>Ga0209025_1004672_pt1 | contig 11708 bp, 10 predicted proteins | sample AraplaMF_Col_mLB_FD_184256 | JGI IMG/M metagenome (GOLD analysis project Ga0209025, IMG submission 184256) | Arabidopsis root microbial communities from the University of North Carolina, USA - plate scrape MF_Col_mLB (SPAdes) (version 2) | ecosystem: Host-associated > Plants > Roots > Endosphere... | reverse complement strand
CTTCGATCCGGCTGCAATCAATATTTACGCCAATTCCTGGCGCGTCGGCAGGGAGGGCTGAGCATGGAAAAGACCTGGAACAACAAAGCCTGGTTTCTGGTTCTGCCGGTTCTGGTGCTGGTGGCCTTCTCAGCCGTTATTCCGCTGATGACCGTTGTGAACTATTCGGTGCAGGATACGTTCGGGAACAACGAGTTCTTCTGGGCGGGTACGGACTGGTTCGTGCAGACGCTTCATTCCGACCGTTTCTGGGCGGCGCTGCAGCGGAACCTTGCCTTCTCGCTGATCATTCTGGCGCTGCAGATCCCGCTCGGCATCTTCATCGCGCTCAACATGCCGAAGAAGGGTCTCGGCGTGCCAGTCTGCCTCGTGCTGATGGCGCTGCCACTGCTCATCCCATGGAACGTGGTCGGGACCATCTGGCAGGTTTTCGGTCGTGTCGACATCGGCCTCCTCGGCCATACGCTTGAGGCAATGGGGTTTGACTACAACTATGTCCGCGACCCTCTCGATGCATGGATCACCATCATTGTGATGGACGTCTGGCATTGGACAAGCCTTGTGGTGCTGCTCTGCTATGCCGGCCTCGTTTCGATCCCGGACGCCTACTATCAGGCGGCGAAGATCGACGGCGCGTCGCGCTGGTCCGTCTTCCGGTACATTCAGCTGCCGAAAATGAACCGGGTCTTGCTCATCGCCGTGCTGCTGCGCTTCATGGACAGCTTCATGATCTACACCGAGCCTTTCGTCGTCACCGGCGGCGGCCCGGGCAACTCGACCACGTTCCTGTCGATCGACCTTGTGAAGATGGCAGTCGGCCAGTTCGACCTCGGTCCCGCAGCGGCAATGTCGATCATCTACTTCCTGATCATCCTGCTGCTGTCGTGGGTCTTCTACACCGTCATGACCAGCAGCGACGCGAACGCCTGAGAAAGGAGAGGACCATGGCTCAGACAATGAAATACAAGCCTGCGGGCAACTTCTCCTGGGTCGTTTCGACGATCTACATCATCTTCCTGCTGCTGCCGATCTATTGGCTGATCAATATGAGCTTCAAGGAGAATGCCGAGATCACCGGCACCTTCTCGCTTTGGCCGCAGAACCCGACACTGCGCAACTATGGTGTGATCTTTACGGATCCGTCCTGGTACAACGGCTACATCAATTCGATCATCTATGTCGTCATGAATACGGTGATCTCGGTACTGGCGGCGCTGCCCGCGGCCTACGCCTTCTCGCGCTACCGGTTTCTGGGCGACAAGCATCTGTTCTTCTGGCTGCTGACGAACAGAATGGCACCGCCGGCGGTCTTTGCGCTGCCGTTCTTCCAGCTTTACTCCGCCTTCGGCCTCATCGACACGCACATAGCGGTGGCGCTCGCCCACTGCCTGTTCAACGTGCCGCTCGCGGTCTGGATCCTGGAAGGCTTCATGTCCGGCGTGCCAAAGGAGATCGACGAAACCGCCTACATCGACGGCTATTCCTTCCCGCGTTTCTTCGTGAAGATCTTCATGCCGCTGATCGCATCAGGCATCGGTGTCGCCGCCTTCTTCTGCTTCATGTTCTCGTGGGTGGAACTTCTGCTTGCCCGGACGCTGACGACGACTGCCGCAAAACCGATTTCGGCGATCATGACGCGCACCGTCTCCGCTGCAGGGATGGATTGGGGCGTTCTGGCGGCTGCCGGTGTGCTGACCATCATTCCCGGCGCGCTCGTCATCTACTTCGTACGCAACTACATCGCCAAGGGCTTCGCGCTCGGCCGCGTCTGACAAGGGAGGACCACTCATGAACTTTTCCTGGATGGCGTGGACGCTGCCGACTGCATTGTTTTTCCTGACGATTTTCATGCTCTTGGTTGGCATGAGTGTCTGGGAGTATTTCGCACCGGGCGGTTCGCCGCGTGTGGGAATCCTCAGGTTCGAAACCACGCGAGGAGATCGGCTCTTCGTATCGCTGCTCGGCGCAGCATTCATTCATCTCGCATGGTTGGGTCTTGTCGGACCCAACCTGTGGTGGGCTCTTGCCCTCTCCGTAGTCTACGCCATCGGCGTCTTCCGCTACGTGTGACGGTAGGAAAAGACAGATGGCCGGGGTACTGGCCGCCTGAAACGTGACGACTGCAATCGCAACCCTGGGAGGATACTATGCGAAAGCATTTACTAGCGACAACAGCAGGCATGTTGCTGGCCATGGCGGGCTCCGCCTACGCCGGCATGGATGAGGCGAAAACCTTCCTGGACAAGGAAGTCGGTGAGCTCTCGACGCTTTCCCGCGCCGACCAGGAAAAGGAAATGCAATGGTTCGTTGATGCGGCCAAGCCTTTCGCCGGCATGGACATCAAGGTGGTTTCCGAAACGCTGACCACCCATGAATATGAATCCAAGGTGCTGGCGCCGGCGTTTACCGCAATCACCGGCATCAAGATCACCCACGACCTGATCGGCGAAGGCGACGTCGTCGAAAAGCTGCAGACGCAGATGCAGTCGGGCGAGAACATCTACGACGCCTACATCAACGACTCGGATCTGATCGGTACGCATTGGCGCTACCAGCAGGCTCGCTCGCTGACTGACTGGATGGCGAACGAAGGCAAGGACGTTACGAACCCGGGCCTCGACGTTGACGACTTCATTGGCAAGTCCTTCACCACCGCCCCGGATGGCAAGCTCTACCAGCTGCCCGACCAGCAGTTCGCGAACCTCTATTGGTTCCGTTACGATTGGTTCAACGACGAGAAGAACAAGGCCGACTTCAAGGCGAAGTACGGCTACGATCTCGGCGTTCCGGTCAACTGGTCGGCCTATGAGGATATCGCCGAGTTCTTCACCGGCCGCGAGATCGGCGGCAAGAAGGTCTACGGCCATATGGACTACGGCAAGAAGGACCCGTCGCTTGGATGGCGCTTCACCGACGCGTGGCTCTCCATGGCAGGTAACGGCGACAAGGGCATTCCGAACGGCAAGCCGGTCGACGAGTGGGGCATCAAGGTCGACGAGAACTCGCGGCCGGTCGGCTCATGCGTCGCGCGCGGCGGTGACACCAACGGCCCGGCAGGGGTCTATTCGATCCAGAAGTATCTGGATTGGCTCAAGGCGTACGCGCCGGCGGCGGCGCAGGGCATGACCTTCTCCGAGGCCGGTCCCGTTCCGTCCCAGGGTGAGGTCGCGCAGCAGATCTTTACCTACACCGCCTTCACCGCAGACTTCGTCAAGAAGGGCCTGCCGGTGGTCAACGACGATGGCACGCCGAAATGGCGCTTTGCGCCATCCCCGCACGGCGTCTACTGGAAGGACGGCATGAAGCTCGGCTACCAGGACGCCGGTTCCTGGACGCTGATGAAGTCGACGCCCGTCGACCGCGCTAAGGCGGCATGGCTCTACGCGCAGTTCGTCACGTCGAAGACGGTCGATGTGAAGAAGAGCCACGTTGGTCTGACGTTCATTCGCGAATCGACCATCCGCGACAAGAGCTTCACCGAACGCGCTCCGAAGCTTGGCGGTCTGATTGAGTTCTACCGCTCTCCGGCTCGCGTCCAATGGACACCAACCGGCACGAACGTTCCTGACTATCCGAAGCTCGCGCAGCTGTGGTGGCAGGCAATCGGTGATGCGTCTTCCGGCGCGAAGACCGCGCAGGAAGCCATGGACTCGCTTTGCGGTGAGCAGGAAAAAGTGCTGCAACGCCTGGAGCGTGCGAAGGTTCAGGGCGATATCGGTCCGAAGCTCGCCGAAGAGCATGATCTGGAATACTGGAACAAGGACGCGGTGGCCAAGGGCAACCTCGCTCCGCAGTTGAAGATCGAGAACGAGAAGGAAAAGCCGGTTACCGTCAACTACGACGAACTGGTCAAGAGCTGGCAGTCGAAGTGATCAGCGGCCTTTGGTCGGGTACGAGGCCCGGCCAATAGCAATGCCGGCGGCGCTAGGTCGCCGCCGGCACCAAACCCTTAGAAATGACTATCGTATGAGCCGGCGCGTTTGCGGCGGCAAGGCGAACTACTGCGCCGGAGAAGACAATGAGCGGCCATATTCTCGCGATCGACCAAGGCACGACGTCATCACGTGCGATCGTCTTCGACGCCGGGATGAAGATGATCTCGTCCGCACAAGAGGAGATCAAGCAATACTATCCGCAGCCGGGCTGGGTCGAGCATGATCCGGATGAAATCTGGACGAGCGTGGTCAGCACGGCGCGGCAAGCGCTGACGAATGCCGACATTCGGCTGGCCGATATCGCCGCGATCGGCATCACCAATCAGCGCGAGACGACCGTTGTCTGGGAGCGCAAGTCGGGTAGGCCACTTCACAAGGCGATCGTATGGCAGGACAGGCGGACGGCGGAAGTCTGTGACAGTCTGAAGGCGGACGGCTATGAGAAGTTGTTCAGCGCGAAGACGGGGCTTCTTCTCGATCCTTACTTTTCGGGCACGAAGCTCCGCTGGCTGCTCGACAACGTCAGTGGATTGCGGGAACGCGCCGAGGCCGGCGAGGTATGTTTCGGCACTGTCGACAGCTGGCTGATCTTCAATCTGACTGGTGGACGTGTTCATGCGACGGACGCCACCAATGCATCGCGAACGCTGCTTTTCAACATAACGGAGGGTCGCTGGGACGAAGAACTGCTCGGGCTTCTCCGTATCCCGGCGTCCTTGCTCCCTGAAGTCAAGGACTGCGCCGACGACTTCGGCGTCACCGATGCTGAGATCTTCGGCGCGCCGGTCCCGATCCTCGGGGTTGCTGGCGACCAGCAGGCGGCGACGATCGGCAATGCCTGCTTCAAGCCGGGCATGATGAAATCAACCTATGGGACCGGCTGCTTTGCCCTGCTTAATACGGGGCAGGATTGCGTCACCTCCAGCAACCGCATGATTACGACCATTGCCTATCGGCTAGCTGGCAAAACGACCTATGCGCTGGAAGGGTCGATTTTCATCGCCGGCGCGGCCGTTCAGTGGCTGCGTGACGGTCTTGGCCTTATTTCACAGGCGTCGGAAAGCGGCGCCCTGGCGACGCGAGCAGATCCCAATCAGCAAGTGTATGTCGTGCCCGCCTTTACTGGCCTCGGTGCTCCCTATTGGGACCCGGAGGCGCGGGGTGCGATCTTCGGTTTGACCAGAAACAGCGGGCCGGCGGAGTTGGCACATGCCGTTCTCGAATCCGTCGCCTACCAGACGCTCGATCTCCTCATCGCGATGCGGAAGGATTGGGGCGGCCATCACATCGAGACGGTCCTGCGCGTCGATGGTGGCATGGCGAGTTCCGACTGGACGATGCAACGTCTAGCCGACGTTGTCGGCAACCCGGTGGACCGGTCAGCTGTCGTCGAGACAACGGCACTGGGCGCTGCCTGGCTTGCCGGTTCCAGAGCGGGAGCCTGGCCGGATCAGGAGAAATTCGGAAAGGCATGGGCGTGCAGCCGGCGGTTCCAGCCTGCGATGGAGGAGGCAGAGCGACAGACAAAGATCGCTGGCTGGCGTAACGCCGTGTCGCGCACCTTGTCGGGCGCACAATACGGCAATCAGTTGGTCTGAACGCCCGAGGCCGTCGCTGGAGTTGATTTCTCTACGCGTCCTTTGGACGCTTCGTCCCCAAGCATTCAGGTGACTGTCAGAAAATCTGGCCATGGCTGGCAAATATTGTCGACGCCGTGGACTATCTATGATTCGATCCTGCCGCCGTCGACCCCGAGATCTGGACGCGGAGACGACCAATTGAAAGATAGTGCCACCAAGGTCCGCCTGATTGAACGGCGGCCTGCAATCGGCAGCGTGACGCTTTGCCTTGTTACCACTCTCTACTTGCTTCTGGTGACAAATAGATCGTTCTGGAGCACCGCGTACGGCTATTTCGCGACCGATCATCTGTCATTTGTGCTTTTTGTGATCGGTATTTCAGCGGTCAGCATGGCAATTATTACGGCCTTTTCGGCCAAGTATGTCACCAAGCCGTTTTTGATCCTCTTCATTCTCGCGGCCGCCGCCGGCTCCTGGTTTACCGATCAGTTCGGCGTGATCGTGGACAAGGAAATGATGCGCAACGCGGCAGTGTCGACGGGCGCGGAGGCGGGGCATCTGATAACGCCACGCTTTGCGCTTCATATGTTGCTCACCGGCATAGTGCCGTCATTTCTCATTATGTGGGTGCGCATCCGGCATCGCCCGCTGCTGTCAAAACTTGCTCACAACACCGGCGTGATCGTGGCTTGCCTGGCAGTCTTCGTGGTCGTCGGGTTCGGTGACTATCGCGCCTTCGCTGGCGTCGGGCGCGCGCACCGGGACATCCTCGAGCGGCTGAACCCTTTTGTGCCGATCACCAGCACCATTCGCTTTGCCGTTTCATCAGAGGAGGATGCGCACGTCGTTGCCGAGCCGCTTGGCACAGATGCCCATCGGGTCAACCGGGCGGGTCTCAACAAGCCGCGTGTGACGATCATCGTTGCGGGCGAGACGGCGCGTGCCGATGATTTTTCTCTTGGAGGGTATTCGCAGAAAACCAATCCGGAACTCGAAAAGCAGAATGTCGTCTATTTCCCGAAAACGAGCAGTTGCGGCACGGCGACTGCAATCTCGATCCCGTGCATGTTCTCCATCTACCCGCGGACTGCCTATACGCATCGCAAGGGCCTCGCGACCGAGAACCTTCTCGACGTGCTGAGCCACGCCAAGGTAGACGTATCGTGGCTGGATAATGACACTGGCAGCTATCATGTCACCGACCGCGTTGCCTACACCTCGTTGCCGCAGTCTGCCGATCCGCGCTTCTGCAAGGACGGTGAGTGCCTTGACGCTATTCTGCTCGACAAGGTCGATGACTGGCTCGATCACGTGAAGGGCGACAGCGTGCTGGTGCTGCACCAGCTCGGCAGCCACGGGCCAGCATACTTCGCGCGCTACCCCGACGAGTTCCGACGTTTCGTTCCCGACTGTAGGGCCAATGACTTTGGCAGTTGCACGCCTCAGGAGATTACCAACGCCTACGACAACACGATCCTCTATACAGATCACATCGTTTCGACGGTGATCGACAAGCTGAAACAGCATGCCGACAAAGTTGCTGGTTCGGCGATCTATCTCTCGGATCACGGTGAGTCGCTTGGAGAGAACGGCATTTATCTGCACGGTGCGCCTTATATCGTGGCGCCGTCACAGCAGACGCATGTGCCGTTCCTTGTCTGGGTCGGCGACGAACTCGCTAAATCCGCCGGCTTCGATATGAGCTGTATGGCCAAGGAGGCCGACGTCGAGCGCTCGCATGACAACCTCTTCCACAGCGTGCTTGGGCTCATGGACGTGGCGACCAAAGTGTATGATCCGCATCTGGATGTTTTCGCGGCGTGCCGCCGGCAGACGGATAAGGTTGCAAGTATCCCGTGATGAGCTAACTGGGCGATGGCTCTGCTGCCGCAGCGGCTGAGAGCCTCCCGCTGGTACTGGCCGCCTCTTTCTGGAGCGGCCAAATCAGTCTTAATGCTTGCGGTTTGCCGCTTTCATGCGCTCGGAAAGTTCGGAAAGCCCGAAGGGCTTCACCAGGAAATCGTCTGCGCCACTTTGCAGGCCCTCGATCTGATCCGAGGCCTGGTCATACGCTGTCAGAATAATGACGGGGACGGCATTTGCTTGTCGTCTAAGCGCCTTTAGCAGAGTAAGGCCGTTGCCATCAGGCAGTCGCAGGTCGAGCAGGATTACGCCGTAGCTGCCGGTTCCGGCCGCCTCTGTCGCTTCCGCAAGGTTGAGGCACCAGTCGACGGAATGACCGTCGGCCGCGATATGATCGCGCACGGCGTCTCCCAACAGGACATTATCCTCAACCAATAATACGTTCACGCGTCATCTTCCCTACGGCGTGCCTGCCTTTCGGCAGCATGCCCAGCCATCACGATGGTTTGCTTGGGGGCGTCGCGCAGCGCCGCCAGGGTTTCTAATGCGACCGCTAGCTGACAATGGCCTTAAAGCTGTGTGGGGTCGTGTTGAAATTGCTGTGGCGGGTGCGTCGAGGCGGGACGGCGGTAAGCGGCCAGGACGGATATCCTTCAAACTCACGCCGGTGTTCTGACGTCTGAGCCGGCCAAAAGCGAAAGCTCGCCCGCAGTCTTCATCACCATGGCGATCGTCTGGCTGATGTCAGGCGCGTCCGGCGCATTGACCAGGGCGATATAGGGGCAAGTGAGGGCTGCAATGCAGCGTCCGTCCGGCCCAAGGATCGGCGCCGAGAGATTATGGACGCCAGCTGTTTGAGCGCTCGCCATCATTTCGTAACCGCGCTCGCGAATATGGGCGAGCCGCGCGTAAAATGCCGGGCCGAGCATGACTTCTTCACGGCTTCGGGCATGTTCCGCGATCATCATCTTCCGCTCTTCGTCGCTTCGAAAGGCGAGAAGCACGTGGCCGGACCCAGTGTCGAACAGGCTCATATGCGAGCCGACGCGGATCGAGATACCCCAATAATCCGGCGCCTCGTGCTGGGCGATCACCACTGCCGACCCGCGATCAAAGACGACCAGGTGGTTTGCCTGCTTGGTCCGCTGAGCGAGGTCACGCATCAGTGGTGTTGCGAAGGATGCCAGTCGGCGCGTTGGCGCATGCAACTGGGACAGGCCGAACAGTTTAAGCGTGAGGGTGAACCGATCGCCCTCGAGCTTCGTGACGTAGCCGCGCCGGACGAGGCGGTCGAGCATGCGATAGAATTCGTTCGGGCTGCGATCGAGACGTTTGGCGATCTCCGCTTGGGTCAGCCCTTCCTCGACACCGGCCAAAAGCTCAAGGATATCGAGCCCCTTGTCCAGTGCCGGAGCACGGTACCGATCGACGTCTTCTGCTTCCATCAACTTCCCCTGTGAATATCAACTTACATATACAAATGTGTCGTTGCCGAAAAGCGGGAGCTTATGCAGCGAACTTCTCCATCGACTACGAAAAACGGACAGGCTAGGTTCGAGCTTCACGTGGTAAGGCCACTTGTATTCCGGGGATGTCGACGATGTTTTTGACGGATGGAGAGCTCAGCGAAATCAAGATGTTTCGACGAGAGCTTCACCGCAATCCAGAAGTCTCCGGGGAGGAGGCGAAAACCGCGTTGCGGGTAACGGAAGTGCTGAGTACCACCGGACCCGATCAGATCGTTGCTGGCATCGGCGGACACGGCCTTGCTGCTGTCTATGAGGGGGTAACCTCAGGACCAACCATCATGATCCGTGCGGAGCTTGACGGCCTGCCGATCGAGGAAATCGGCGATATTCCGCACCGCTCGACCGTACCAGGCAGGGGCCACCTCTGCGGCCATGACGGCCATATGGCGATCCTCATGGCACTCGCGAAGGGGCTCGGACGAAGGCGGCCCGCGAGAGGGCGGGTAGTCCTGATGTTCCAGCCAGCCGAGGAAAATGGCGCGGGCGCGGCGGCGGTGCTCGCGGATCCGAAGTTTGCCTCGCTGATGCCCGACATGTCGCTCTCGCTTCACAATTTTCCGGGCATCCCGCTTGGACACGTCCTCCTCAAAGAGGGACACGTTAATTGTGCGTCGCAGGGAATGAAGGTCGTTCTGAAGGGCAAGACATCGCATGCTTCCTATCCGGAGCAGGGCACCGCACCGACTTTCGTGCTGGCCCGGCTGCTTGGCGATCTGACGGCATTGGGCAACAATCGGCCGCTCGGACCGGATTACTCGCTGGTCACGGTCACGCATGCGCGTCTCGGTGAGCCGGCTTTCGGCATAAGTCCCGGTGAGGCGCAAATCTGGGCGACCTTGCGCACGCTGACGGATGAAGCGATGGCCGCGTTGGTCTCACGCGCCGAGCAACTTGTGTTGACCGAGGCGAAGGCCGGACGGTTGCAGGTGGAGATCAGCTACGAGGACGTGTTCCACCAGTGCTACAATTCCGCCGAAGCGGTTACGGTGTTGCGGCGCGCTCTGGGTGACGAAGGTGTCAGCCACGACAAGACAAGCAGCCTGCTGCCAATGAAAGCATCGGAAGATTTCGGTCTGTTCCGGACCGTGGCGCCCGCTGCGATGTTCTTTCTCGGGGCAGGCGAAGACCATCCGCGGCTGCATAACCCGGATTACGACTTTCCCGATGAGCTGATTGCAACCGGTTCGCGGGTTTTCATGCGAGCCATCAGGAACATTCTCGGCTGAGGGCGCCGTGCTGGCCTTGCCTATCAACTACTGAACATTCCGGCCGAGGAGCAAGGCGAGGTGCCGCTTCCAGGGGGCTTTGACCCCGTTCAGCGCACCGTCTCCGCAATTGCTTGCGCTCGCAATTGCACTAAACTCTCTGGTTGAAATTAAGATCACGATCACTGATCGACTTGTGGGTGGATTTGCGCAATATTTTTGGCGACCGATATGTGCGCTGTTTGCGCCGGGCATCAGATCGGCACCATTCGACTTCCTCCAGAGCGCAATGGGATTATCATGTTTGCTCAAGACATCATGAACACCGACATCACGACGATCAGCGCCGACAGCAGCATACATCAGGCAATCGACCTGATGGTTGCCAAGGACATCAGTGGCCTGCCTGTCATCGACAATGACGGCAATCTTTGTGGCGTGCTGACGGAGGGCGACCTCATGCGGCGGATCGAGTTTGGTGGCGGCAGATCTGCCGGTAACTCTGATGAAACATCACTCGTCGATTTCGACAACTATATCCGCAGTCGCAGTTGGCGGGTTTCAGATGTTATGTCCGCGAGCGTGATCAGTGTCACACCGGATACACCGGCGGCTGCTATCGCCGAAGTGATGTTCCAGCGCAAGGTCAAGCGCGTTCCCGTCGTCAGCGGCAAGCGCCTTCTCGGCATTGTCAGCCGTATCGATCTCCTCAAGGGCATCGTTGCAGCACCAACCGAGAGAACGGCAAGCGGTGACGATGCCCTCGCTCGTGCCATTCGCGCGCGACTGCAGGGCGACCTTGGTCTCGACATCCATGCGATCAAGGTAACAGTTCAGGATTCCAGGGTCGTGCTTGAGGGGACCGTCTCCAGCGAACTGGAGCGCCGCGCCATCCGGGTGCTGGTGGAGAACGTCAAGGGCGTCAGCGGCTTCATCGACAAGCTGGGCCTGGCCTAGTCGGCGACCCTCATGCTGCCGAGCGGAGGAGCTTTCTGGCATAGGTTGCCATAAGGCGTTCCTCGTTTGTCGGGATCACGAGCATCTTGAAATCGCCGAGGAAGCGGAGCCTTCTGAGGATTGCTTCGCGAACGGGGGCGGCGTGCTCGCCGATCCCGCCAGTAAAGACGAAAGCATCGATGCCACCCATGGAGACGGCCATCATCGCGGCATGCTGGGCCGTCTTGAGGGTGAAGTATTCCAGCGCGAAGGCGGCTTGCGGATCGTCGCTGCGAAGCAGCGCCTCGACGTCGTTGCTGATGCCGGACAATCCCTTCAGGCCGGAGCGCTCGTAGAGGATGTCCTGAACCGTCTCGACGCCAAGATCGAGGTCGTGAAGCATGTAGAGGACGGCGCCGGGATCGATTGATCCGCTACGCGTTCCCATGGGTATGCCGTCAAGCGCGGTCATGCTCATCGTGGTATCGACGCTGATGCCGTTCTTCAGCGCGCAGAGGCTGGCGCCATTACCGAGGTGGCCGACGACGACGCGACCGGCATAGAGGTCCGGGTAGTCCTGCGCCAGTACCCGCGAGATCCAGTCATAGGAAAGCCCGTGGAAGCCATAGCGGCGTATGCCTTTGTCGCGCATTTCCTGCG
>Ga0209025_1004671_pt1 | contig 11708 bp, 9 predicted proteins | sample AraplaMF_Col_mLB_FD_184256 | JGI IMG/M metagenome (GOLD analysis project Ga0209025, IMG submission 184256) | Arabidopsis root microbial communities from the University of North Carolina, USA - plate scrape MF_Col_mLB (SPAdes) (version 2) | ecosystem: Host-associated > Plants > Roots > Endosphere ... | reverse complement strand
ATAGGCGAATGTACATATGAAATATGTATCTGATCTGGACCAGTCAAGACACCTTTTGCTACAGCATGTGAGCTGGAAAGAATTACATCATATTGAGATAAATCTAATTGTTCAATTGCTAAAGGCATTAATGGTAAATAATTTCTATATTTTTTCTTTGAAAAAGGTAATTTTTGAATAAAGGTAGTTTTTACTTCCTTATTTTTTATAAACCCTCTATTTTCTCCTAGATGATCTACAACACTAAATAAATCCGCTTCTGGAAAAACATCTAACATTTGTTCTACAACTTTTTCAGCTCCTGCATATGTCACAAACCAATCATGTACAATTGCTATCTTCATTTAGAAACACCACTAATCTTAGAATATATTTGTTTTGTACCTTTTACCATTTGTTGCACACTATATTTACTAACAATCTTTTCTCTCGCTTTAGTCGACATATAAGTCCATTTTTCATCTTTTAATTGAACTATCAGGTCAACTATATTATCCGTATTATCTAATTCGTATAAATAACCATCCTTACCATGTTCTACAATATCACGGTTTCCAACTACATTAGATAAGACCGCAGGTAATCCCAATGACATTGCCTCTAATACCGCTAAAGGCATACCTTCCCACTTTGCGGATGACAAGTACATATTATACTTCTGCATTTCTTCTATTACATTTTGAGTAGGGCCAAAAAAGATAATATTCCTCTCCAACTTCCTCATATTCACATAATCTTGTAATTCTCTCGCTTGAGGTCCTTGACCTATAAAAGTTAAGGTAGATTCTTCATATCCATGCTTTTTAATGAGTTTTTCCATTATTTCTATAGATTTTCTTGAGTTTTTTTGATTATCAAATCTCGTGACTGAAACAATGTTAAGAACTTGATTATCATTAACTAAGCAATCCTTTGGAATTTCTACACCATTTACAATAACGTTGAGTTTACTATTTTGAACTAACTTTACATTGTTTACCTTATCTCGTTCCCCATCTGACACACAAATAAAAGCATCTGTAAAATAAGATAAAAATCTCTCTATAAAAATATAAATTTTATTTATAAGATTCTTATAATCTAAGTGTATACCATGAAAAGTATGTACTACCTTCACATTTTTGGGAGAAAGAACTTTTAATAATCGGCTATAAATACCCGCTCCCTTTCCATGTGAATGAATAATATCAATATTATTTCTCTTTACGAAATTTAGTATTTCAAAATAATATTTTAATGTGAATTTTCTATGTGGAACTTTTATTAACTTCTCTTTACCTAATAGCTCTGTATATCTATCCCAATATGGTTCTTCTTCTGGACAAGCGACATAATATTCTATATTGGTATCCATATTTTTTATCAACCGATATACATGTTCAGGTCCTCCACCATAATCTGCTCTAACTGTTATTAATAGCACCTTTTTTTTCAAAATCAATCACCTATTCTAACACTTCTGCTAGCAAATTATCTACCCTACTAGTCCAGCTATGTTGTTTTGCAAAGCTAATATATTTTTCTTTATCCATATCTCTCGCCGCTTCTTTAATAGCGTCTATAAATTGATCTAGATTTTCTGCTAATTGCGCTGGACTATTTATTAACTCCAACTCTTTCCACTTGCTACTAACTACTGGAATACCAGAAACCATGTATTCATACAACTTTAATGGATTTACATAATCTAATAAACTTGCGTACTCTGTAACATTAAAAGGTATAATCCCCACGTTAGCATGTTGAAGGTATGCTGGGAGTTGATCATAACTCCTTCTACCTAAAATATGAACATTCTCAATTTCATTAATGTACTGCTTAGCTAATTTGTCAGGACCTATTACTACAAAAGCAAAGTCTGGCATTCTTTTAGCCATCTCATTAAATAAATTGAAATCAAACCATTCTTCTATAGCACCTACATAAACAATAATTGGTTTATCAATAGATTTATATTCAACAGGTTGCTCCTTTTTTTCTAAAAAGTGAGCTAAGTTAACACCATTTGGGAAATATAATGTATCTTTAGGTTTTAAACTATTTACGTGATCCTCTAACGTATGTGCAGTATATAAAACTCGATCTACACTTTGAGATAATTTTGTTTCTGCTTTCTCTAGTGCTTTTGTACTATTAGAAAAACCAGAGTTTTTATCTGCCATCCTAAAAACTGATTTTTTATAACTTATAAAATCTAACAAGTAATTTTGGAGACCATTATCAAAATATAGTAAATCCACTTCCCTAAAATCTTTAAGTTCTATTAACTTTTTTATATTAGGATATCCGAGCTTATTCCAATGATTATATATAATTTCACTTCTTAAAATAGGTTTATTATTTGGTGTCAGTAAGGCTCCAGGTACGTACGACCAGACCTTTCCGTCCTCAAAAGTTTCTCCACCTCTTTTGTAAATCTCATATCGATCATAAAATTCCTTAGTAGGTGAAAACATCCGATGAATGGGTGAGATTGGTGCTGAAATATAAGCAATTTCCCACCCTTTTCTCACTAATTCTTTAGCAATATGATGTGTACCTACTTGGAATGGTGAATTCCAATAGTTACTAGTTGCAAATAATGCTTTTTTCTTCATTTAAATTTCCCCTCGATAAACTTTTATTATCAACTGTATTTTCTTCTTTATTTAAACTGTATAGAATACCAGCAAAGAATATTAACCAGTATCCTAATGAGAAGTCGAAAGGCCTTTGATATAAAGACATAAAATAAAACATTGTAAAAATAAATGCTATTTTACACCTTTCTTTAAAGCTAACATACAAAAAGAACAATGAATGGGCTATTAAAAGAAAATAACCGTTAATAACTGTAAAAGTTTTCCAAGATAATGCCTCTGATTTATAATTTAGGGCTTTTTGGAAGTACACCTTTTCTCCCATTCCAAATAACTGTTCTTTTATACCTCCTGCCTTAAAATCTTTATATAGATACTCAAATCCTTCGTTTGTTCGGTTATTTCCAGCTACACCATCTGAATTTATTTCAAAACGATAGAGTATTCTATTATATAAATACGAATCCTTTGGCGTGAGTGTAAAAATTAAAATGTATGCAATGAAACATAGGGCAAAGTATTTTTTATTTTTTGCTATAATATACAAACCTATTAACAAATAAAAGGCCATAGATAAAGACAGAATTCCCGCCACTAAAATTATTTTTTCGTATAATCTATCTAATTTAAATTTCTTAGAAATTAAAATTAAAGCACTTACTGTTCCAACTACACCAGGTTCATTAAACATCGCACATATTCTATCAATACTTCCTCCATAAGAAAAAAAGTATTGCTCAGAAAATCCATAATATACTGCATAGTTAGCACTCCATAAATATTGTCGATAATGAGATTTACTTGTAGAGTAACTAATTAAATTATCCCAACTCAAATCAATCCCCAATAGTAGTAAAAAGGCAACAATTATTGCAGGAATATACGAAACAGCTATCATTTTAATAAAAAAATCGTAAATTTTTAACTTCATTTCATTTGTTAATAATACAAACGGTATAAGTACAGCACATAAAAATAAAAAGCTATACAAAATTTTATATATTTCCTCATATCTAAAACTATATAACAATACTAAAAAAATTGTATAGAATGCTAATTTTATATTTTCTCTTGAAATAATCTTATATTTAACGGAAATCAACAGGAAATATGCGACATAAAAACATCCTACTACCTCTTTTAATTTATTCCCCCATACAAAAAAGGGTTCTAGCGTTAAAAAAGCTAAAAAAGCAGCTAAGAATATATAGATTTTTAAATCCAGTTTATTTCTAATAACTTTATGATTTTGCAAATTGATCATCCTAACTACAATTAAATAATTTAAATTCTTATCCTGGTAAACAATAGTCACCTATACTTATTGCCTTTTTCAATAAAATATTGAGCTATGGATGTGATAAATAATGAATCTGTTTATAACAAATACAATAAATATAACTTCCCTTTCCTAAAAATATACTTTTACATAATAAAAAGAAGCATATTTAAAACATACATGTATACAATTACTTGATAATCATTACTTTAGACCCCATCTATTTTTAAACTATTAATTTTCCTCATATTATTTCCCAGTTAAGCACATTATTTTTCCATAACCACTCGAATAATAATTAAAATACTTAATCCTTTGATTAGAACCATAATCAGAAATAACTACTCTATCATGCAAAATTTCTATAACTCTATATACTTTCTCTCCAAATCCACTATGGCATCCTATAAATCTTGTTAAATCAAACTCTAGACACTCGCTTTGTGTATTTTCTTTTAACATAAATAATCCTGGTAATCCTTGATAATAATCATTTTGCTCATTATTATCCATTTGAATTGTAAAATGTGCACTTGTAGATCTGAATAAGTTTCTTTTTTCCGGAATAGCTGTATATAAATACGTTCCAGGATCTTTTATAATTTCTTTCCCATCAATTGTCAATTCAATACTAAGCTGGTCGTTATGATCATGACTACCTTTTCCATCACTTCCAAGAGGTCCACATTTAATTGCTAAATATAAATTATTTGAAGTATAAATGTATATACCAAACTCGGGATAAGAAATAATTTTCATGTTATCTATTAGGTTCGAATTTGCTGGGTATACATATTGAACAAATTTCGATTTTTCTTTAAATAAGAGTATATTTTTCTCATCTACTTTATTTAATAAATTTATCGATCTATTTTTATAGCTTATATTTTGGCTTTGTTTATTTTTAACTCTTCCTTGTATTAAATCTTTTACTATCTTGTATTCTATTGATTCCCCATTCACATATTGGTAAAAATCAGCTCTCTCAAAAAATGCATTAATTCCAGCTACTAAATAGCGATGGTCTAAGAATTTCTCATCCCAATAAATTTTATCATCACCAAGTGCATTATAACTTTTTAAATTTAAATATAATTCTTTAGCATTTTTAACATACATTCTCTGGTATATCGGTTGTATCTTAAAAAACCGCCCGCTATCATTATCACCAAATTGGATAATTTCCTTATTCGGCTTAGTTATATCTATAGTAAATTCTGCAATTTTTTCTAATCTATCTATATACCAATCAGGAAACAATACATCTTCTTGCACTTTCCAAAAACCTTTTGTATCATAATTAAAACCTTTCCTCTTACAAATTGAAAGGTGTTTCTTTAGACTATATTTTCTTAAAATATCTTTTTTATTTTCTGACAATGCATAGCCTAAGGAAGTCGCATATAAAGCTAATTCCCCTGATAAGCGATGATATGCTGTTGATTGCTCAAAATTTGCTCCATCTTTATAAAATTGTGTCCGCATCTCTTGAATATTTTCTTGAAATGCGAAACACAGCCATTCTTTTGTTTCCCCTGTTACAGGTAGATATGCTGCAATAAAAAATAGCCCTACAATATTAGAATAGTAATGATTATTGCGTACCTCACCATCACGTTCTAGATGATTATAGATAAATTTTCCGTGATCATATATAGAGAGACTAAATACTTTTTGAAATTCTTGAGAAAAATTCGCACCATGTATTCTAAATAAATCATAAACCAGTAGCCAATTTGCCGCTCGGATTGCAATGTCCATAGTACAAACCCAATTCACACCAAATTTAGGAGGATTCATAGAGATAAAATCTAGTACTTCATCTTGAAATTCTTTCACATATACTTCAGATTCTTCGAAACCCTTTTTTCCTTGCTTGGCTAGTAAATATGCCCAAACATATTGAACTAGATGCTGCATACGTGATAATTCCCACGGGACCTTAACATCTACTCCTACATGCTTTCCATAGGAAACTTTCGAATAATGTAGCTGTGAATCCCAATAATAACCTGACTTAAAATCTAAACGCCAATCAATTGGAATATATTGAGTTGATATCATATTCCTCAAATATTTACTATATTCCCTATTTTTTTCATTAATAAGGCCTGTAATATTATTATTTAAATCCACTACAGGAGCGTTATATTTAAATTCTTCTATTCCTTTGCAGTCCATGTTATATTTTACATTCTCCCAACCAGACCCTAATAAATCAAAGTAATGATTAAGATATAATGATGATATTTCTTGGATTTGTAAGATTTCTGCATCAGAGAAATCATATATTACGTACTCGGATAATAGACTTTCAATTTCATAACCATTAATGTTTTGGGAATACGTAGAAGTATGCCTATCTACTAACTCCTCTGTTTTTTTTAGTATTTTATTTTTCACTTTCTTGCTAACTTTATCTACTACTTCTTTAGGGGTTAATTCCTTAACCTTTTTTAAATAATAAGGCATAAAAGATTCTTCTCCTATTTATATGATCTCTCTAAATTTTAAAAACGATTTTTTATTATTAATGCTTTTCTAATCTCTTAAACACACGAATGACTATTGTATATTGTAAAGTCAACATAATGATACCATTAACTATTTGTGCCCATGCAATTCCGACAATGCCAAAGTATTGTGAAGCTACATAATTAATTAATAAGGCAATAGGTGCTGAGATAAGTGTTACATAAAAATTGTCTTTCATTCTACCCATAGCTAATAATGTAACACCCATAATAGCATAAGATGAATACAACACATATTTAATCATTAGTATTCCTGTATATGTGATTGTACTTTTGTATGATTCCCCATAAAAGAAAGGAACAAATACTAAAGAACCAATATACACCGCTAATCCTGCAATTATACTTAAAATCATAGCCTTCTTTTGAAGATTAAAGGCCATCTCTTTTAAGCCTTTATAATCATTGCTTTTTTCTGTCAAATAAGGTGTATATATATTTTGCAAAGTTGCTGTGATTTGAGTAGCACCTAGAAGAAATATTGTAGCAATTGAATAATATCCCATTTCAACACGATCAGTTATAAAATTATCCATAATAATAATATCTGCATAGTTCCCTATGTTATTTACAAAATTAGCTAAAAAACTAAAAAAAGCAATTCCCCAAAATTGCTTAGGTATATCTATATTTGAATTATCTACTCTCTTCATAGGATTTGCCTCTTTAAATAGAGGATACAAACCAATAGCCAATCCTAAAACAGTAGCGATAATAAAACCTTTCATACCAAATAACCAAGTACCAATAATTATAAACAATGCACCCTGCAATTTTATAATCGCTTGTATACTCGCCATTTTATTTACCTTTTTTAAAGCCAGGAGATAATTAATTAATATATTCGTTAAAGCTAATATTGGTACACATAAAGTATATATGCCCCAATGAATCGAATATTGTTTAGAGGTAAACATTAAAAATAAATTAAATAACAGAATAGATATAAGAGAAAACAACAAACTATTCCGAATAGAATAAGAAAGAATTTTTTCTTTTTGGCTGCCTTCTCTCTTCTCAGCACAAAACTTTAATATGACGGTATCTAAACCGAAAGTTCCTAGTATAACCGCTAGTGTTAAATATGTTTGTAAGCTTCTTATTTGTGCCATACTTTCAGGATTAATAAATTTAGCAACCAATATAATACTCCCAAATCCCAAGAATTGAATTAAGAATTTAGTAAGTAACAAACTAAAAAAACCCTTTTTACCTAACTGTACTAGGTTATTACGTATTTTGTTGATAAGGGTTATTAAACGATACTTCATATTATACTTTCTCCTTCAATACCTCATTCATCTGGCTTATGCTATTATCTACTTTAGTTATAAAATCATCTAAATCTCTATTTTTAAAGAGTATTGTTCCTTCCGGTCTCTTACACACGTCACTAGCAACTGCTGGACATTTCAAATATAACGCTTCTTCTATACTAATTCCATATCCGTCACTATATGTTGGGCGCACCATTAAATTTGCATGTTTAAAAAGCGGCCATAATTCTTTTTGTCCTGTAATAAAATGAATATTATTTTCAAGCCCACTTAAACTTATCTTTTTTTTAATTTCATTAAAATAATCCTCATTACCAATTTCTGCAAGAGCAAAAATTAATCCGATATCTTTATACTTATCTTTTAATTTATCAATCATTTTAATACTTATATCTAAACCATATAAGTCAAACCCGTTATGAAATGTAATTACAGAAGCATTGCCTACTATAAGAGGATGTGCTTGTGCTATAAATTTTTTAGTTTCATATGAATAAGTATCCATAATTTTTTGTTCATCTTCCATTGGAGGTGGTACAAAAGGTGATTGAATAGTTATTTTCTTTGGTAATTGAAGATTATTTTTCACATAACCATCCTTCAGATGATCTCCTACCATAATACATTCATCTATTTTTTTCACGAATATTCTAGCAATCCATTTTTGAATCCTACCTAGGTTATCTAATCTTCGAATTGAGTGATGATGTAAAATAATATGCGATTTAAATGGCCTAAATATTAACATTAACATTAAAGGAAATTTAAATCCATCCAAATGAAATGTATGATAAGACGGTGACAGAAAACTCGTGATTAACATAAATTTAATCTTTTCATAAATTGACATCCTCGAGAAATCTATTACTTCAGCCTCAACACCCATCGATTCCAATCTTTTTTTCGAGCGATAAATATAGACACTTACCCCCCCTAAGGGAGGGGGATAAGGGCCAATTAAAAAATACTTATTCTTCTTCATTTCCAAACGCCTCTTGTATCAATAACAACTTTTTCATTTAATGTTAAACGGTCAATATCTTTATAAACATCATGATCTACCAATAACACAATTATATCTGCCTTTGAAATAGTAGAAACTGTTGAATCTAATTTAATTCCTAACTTGCTTAATTTTTCAGGTAGTTGTTGAATATTTGGTTCAGATACAATAATTTCCCCTAATTGCTGTTTGGCTAAATATTCCACAATTTCAACAGACGGACTTTCACGTAAATCATCAATATTAGCCTTAAATGCTAAACCTAAACAAGCAATAATAGGATTTTTAAATTTATCTGCTTTTTCACGAATCTTATCTATAACATAACCTGGCTTATAATCGTTTACCTGTCGAGCCGTATGTATAAGTTTAGCTTGTTCTGGCGCTGCATCTACAATAAACCAAGGATCTACAGCAATACAATGTCCACCTACGCCTGGTCCTGGTTGTAAAATATTCACACGAGGATGTCTATTTGCTAAACCTATTAATTCCCAAACATTAATATTAAGCTCATCACAAATCATAGATAATTCATTAGCAAATGCAATGTTCACATCTCGGAATGAGTTTTCTGTTAACTTTGCCATTTCGGCTGTTCTAGCATTTGTTTCAAGTATTTTACCTTTGACAAATTTCTTATAAAAATCTACAGTTTTCTTCGTAGAATTCTGGTTAATACCACCTATTATTCGATCATTTTCTACTAATTCTCTTAAAATATGTCCTGGTAATACTCTTTCAGGGCAGTGTGCTACAAAGAAAACTCCTTTATTTGAGTTAATTTCTTCTGTTACAGTTAAATCTTCACGCTCTTCTAAAATCCATCCTGTCACTTTTTCTGTGGTTCCTACTGGACTTGTAGATTCTAAAATAACTAAATCACCTGGTTTTATATATGGCGCTATTGTTTTTGTTGCTTGTTCAACGTAAGTTAAATCTGGCTTGTGATCATCCTTAAACGGTGTTGGAACAGCTAATATGAAAATATCCGAAGTTTCTGGTACAATTCCTGCTTTTAAATTTCCACTTTGTACAGCAGCTTTTACCATAATATCTAAATCCGGCTCATAAATATGTACTTTTCCGCTATTAATCATTTCTACAGCTGATTCATTTACATCTATACCATATACCTGAAATCCCTTAGTGGCCAATAAACTTGCTGTTGGTAATCCAATATAACCTAACCCTACTACACAAACTTTCTCGTTCATCTGTAACATCCTTTCTCTTTTGAAACAATGAAGTTAATTAATAAGCGCCTTTTCTCAATACCACATTTACTACAGTTAAAAATAAAATTTTTATATCAAAGAATAGCGATGCATTGTATACATAATGCAATTCTAAATCTACCCTCTCAGGGTACCCAACATCACTTCTCCCACTAACTTGCCAGTAGCCTGTAATTCCTGGTTTTACAGATAAAAACTCATCTTTTCTTTCCCCGTATTCCAGTAGTTCTTCTTGAACTACTGGTCTTGGTCCAACTAAGCTCATATCACCTTTAAGAACATTGATGAACTGAGGTAATTCATCCAAACTTGTTTTTCTTAAAAAGCGTCCTACACCCGTAATACGAGGATCTTCTTCCGGCTCAAGTTTATAGTTATTATCTATATACTTTTTATAAAGTACCTCATTTTGTTTTAGCTTCTTTTCTGCATCAATTACCATTGAACGAAATTTATATATCCCAAAATATTCACCATTTTTACCAATTCTAGATTGTCTAAAAAATACTGGCCCCTTCCCTTCTCCAAACATATATAGAATCGGGATTATAATGAAAAATGGACAAAATATAACTAATCCTATAATTGCACCTATAATATCTATTGTCCTTTTAATTAGTAAATATAAAACTTTTTGCTCTCTACCAGTATCTATGGTTTCAGTTGACGATTTACTTATCAAATTTCTTTCCTCCAAATCTTCCCCTTCTTTCTTTTATACAAAAATATTTTCTTTGCTAACTAATGTACTCATGTACTCTATCAACTCTTCTTTTAATTCCTCATGCTGAAGCGCCATTTCAATGGTTGTCTTAATAAAACCAAACTTCTCCCCAACATCATAACGAGTTCCTTCAAAGTCATAAGCAAATACTCGTTGAATTTCATTTAATCGTTGAATTGCATCTGTCAATTGAATTTCTCCACCAGCACCAGTTTGTTGATTCTCAAGAAACATAAAGATTTCTGGCGTTAATACGTAACGGCCCATAATCGCTAAATTTGATGGTGCTGTACCTTTTGCTGGCTTTTCAACAAATTGACGCACTTGATAACGACGGTCATCTTGTTCAACTGGGTCAATAATACCGTAACGATGAGTTTCATTTTCCGGTACCGTTTGTACGCCAATAACAGAAGACTGTGTACCCTCATATTGATCCATCAATTGACGTAAACATGGTGTTTCTGCTTGTACAATATCATCACCAAGTAATACTGCAAATGGCTCATTCCCAATAAATTTACGCGCACACCATACTGCATGTCCAAGTCCCTTTGGTTCTTTTTGTCTTATGTAATGAATGTTAATTCTTGATGAAGCTTGTACCTTTTCAAGCATTTCGTGCTTTCCTTTTTCTAAAAGGTTTTGTTCTAGTTCAAATGAATGATCAAAATGATCTTCAATTGCGCGCTTTCCTTTTCCAGTAACAATAATAATATCTTCAATTCCAGATTCTATCGCTTCTTCTATTATGTATTGAATTGTCGGTTTATCGACGATTGGTAACATTTCTTTCGGCATCGCTTTCGTTGCTGGTAAAAATCTCGTTCCAAGACCAGCTGCTGGGATAATTGCTTTTCTTACTTTTTTCAATTGTATTCCCCCTACATTTATTTATCTCTATGTAACAATAACAAAAACCCTACCTATAGCGTCATTCTTATAACTCTATAGGTAGAGTTTCTATTATAAATAAATTATGGGCATCTAACCCATCCTCACGTCATACTCCCGACGACAAGCGTCTAAGGTAGGTTCGAAATAAAAATTTCTACCCACAGCACGACCGAGTGC
>Ga0209025_1004670_pt1 | contig 11710 bp, 17 predicted proteins | sample AraplaMF_Col_mLB_FD_184256 | JGI IMG/M metagenome (GOLD analysis project Ga0209025, IMG submission 184256) | Arabidopsis root microbial communities from the University of North Carolina, USA - plate scrape MF_Col_mLB (SPAdes) (version 2) | ecosystem: Host-associated > Plants > Roots > Endosphere... | reverse complement strand
ATTCAAACTCATTACTTAGATGGCCACAGTATAAACATCTATGTGACTCCGTTTCAAAATCGATTTGTTCCCATCTCAATGGCTGTAATTCTTCACATCTCGGACAGGGCAAGTTGTAATATTCTTTTGTACTCAGTTCAAATTCCGTTTCGATTCGTGAAGCCCCTTTAATCGTTGGCGTTGAAACTTTAATTTTTTTTCGATTATAGAAGTTATTCGTTCGCTTTTCTGCTAAATCTAATGGATCTCCTTCATCTCCAGCACTAACAGGATAACGATCAATTTCATCTGCTAATAATACGCGAATTGGTCTTGCTGCTAACGATGAAGGTACATTTGCGCCACCCATGGCGATAAATCCACCAGGAAACGATTTAAACATGATGGTATTTGAAGAATCTCTAGATTTTGTTTCTCCAATCCTCTCAAATAGTGTTGGTGTATCACGAATCATTGGTGCAATACGTTCTTTGGAAAATTCCTTGGCCTTCTCTCCACTTGGTTGTATGAAAAGAATTGGTGAAGGATCAAAATCTATAAAATAACCGAGGGAATTCAACAATATTTCTGATTTACCTACTTGTGCTGATGCCATAATCACAATATCTTCCGTGTATGGATCATTAATTGCGTCCATAATAGCCTTTTGATAAGGAGCTCTTGATGTTCTCCATTGGCCAGCCTCTGCTGAAGATTCACGCGATAGTTTACGATGTGCATCTGCCCATTCTGAAACAGTAAGATTTGGTGGTGGAGCTAATGCTTGTTTGGCTAATTGCTGAAATAATTTTTTTGAATCAGCTATCGTTTGCATTACTATCACCAGGACTTTCAACGTAAATCTTATCATCGCTCTTTTCGTAGAATACATCAGGATCATAATCGGATAATTCCTGCATTAATTCATAAATTTCTTCCTTCAACATCTCTCTTACAACCATGATTTCCGTTACTCCAATAACTTTAGGTGCTGCCTTTGTTGGAAAGGCTAATAATTGTGAACGGAATCGCGCCAACATATCATTCATGACTTCTTTTATATCTTCAGATCGATGCAGTTCGCCAGCCATTATCTTATATTCCATTTCTGACTTCATACGCCTTGCTCGTGTCCATAATGTATCTTCTTTTAATTTATTTAATTCATCTTCAGTCTCAGCCGTTGCCTTTGAAATTTGGAATTCAATGTATTTTTGAATAGACTTCGGCAAATCATATTTACCTCTACCTATCTTTACTAATGCATCCTCTTTGTCCAACTGTCTGATTCGTGATGTTGAGATACCTAAAATTACAGATAATTGAGCTTGACTAACGGTTTCAACAGATTCCTCTAAATCCTTTTGTGTCAAGGCTTCAACCCCCATTCCACATTTATTTCCCAACCTCAAAATGACCGCAACCGTTAACGACCTTTTCGATTTACTAACTGAGCAATCCATGGGCTCGAAAGCACCCGCATAAAAGGTAAAACTTTGGAAGAACCTAAGATAATTTTCGTAATTGTTCACACAATTAAAACAATTCACTTTAAGCTTAGAGCCTCATGGTTTCGCGCCACTTTTTCATAGGTTGTATGACTTGCTCCCTTCACTCTTAACGGGCAACTGCTTGACACTAACCCTCTGAACTCAACATATCTTTAATACTGTTGAATTTAAAAAACACGCTCAAATGCCTGTTACATAAACATTCTGCAAATTATTTTTATTTCAATTCACAATGCCACTCCGTTATGTAGCATTCGTTATTATTTGAAGCTATGTATTCAGTATTTAAAACCATAAAAAAAGCACACCTCTTAGTAAAGGTGTGTCATCTTATCATCTAGATCGTCTTGTCCTGCTCCTATATAGAACAATGTTGTTGTTGGTTTATCATGGTTAAATAGTTTTTGTAATGCTCCAATGTCTTTATACTTTTGGTAAAAGGTATAGCCAAATGTTTTTCGTAAGCTGTGGGTACCGATTGGTTCGGTATATCCTATAGCCTTTGCAGCATTCTTTAGAATTTTATATGCAGTAGTTCGATCAATAGGTTTAGCTTTCCCTGTTCGCGTCTTTATTCGAGATGGAAACAAATATTCAGTACGTCTTTTATCCTCACAATATTCATTTAATATTTTTCTTAGAGCTGGCGTTATAATAATACGTTTATACTTTCCAGTCTTTTTTTCTTCAATCATTAAGTGTGTACCCTCTACATCTCTAACACGAAGATCTAGTATGTCGGATATACGTAAACCGGTATGAAGACCAGTCATAAATAATACATAGTCTCGAGCACTTCTTTTCTCGAAGTATCGTGTGAATTCTTCCAGCCATGCTTTATCACGTATAGGTTCAACAAACTTCATGGTATAAACCACCCTTCATCTTCAATTTTCTCTTTTATTCTTGATATCGTTCTGGCAACAGTCCCCTTATGTATGCCTAGTACTGAAGCTATATCCTCATGTGTATAGCCATTACTGATCAATTGTAAAATGTCCTTTTGACGGGTCGTTAGATTTCTGGTTATGGTCTGGAGAATCTGTCCTTTTTCTTCCTGCGTTACTTTCACTAAATCAGCATCCTCATCAGCGACCACCTCATACATGCTCATATCATTCGTTGCTTGTCTACGCTGTATCCAATACGGCTCAAAAGGTATTTCACGTTCATAAGCAGCTCGACGTTCAATTCCTCTTGTTACGCTAGGAATATGACCCAGATTCATATATTGCAAAGCGTAACTGACATTGGAAAGCCAAATCTTCACGGTTTTAATTTCTTCTTCAATTAGTCGAACAGTTTGTATTTCATCTGGTGTCAAACCCCTTAAATTATCGTTAACCCCATAAGACATAACGATGGCTTCTCTTTTTTGTTGTAATTCATCTAGAATAGCCTTAGTCATACGTTTAGTAGCTCTATATTCAATTCTTAAATCTCTCAAACTGCTTTACCACCTTGGAAATTAATTTTAGAAGTATCATGGTGTTATTTTCATTCAAATAAAAAGAGGACAACAATAGACTGCAGCATAATTGCTGTTACCCATTGTTGTCCTCCAGTGAGCTGGTAGAACATAATATTATCTTGTTTCTTGAATTAGAAGATAAATCTTTTCAGTAACTATTGAAATATATGCAATAATAAATCCAGTTGCAATAAAAAGTAGTAAAGAATTGAATTCCTTTAATATTGCATCATCATTAAACTTAATTATGGCTAAAAATAAAGGGATAAATCCAAAAATTACTATACTAAGTGTTAATGTTTCTGATATTAATACTTCATTCTCACTAAAATAATTCAAGTGTTTTTCTAATTTTTTTATTCTAAATAAACCAAACATAATCCCTAAAAAAATGACTGCTGAAAAAATTACTCCAATAAATATTAAAATAAGATTATATTGTGCAATTATTTTTGTAATTTGAATACTTCCTACACTAATAAGGTTATTAAATGAATAATAGGGTTGGGATAAATTTGATACTTCAGCAAACTTAAGAACTACTAGAAACCCTATAAAAAAGCTAATAATACCAATAAACCACAAAAAAGCAATCGCTATAATAAAACTAGAAAATTTCTGCGTAAAACTATAAAATTTCTGTATAAAACTCAAAACCCTTCACCCTCATCCTTTTTAACTCGCTTCATTTAACTTAAGTATGTGATAATCTCTTTTTTGGTGTTGTTGGAAATTCTACAGCCTTTACCTTTGATGTATTATGTTCTTTATATTAGTGGGGAATAATTTATTTTTCTTTGTTAAGAACTATTACACAAGTCTCAAGTAATTATATTATAACAATATAAATTTTCCATAAAGATAAATATTCACCTCTAAAATTCCTTACACATCAAACTCAACACACGTCACTTTCCCTTGATAAGTAACAATTTTAATCTTAGCATGTGCTGGAAGCTCAGAGAATTTTGCATTCCATCTGACAAGACGTTGACACAGTTTACGGGTAGCTCCATAATGTCAACTTGCAGCATACCTTCGTACGAAATTTCTAGTTTTTTTAAACTAAATAGGACAACAGAAGAAGACTGCTTGATACTTCTCTCTTTCGTTGTCCTCCAGATGGCAGGTAGGGTAATTATCCAAATTTTTTCAATAAATCATAATAAGGTAATAGAATAGTAATGAGTGCTGTTGTAATAATTGATTTATTATTGAAGTTCTCCAAATCACTTACTACGGTTAAAACACTAATAATGAAAATTACAAATGTTATTATCTTAAAATTCCTATTTTTATTATAATAAGGAATTCTATTTTTCTTTTTTAAAAATTTTATAATTTTATTATATATTGGGTAGCTTATTAAAAAGTTGAGAATTACTTGTACTATACTATTAGAATAGTAGACAATCAAATCAATTTGCATCAAATCATAAAGTACGATTAACCAAAAATAAACTACTAAAATACTTGAAAAAGTTGAAAAGATAGTTGTAAGGGCAACTAAAACATATGTAGTAACATTTTGTTGGAAAGATAAAAAACTATCTTTATAAACCGCGATTATTATCAAAATACTTATCACTGATATATGATATATTTCAGCTATAATTGATTCACTAAGGTTTATTTTTGTATCTAACCAATGAATAAAAAAATATACATATGCTCCAATAAATGATAAAAATAGTATTTCATTCATCAAGTTTCTTTTAGGAACTTTGTTTTCTATAAAGGTTTCTATGTATATTTCTGCAAAATCTCTAGTACCTCTTTTATTCAAAATTCCTCACCCTCATCCCATTTCACACGTTTTACCTGTCCTTGATGCGTCACAATCTTCGTTTCAGCAAATGCAGGAAGCTCAGCAACCTTTGCTTTACCACGTGACAAAATTATTACACAATTCTCAGGTAATTCCATTGTATCAACCCTAAGAATTCCGTCAATAGTCATATTCAATTCTTTCATACGCACAATAGCTTCCCCCTTATGCTATAATGGTTTTACTGGTAGCAAGGAAGAAGCCTTTGTTATTGAAGAGCTATGGTTGCCTCCATAGCTTTTTTAATTGGTCATGATCAAATTGTTTAGAAATTGATAGCACTCTTCTTTTTCGAAAAAGCATTCATGCAAGTCTTCATTTTCAATTTCGTAAAATTTATCTGTTCTTCTAACGGTATATTTTTCGATAAGAATTTCTTCATTATCATCAAGTTGTTGTAACGCCATGTATACAGGATCAAAAGAAACGCCAATGATATCATAAATATTTACATTAACTATCTTCATCATCACTCATCTCCTAGGTTAGATTTTTCTCTTAAAAACATTTCTAGAATTAATAGCATTACTGATAATCACTAGACGACGTTCCAGAGACAACGATAACCATTTCCTAAATTTCATTTACCTGTTCCTCCCCTTCAAAATTACAACTCATCCAACGTTTTTAATAGCTGCTCGTCTGACATATTGCGTAGCATTTCCTCCGCATAATTTTTACGTAGCATAATAATAGCAATGATCTCCTCACGTTCTTGCTTAGACAATACCTCTCACCCCTTTGTGCTGATCTAGACGATGCAAAATATATTGTCCTGCAGCTGCATGTCCAAGATAAGCAGGAAATTGTACGATGGTTTTCCGGTGATCAATTAATGAAATTTGAATATCCAAATCAGCGAAATACATCACTTTAGTCAATAGTCGATGGGCCTCCGTAATAGTTCCTGTACGTTCACCAAATTTCTCACGGTGCAATACACTGACCTCTAGTGGATTGTTAGCAAAGTAAAAGGCATATTGGGCAAAGCTTTCTACGACATATAGCTTTATGCGACCAATCCCCAGCACATTACGCTCTGTCATTTCATGAACAGCAGCCTCATCATAGATCAGCTCTAGTAATTTATTAGAATCCTCTGCTAGATTAATTTGTTGTGTAGATACAGCCCAAAATACTTGATGGGCAAGGTGGCACAATTCGAACTCTGTGGCATATTCCAATATTTCCTTTACCGTGATTATTTCATTCATCTCATAGTTCCCCAGGAAATATTTGATAGACGGCCTGTGTCTTTTATATAGGCTGCGGATACGGTGCCAGTTGGTCCATTACGGTGTTTGGCGATAATAAATTCCAAAATATTTTTACTTTCGGATTCCTTGGAATAGTAATCATCCCGATATAAAAATGCTATGACATCAGCATCTTGTTCGATATTTCCTGAGTCTCGTAAGTCGCTCATTACAGGTCGCTTGTCCTGACGTTGCTCTACACTGCGATTAAGCTGGGATAAACAAATAACAGGGCAGTTAAACTCCTTTGCCATTTGTTTTAAATCCCATGAGATTTGCCCAATTGCTTGTGTCTGATTATCGCGTGGGTTATTTCCACGAATGATTTGCAAGTAATCAATCAAAATAATTGGCTTTTTACCAGGGTTGGACTTGATGATTTTTCGAGCTGTTGCACGAATCTGAGGTACTGTCAGGCCTGCTCGATCATCAATTTCGATATTGGCATTGTCAATCATGCCGAGTGTTGACATCCACTTTTCTTTTTGCCCGTCTGTAAAATATTCAAAGGGATTACGCATTTTTAAGCGATTAAAATTCCCTGCTGTTGCAATGAGTCGATCAATCAGTGTTGTTCGGCTCATTTCCAGTGAGAAAATAATCGGTAAATAGCCATTCCACCCAGCATTCAGCGCAAGATGATTCATCGTGTCTGTTTTCCCCATAGAGGGTCTTGCGGCAATAATAGTCAGCTCTGCATCTTGAAAGCCGTTTAGCATTTTATCCAAGTCAAGTAACCCTGTAGGTACACCTGTTTTAACGTTTTCTTGCTCGAAAGGTCGATTTGCCATTTGCATTAAATCTAATTTGATGCTCGTATTTGTACTGGTATGTTGGGTTGTTAGCTTGTCCAATGCCTGTTGAATCTCTACAATGCCCCAATCCTCTTGCTGTGCTTGCTCCATGATTTGACGTTTAGAGCGCTCTCGCCAACTTTCAAGCACAATGTTTTGGTACTGCTCGTAATTTGTTCCACTGGCGAAGTTGCCAAGCTCTGCTAGATAATTTGCCCCTCCAAGTTCAATCGGCTCTCGCGTTGTCAGCAATGTGATATAGTCAACTGCTTTACGCTCACTGACAAGCTGAAGCATGCTAGAGAAAATATTTTTGTGCACCTGTGATGAAAAATGGGCAGCCTCTATGTTGCTATCTGCAATCAAATAATTTTCATGCAGCATCGTGCCTAGTAAACTTTTTTCTGCTAGCTCAATGCTAATGTTTTGTAATTCCATTACAGATCCTCCCCCTTACTAAAATCTAAATCCAGTGGACCAGACGAATTATGCTGAATGGGTTGTACGCTTTGAGTTTCGTTCAAGTAACCTTCAAATTTCGTAGCATTAAACAACGTGTCTGGCCGTAAGTATTTATTCATCTCAGGGTTGTGTAGCCACTGCTTGACCTTTGTATCAATCACGCATTTGAAGTGCTCTAACGTATAGCCATCTGCAAGTCGAGCATTGACGAGTCGTTTCGTAGCTGACGTTGTTGCTTTGAAATTTTTCTGAGCAGCTTGGTTTAAGTAACGAATAATTTCATGCACAATGTCGAGCTCCTCGACAATATTATTTTTAATACTCTTAATATCTTTGGTTATTGGTGGGGTCACAGTGTCCCTACTTGATGGGGTCAACTTGTCCTCATGTGTAGGGTCACTTTGTCGCCATGTGTCAGGACATTTTGTCTCGTTCGGAGGGTCATGTTGTCCCATCGTCAAATAACCAAGTTTTGCATAATTCAGCCGATACCATTTAGTCTTGTCGATCTTGTATTTGTTAAATTCATCTGTTGAGATGATATAGCCATCATCTTCTAGCCTTCTAATTGCACGCTTTATCGTTTTTTCAGACCAAAACGGAAACTCTTTTTGCCATTGCTGATAGCTGTTAAACACCCATTTATGCCCATCATGAATATGCGAAGAAATAAGCGATTTAAAATGCAATTGCTGTAATATAATTGCCTCATTCAAGCCCACTTTAGCAGCTAAACTAGGCAGAACTTGTAAAGGCGGCTCATTGATGAGTAAATTCATACATCTGCCCCTCCTTTCCATGTAGCCACAAAGTTCAAGGCATCTTGCAGCTTAAACTGTGGTACATCTCGATACGACTCCACTTGATAACGTCTTTTAATTTCCCGGTAAATGGACGCAAAACAGGCGGGACGACGGGCTTGAACTTTACACAGTTGATCGACACGCTCAGTCACTGCTTGTCGCAGACGCTTCTGCTCTCCTGAATGCAATGTTACCCCTTGCAATCGTTGCTCAATTTCTTGGACACGTTGCTCTAAAGCTAAAAAACGCTTTTCGTCATACGGCAATGAAACAGGCTGGGTTTGCTGCAAGCCTTTAGTGATTTGATAGTACTGCGCAACAAGCAGATTATAAGCTTGCCATGCTTTTTCACTGTTTAGCGATTTTGCCAACAGAAATGCACCTTCTTCGGTCCATAAATACAACACTGATACGAATTTAAGGGTGGCGTCATTTTGTCGCCCGCCTTTAAATTGTTTAAGGGCCTCACCAGTAAGTGCAAAATAATGGGCACCTTCCTGAAAGTGCTCCTTGTTTCGTTGGAAGTTACGCATTAATGACTTACTATCCGCTTGATACACCTCAGCAATTTGTGCCGTTGTTAAAACCTTTTTATCTGCATGCTGAATCTCCATCAAATTCATGCTACTTCCCCTTTCACAAGGGTAACGACAAATTGTCGCTAACCGCTTGTTCTATACTCTTAGTTGATATTTAGCTAGTTAATTGATATAATTTAATTAATAGATATTTAACAGTCGCTTACTCGCATGCCAGTGCTTGTAAGCCCTTTTTATGCCTATTTTTAAGGGTGACGTCATTTTGTCGTGCGGCTTTATAAATTGCCATAAAACGATCAACTGGCTTCTTTGCCAGCCATTCCTTTACATTGATCTTCACTTGAATCACCTGCCTTTCCGATGCATTCACATCATTGGACTCACAAGCTTGTTGCTTATGAATCCTGTGACGAGAACGAATCAAACAGCTTTTAATGGATTCTCTAAATCTTCCACTAGTTCGATAGCATCTTTAATAGCATTTACTCGTCCCTTTTGTGCAAAATAATCCTTTTGATTGCTCATATACAAACAGCTATCGAAGGCTTCCGCTACATCAACCGCATAATCCCGTAGCAACTCTTCCTCCTGTGACAAAAATGTACGTAGTTTCTCTAATACTTGTTCCATGTAAACTCCTCCTTTATTGACTTATATACAGTTCTTGTCCATAATAAAGGGACAAGATATTTAATATTTTTTTGAACTGTGGACCGACCAAAGTTACAGTTCAAGCATGATGCAGGTGCTATTGCGCTTGCATTTTTTATTGTCAACTTTCCGAACAGCAAGCAAATGAACACCATCTACTTCTGCAAAAAGATGCTCATATCCAAACTGAGGAAACATTGAAGGCTCACTGCGAATCTCCTTTACACCTTCCGTTAATTGTTGAAAATATTCATACGTCACTTGTACTTTGAAATATCCATCATAAAAATCTGTAGATAATATCCCAGCCTTCTGTGCCATCTCCTGCTTTTCCTTTAGCATCAATAACAAATTCTCCATCTCATAATTTGAATAACACATATCAAGATTGGCATTTGCCAGTCTGTGCTGCCTAACTGTAGAACTATTTAGAAATTCAATAAATGCTTTAATTTTGTCCATTTTTTCTCCTTCTTTAATCATTTTCTCGAATAGTTGAAACCGCAATCTCTGTTTCACATTGTTCCTCATCTATAACGATTGGAATACTGTGAACGTACGCTTTAAACAACTCCTCTTCCAAATGAGACATTTTACCCTCCATCATGATACGGGGAGACACCTTACTATAAAAACGATCTGCAGAATACTTTTCTCTGGCATTGACTGTAACGCTCGATAATTTACCATCTGAAATAACTAACCGATATTTGCATTCATATGAATTTTTATCCTGATGAGGGTCCATATAAATAAAATATAAGTCTCCTGCATAACCTGATTTTTCTACAGATAGCGTCATCTCCAAATAATCATCTATAGACAATTCATCTATATCATCAATTTCCTTCGCCATTTTCATTACTAAAGTTGATAATTTCATTTCATCTGGCAAATCCGCACCAATAATTTGACCAACACGTTTATTAAAATCCTCTAAACCTTTTGTATAAACAGCATCATCTAGTTGTTTTTTAACAGCTTGTGCAAGTAATTCGTTGTATGATGGAATATCCAATTTCTCAAGATTAATTTGTAATTTCTCTTTTAGTTCAGCCTCCAGAGCCTTTGATAACGGACTCCAAGAACCCATCATATCTTTAATGGCACTTTCAACAGTTGCTGTGATCTGTTTTTTAACAATGTCCTTCACTATGCCTTCTTCATGCAACTCAACTAATGCATTATTCATCATTTCTTGAATATTCATAATGTCCTCCTAGCTAATTTTTTTGTGTAATTAAATAAACCACCAAGCAAATCCACCAACGATAGGTAGCAATGTTTGTAAAATTGTAAGTCCATCCATTCCCATTAAAAATGCAACAGCAACTTCTTGTGTATTTGTCTGCTTGAACCATTCCATAAAGGTAAGGGCATCTGGAACTTTTACGCTATTCTCGAATTTCGAGATACAAGGCTGCGTACGATTCATACGATGTGCCAGTTCTTCTTGTGATAGCCCAGCACGTTCACGACAGGCTTGCAATATGGCTCCTATTTTCATAGTCTCACCACCTTCCACATTCCAAACTGGAATACTCTATTCAGTTGTTGTAAGTTAAAATTTTTATATGAAGCATCACCCAATAGATCGAAAATACTTAGTATTTGTATTGACCCATTCCGTATGTTCATCAATCCATTGCAATAATGCTTTTGATGGTATTAGTACCCTTCCTGCTTCATAGAACTTCGGGAAATCTGATCTTCCTAATAATGCTGATGCTTTTGTATCTCTGATGTTGAACAACTCCATCAACTGCTGACGAGTCAACAAGACTGGCAACTCACGAATTAGTGGCTTTGGTGAAAATGCCTTTTCTAATTCTTCCCTAAACAACTGTCGAAATTCTTCTTTTATCTCCGCTTTAAACTCCTCGCTATACATCCCCTCACCCCCTTTAACAAGGTGTAATCTCATATTAGCAAATCGCCTATTTTCCAAATCAGGAATAAAAATACATCTAATTTCACCTATTCGATTTCGCATACTTTCATAATTCATCGCTTTACAAAAAAACGGATTTCAGAAATTTTCGTAATGTTCCATTTGTATTTTTTTAACTGGAAATAATATGACTCCCTCCAGTCAAGTACTTTTTTATAAATCAGGAAACAATTCAAAAAATGGTGTTTCAAGTACAAGTTCCAACTGTAAGGAAACTTCTAATCCTGGGTTAGATCTCCCACTTTCAATAGCACCAATCATTACAGCTGAACAGCCAACCATTTTACCTAGTTGTGCTTGTGTGAGCTTTCTTGCTTTTCTTTCTGCAATCATTCGTTCACGTTTAGCACCCTTTACATTCCGAAACTCATCCGAAGGAACAGACTTTTTGCATTTTTTCTTACGTTTTGGCTTTGTCATCCTCCATCCCAAATTCCTCACCTCCTTCAAAATTACCGTTTTGGC
>Ga0209025_1004669_pt1 | contig 11711 bp, 10 predicted proteins | sample AraplaMF_Col_mLB_FD_184256 | JGI IMG/M metagenome (GOLD analysis project Ga0209025, IMG submission 184256) | Arabidopsis root microbial communities from the University of North Carolina, USA - plate scrape MF_Col_mLB (SPAdes) (version 2) | ecosystem: Host-associated > Plants > Roots > Endosphere... | reverse complement strand
ATGAACGAGGCGCAATCCGATCTCATCACCCTGGTTCTCGGCATCTTCGGTATCCTGATCGTCGCTTCGGCGGTCGGTTATGTGCTGCAGAAGAAATTCTCGCCCGACGGCGCAAACAGCGCCATCGAAAACCTGAATGCCCGCATCAAGGCCTGGTGGATCATGGTGATCTTCATCGGCATCGCCTTTCTGGCGGGCCGGGCGGGCGTCATCATCCTTTTCGCCTTCTGCTCCTTCGCCGCGCTGCGCGAATTCATCACGCTCACCAATACCAAGCGGGCCGATCACTGGGCGCTGGCCTCGGCCTTCTTCGTCGTCCTGCCGATCCAGTATTATCTCCTCTGGGCGGAAGAATACGGCATCTATTCCATCTTCGTGCCTGTCTACGCCTTCCTGCTGATGCCGATCGTCTCGGTGCTGCGCGGCGATACCGAGCGCTTCCTGATTCGCATTGCCGAAGTGCAATGGGCACTGATGATATGCGTCTTCTGCGCCTCGCATGTGCCGGCACTGCTGACCTTGACCATCCCGGGTTACGAGGGCCGCAATGTGCTCCTCATCGCCTTCCTGGTCATCGTCGTGCAGCTCTCCGACGTGCTGCAATATGTCTGGGGCAAGCTCTTCGGGCGCACCAAGATCGCCCCGAAGCTCTCGCCGTCGAAGACGGTCGAAGGCTTCGTCGGCGGCGTGGCGAGCGCCACGCTGATCGGTGCGGCGCTCTGGTGGATTACCCCGTTCACGCCCTTCCAGGCCGGCCTTCTGGCGCTGATCATCACGCTGATGGGCTTCTTCGGCGGCCTCGTCATGTCGGCGATCAAGCGTGACCGTGGCGTCAAGGACTGGGGCCATATCATCGAGGGCCATGGCGGGCTGATCGACCGGCTGGATTCGGTGGTCTTCTCGGCGCCGATCTTCTTCCACCTCGTCCGCTACTGGTGGTCGCTGACATGAGCGGCGTCGTCGCGCGGCTTGGCCGAAGCAGCGCCGTCCATGTCGCCTTTGCTTTCGTGGCGATGGGGAGCTGGGCGCTGTTTGCAAACCGCGCCTATCCGCTGCCGCGCATGCTCTTGGCAGGCCTGGTGCAGGGCGCGCTGTCGGGTTGCCTGACGCTGTTTCTGAAGCGTGTGGTCGAGAGGTTGTCGGCTGCTTTCTCAGGCCCGGTCCGCCTCGTGGCCCCGCCGGTGATCGCCTTGCTCGGTTCTGCGACGCTGCTCGTCACCTTCCACATGCTGAGCGGCACGCCTGAAATCCTGAAAACGATTGCCGTGCCGCTTCTCGTTTCCACGACCTATGCGGCGCTCTACAATTACTCGATATCGAAAGGGAGGAGTTGACGTGACCGAGACCGGAGACCGCCGTCCGTTGACGAGCCGCAACAGCTGGTGGGCGCAGTCGACCGCGCGCTGGCTCGCCGGAAAATCGGTGACACCGAACCAGATCTCGCAGGCGAGCATCCTTGCTGCGGCGCTCGCCGGTCTGTTCTTCTACCTCGCGGGCCAAGGGATGGGCTCCGCCCGCATCGTCTTCGTCGTTCTGGCAGCGCTCTCCTGCCAGCTCCGCCTTCTCTGCAACCTTTTCGATGGCATGGTCGCCGTCGAGGGCGGCAAGGCGGCGGCCGACGGGCCATTCTGGAACGAGTTTCCGGACCGCGCCGCCGATATCCTGATCTTCGCCGGCATCGGCCTCGGCATCGGCTATCCCGGCCTCGGCTGGGCAGCGGCGGCCCTCGCGGTGCTGACCGCCTATGTCCGCGAACTCGGCCGCGCTTCAGGGCAGGGCGCCGATTTCTCCGGCCCGATGGCCAAGCAGCACCGCATGGCAACGGTCACCGCCGCCGCCGTCCTGTTGATCTTCGAACCGTTCGCCGGGCTTCACAACGACATCCTGTGGGCAGCGCTCTGGATCGTCGCCATCGGCGCCGCATTCACGGCGCTCAGGCGCAGCCGCAATCTGATCCGGGCAATGAAGGGCCGGGTCTGAGGGCCATATCGGCAGCCTCTCCGAAAAAGATTGATCCGGTCGACGCCCGCCCTTACTCGATAGATGTGAGACAAGGATTCTGCCGATGACCGATACCGACCTGGCCTCCGCACCCGAGCGCAAACGCGGCTCAGGCGTGAAGATGGTCTATGAAGTGCTGCGCGACGAGATCCTCGATCTGGTGCTGCCGCCGGGTAGCCCGATCGACGAGGTGCAGCTGGCGGAGCGCTTCGGCATGTCGCGCACGCCGATCCGCGAGGCGCTGGTGCGGCTCTCGGGCGAGGGGCTGATCGATACGCTGCCGAACCGCTCGACGATGGTGGCGAATATCGATTTTCTCAACATGCACACCTTTTTCGATGCTCTGGTGCTGATGTACCGGGTGACGACGCGGCTTGCGGCGCAGTATCACCGCCCCGAGGATCTGAAGGCGATCCGGGCCGAGCAGGCGCGTTTCACCGCTGCCGCCGAGGCGCAGGATGCGCTGGCGATGATCGCCACCAACGCTGCGCTGCACGCGGCGATCGCCGAGGCTGGACGCAATCCCTATTATATCAGCCTGTTCAACCGGCTGCTCGACGAGGGCCGCCGCATCCTGAGGCTTTATTACCAGTCCTATGGCGACCGGCTGCCGCAGCAATTCGTCGACGAGCACGAGGACATGATCGCCGCCATCGAGGCCCGCGACATCGATGCCGCCGACCGGCTCGCCAAGGCGCATGCCGAGCAGATCGTCGCCCAGATCCAGACGCTGTTTTCGCGAAACCAGCGGCACGATATCGATTTGTGAGACGTCGCCAATTTCTTGTCGACAAATAAAATACAAAGTGCTAGATGATATATCAGAGCTTGAAGCGCCGCTGATTTTGCGCCTTTGTAGCCACGATCATTCGCTATCCGCTGAAGGAGTTTGACATGAAGGCCAAGATCTTTTCCGGCGTCATCGCGGCGCTCATGACCCCCTGCAAGAAGGACCGCACGCCTGATTTTGATCAGCTGGTGCGCAAGGGCAAGCAGCTAATCGACGACGGCATGTCGGCCGTCGTCTACTGCGGCTCCATGGGCGACTGGCCGCTCCTCAGCGACGAGCAGCGCATGGAAGGCGTCGAGCGCCTGGTCAAGGCCGGCGTCCCGGTCATCGTCGGCACCGGTGCGGTCAACACCGCGTCGGCCGTCGCCCATGCCGCGCATGCCCAGAAGGTCGGCGCCCAGGGCCTGATGGTCATCCCGCGTGTCCTCTCCCGCGGCTCGGTCATCGCCGCGCAGAAGGCGCATTTCAAGGCGATCCTCTCGGCAGCGCCGGATCTTCCGGCCGTCATCTACAACAGCCCCTACTATGGCTTCGCCACCCGCGCCGACCTGTTCTTCGCCCTGCGCGCCGAGCATTCCAACCTCGTCGGCTTCAAGGAATTCGGCGGCCCGGCGGATATGCGCTATGCGGCTGAAAACATCACCAGTCGCGACGACGGTGTTTCGCTGATGATCGGCGTCGACACGGCCGTCTTCCACGGCTTCGTCAATTGCGGTGCAACCGGCGCCATCACCGGCATCGGCAACGTCCTGCCGAAGGAAGTCATCACGCTGTGCAACCTCTCCCAGGCTGCAGCCAAGGGTGACGTTGACGCCCGCCAGCGCGCCCAGGAACTGGAACAGGCACTCGCCGTTCTCTCCTCCTTCGACGAAGGCCCAGATCTCGTGCTGTTCTTCAAGCACATGATGGTGCTGAAGGGCGACGAGGAATACACGCTGCACTTCAATGAAAGCGACGTGCTGAGCGACAGCCAGCGCGGCTATGTCGAGAGCCAGTTCAAGCTGTTCAACAGCTGGTACGCCGAGTGGAGCAAGCTTCCGGGTGCGGTTGCGAAGTACAAGGCCTGAGGTTTTTGAGGTCTGAGTTTTGAGGCGGCTGGAGGCAACTCCGGCCGCATTTGTTTTGGGAAGGTGCCACATGCCTCCCTCATTCCTGTGCTCGTCACAGGAATCCAGTCACCGCGCGTCTGCGCGGTGGAAAGAGTCCTTTCGGCCCAAAGACTTGGGCCGGCTGGATCTCTGTGACGAGCACAGAGATGAGGGAAGATCTGTGCCCGTGGCCCCCTCATCCGGCCCTATCGGGCCACCTTCTCCCCGTTGGGGAGAAGGGAAAATGGAGGATGCCTCTCGCGCCGACATCCCCTCTTCCCAGCGGGGGTCCGAAGGACGGGTCGAGACCGTTGGCTCGACCCCGGTGGGCAGGGTGAGGGGTTCCGGGTGAGACGGCCCCTTGATACTCAGCCAACAGAATCCAAACCAAGCGCCAGCTGACGATCAAGCTGCTCGATCTCGGGCTTGGTCAGCACGATCCCCTCGGCAAGCGACTTCACGCGCGCTGTATAGCGCCGCTGCGAGGGAAGTCGAGCGCCCTGGCCGGCGATGGCTTCGAAGAGCAGTTCGGCGCGGGCGAAGGGATCACCCGCGCGACCGGCGGCGAAGGCCTTCGGCGAGAAGGCAAGCACCAGTTCGCCGTGGCGCGGGGCGAGCGTCGTGGTGCCGAGATAATCGAGGACCTCGGGGCTGGTGAGGTCGCCGATCATGATGCCGGCGAGCAGCTCCACCATGGTGCTGATCGCCGAGCCCTTGTGGCCGCCGAAAGGCAGCATGGCGCCTGCAAGTGCAGCTTCCGGCTCGATCGTCGGTTCGCCGTCTGCATCGATCGCCCAGCCCTCGGGCAGTTTCTTTCCGGCGCGGCGATGCAGCTCGATTTCGCCGCGGGCGGCGACCGAGGTGGCGAAGTCGTAGACGTAAGGCGTCTTGTCGGGGCGCGGCCAGCCGAAGGCGAGCGGGTTGGTGCCGAGCAGCGGTTTGTTGCCGCCTGCCGGCGCGACCGTCGCATAGCTCGGGCACATGACGATGGCGGCGAGCCCTTCGGCGGCGACCGCCTCGACCTCCGGCCAGAGCGCCGAGAAATGCGTGCAGTCGTTGATGACGAGGGCCGCGAGGCCGCTCGTGCGGGCGCACTCGGCAAGCAGAGGCAGTCCGAGTTCGAAAGCAGGATTGGCAAAGCCGCCTTTGGCATTGACCTTGACGATCGCCGACTGCTCCGGCTGCGGCTCGACTTCGGGCACTGCATCCGGCGTCACCTTGCCCGCCTTGATGGTGCGCAGCACGCCTTCGATACGGTAGATGCCGTGCGATTTGCAGGCATCGCGCTCGCCCGCGGTGATCACCCGGGTGACGGCCGCTGCCTGGATGGCATTCATCCCGGCCTTGCGGAAAATCGCCAGGACACGGGCTTCGAGCTCGGCGAGGGTCAATGTGGAAGTGTCGGTCATCTCTTTGTCCTGTCTCTCGGCCGGCCGGATTATTTCGCTGCGGGCGCCAGCTGCTGCGCGACCAGCGCCAGCCAGTAATTGACGCCGTGAATGATCGCGTCATCGTTGAAATCATAGGCCGGGTTGTGCAGGTCGGCGCTGTCGCCGTTCCCGAGCCAGATGAAGGCGCCCGGACGCTTCTCCAGCATGTACGAGAAGTCTTCCGAACCCATGGTCGGCGGATAGTTGTCGTCGACGCGGCCGTCGCCGGCAACGCGGCGGGCGGCCGATACGGCGACCTTGGTCTTCTCGGCATCGTTGACGGTAACGGGATAGCCCGGGCGCCAGTCGATCTCCGCCTCGGCGGCAAAGGCCTTGGCGGTCATGGTGACCACGTCGCGGAAGCGGGCCTCGACGGCTTTGCGGGTCTTCGGCTGCATGGTGCGGATCGTGCCGCCGATCTTGACGGCGGGCGGGATGACGTTCAGCGCCCGCTCGCTGCCGCCGTTGACATAGGTGATCGACACGACAACCGGATCGAAGGGATCGGTGAAGCGCGAGGCGATCGACTGCAGTGCGGAAATCATATGCGCCATGACGACGACGGGATCGTGGCTGAGATGCGGAGAGGCGGCATGACCACCCTTGCCGTTGATGGTGATGACGAAGCGGTCGCCGCCGGCCATCAGCGGGCCGCTGCGGATCGCAAAGGAACCGACCGCGAGACCCGGCTCATTATGCATGCCATAGACTTCCTCGATGCCGAAGCGCTCGAGCACGCCTTCCTCGATCATCACCCGGCCGCCGCCGCCGCCTTCTTCAGCCGGCTGGAAGATCAGGACGGCCTTGCCGGCGAAATCGCGATTGGCGGCGAGATGCTTGGCGGTCGCAAGCAGCATGGCGGTGTGCCCGTCATGGCCGCAGGCATGCATCATGTTCTCGACCTTGGAGGCATAGGGAAGGTTCGTCTGCTCGGACATCGGCAGGGCGTCCATATCGCAGCGGAGCGCAATCGTCTTTCCCGCACCGCGCGAACCGTTGATCACAGCAACGACGCCGGATGTGGCGAGCCCTGTCACCACTTCATCGCAGCCGAATTCCTTCAGCTTCTCGGTCACGAGTGCGGAAGTCTTCGGCAGATCGAAAAGCAGCTCCGGGTGCTGGTGGATGGTGCGGCGCCATCCCTTGGCTTCTTCAGCAAGGGCGGCGAGGGTGGAATCGGGCGTCATGGGAGCCTCCGGAAACGTATTGGCCTTCAACTGGGTAACGGCATAGCCCGCCGCCCGGCCGTTTTCCACAGTGCAGTCGTTCCAGCCCGGACTTTTTCACCGTTTCACCCAATTGGGGGCGGTAGAATCGCAACGAATATCCGATTATACTGCAATCAGTAGACGGGGAATTTGATGTATCGCGAAGAAACAATTCCTGCACTTGTCATAAAGCTTGTGTCGGTTGCCAATAAAGTCACTGATCTTTCCGATGTCGGGAAGCGAGACCTGGTGCAGGATACGGTCCTCAAGGTCGAGAACATCTGTGAATTGCTTGGAGGCAGCCACGACAATCTGCGCGTGATCGCGGATGAGTTGTGGGATGCCGTCTTCGAACTTGGTGCCGGCAAAAGCACCGATGCACAGCTGAGAGCCGCGCTTCTGGGGCTCGCCGCCGCCGCTGCCGATCTCCACAGCAGCGCCAAACCCGTTCCCGCGACGTCCCCCACCCCGCCGCGAACCATCCACTGATCCATCCCCAAACTCTCTTCGCGCGAATTAGCATCATCGAACGCTTGACATCGCTGCGGTTAAGGACGAAGCCGCATTCGGCGCCGATTGCGCCGGCATAGCGGGGCAATGCAGGAAAAATGAAACCGAGTTCAGCGACGGCGGCAGCCGGAAATGTCATCATGACAGGCATCGTCTTCATGCTGATCGGCGATATGCTTTTCGCGCTGAACGACGCGATGGGCAAATGGCTGGTGGCGAGCTTCGCGGTCGGCCAGGTGCTTGTCATTCGCTCCGTCGGCGCCTTCATCGTGCTCGGGCCGATGATTGCCCGCCAGGGGCCGGGCGCGCTGTTCCGGGTCGAGCGGAAACCGCTCCATCTGATGCGAGTGCTGATGACCACCTGCGATGTCGGCCTCTTCTATGCGGCGGTCGCCTATCTGCCGCTCGCCGATGTCATGACCTTCTATATGGCCGGGCCGATCTACGTCGCGGCGCTGTCGCATTTCTTCCTGGGTGAAAAGATCGGCTGGCGGCGCTGGCTCGCGGTCTTCGTCGGCTTTGTCGGCGTCATCATTGCGCTGCGTCCCTCCTCGGCGATGCTGTCGCTGCCGTCGCTCTTCGGCCTGGCCGGCAGTCTCTCCTTCGCGCTGACGCTCGTCATGAACCGTTATCTGCGCTCTACCAGCGACACGACGCTGGTGACCTGGCAGACACTTGCGGCGCTGGCGACCGGCATCGCCGTGGTGCTCCTGACCGGCGACTGGCGGCAGGCGAGCATGATCGATTGGGGCGGCATGCTGCTTCTCGGCGTCGTTGCCACCTGCGCGCATCTGCTGATTACCCGGGCGCTGAAACTCGCGCCCGCTTCGCTTCTCGCACCGCTGCAATATACGCTGCTGCTCTGGGCGATCGTGCTTGGCTATGTCTTCTTCAGCGACGTGCCGGATGCGCAGATCATCGTCGGCGCTGTCATCATCGTGTTTGCGGGCCTCTTCATCTTCCACCGCAAGAACCTGAAAGAGACAGTCCCCGAGGAAGCGGTCCCGGTCGACGGCCACTGAACTTTTAGTGACCGCCGGGCGCAGCGCCGTGTTTCAGGTCGATGCGCCGCAGGATCAGCGCCAGCGGCACCATCAGCGCCGAGATCACCATCAGCACATGGAAGACGTCGATATAGGCGAGATAGCTCGCCTGCGTCTGCACCTGCGTGCCGATCCAGCCTGTCGCCTGCGCCTGCGCGTCGAGCAGGCTTGAGCCGCGGTCGGTAAAAAACTGGGTCGCCTGGTTGAAGGCATTGGTATAGCCGGGATCCGACGGGATTACATGCTCGACCAGCCGGCTCTGATGCCATTGTTCGCGATGCGCCAGCACGTTCGACGCGATCGACACGCCGATCGAGCCGCCGGTATTGCGCGCCGCATTGATCAGCGCCGAGGCCTGGTCGGTCTGGTCGGGGCGCAGGCCATCATAGGAGGCCGCGGTGATCGGGATGAAGATCAGCGGCAGGCCGAGGCCGAGATAGAGACGCGACCAGACGAAGAAGCCGAAGTTCAGGTCGGCGTTCAGCCGCGTCATGTCCCACATGGCAAGCGCGATGATGCCCATGCCGATGGCGATCAGGTATTTTGGCTGGAACATGCCGGTCAGGCGGCCGGCCGCAAACATCATCGCCATCGTCACCAGCCCGCCGGGCGACAATGCCAGACCGGCCCAGGTCGCGGTGTAGCCGTAGTTGGTCTGCAGCACCTGCGGCACGAACTGCGTTGTGGCGATCAGGATCGCGCCCGTCGCCAGCATGACGATGACGCAGGCGCCGAACTGGCGGCTTGCCAGCAGACGGACGTCGATCACCGGGTTCGATTTCGTCAGCAGCCAGGGAATGGCAAGCAGAAGCGCGAGCGCCGAAATCGCCGATGTGACGATGATGAAATTGGAGCCGAACCAGTCCTCGGTCTGGCCACGGTCGAGAACCAGCTCCAGCGCACCGAGGAAGGTGGCGACGAGCAGGAAGCCGGTGATGTCGAAACGCGTCCCCTTCCTGCGCATCTCGGCGCGTTCCTTCCTCAGCGTCTCAGGTTCTTTCACCAGCATGTAGACGAGGATGAAGGCGAAGATGCCGACCGGACCGTTGATCAGGAAACACCAGTGCCAGGAGAAATTGTCGGAGAGATAGCCGCCAAGTGTCGGGCCGATGACAGGCGCGACGACGACGGCGACGCCGAACATGGCGAAGGCCTGGCCGCGCTTGGCAGGCGGGAAGGAGTCGGCAAGGATCGATTGCGAGATCGGCACCATCCCGCCGCCGGCAAAGCCCTGGATCATCCGGAAGACCAGAAGGGATTGGAGGTTCCAGGCAAGACCGCAGCAGATCGAGGCGACCGTGAATGTCGCGAGGCAGAGCAGATAGAAGCGCCGCCGCCCATAGCGCTTGGCGATGAAACTTGAGGCAACCAGAATGATCGCGTTCGAGACGAGATAGGTGGTGACGACCCAGGAGGCCTCGTCGGCGCTGACGGCCAGTCCGCCAGAGATGTAGCGCAGCGCCACGTTGGCGATCGTCGTGTCGAGCACTTCCATGAAGGTCGCGAGCGACACGACCATGGCGATCAGCCATGGGTTCGAGGTGCCGGACGCAGCTTTTGGTGCGCCTCCGGCCGTGGTTGCTGCGCCGCTCATGTCAGTTCCTCGGCCGCACCGTGACCGTGGGGATCACCGACATGCCGGGGCCGATGGCGATGTCCTTCGGCCAGTTATCGACCACGATCTTGACCGGCACGCGCTGGGTAACCTTCACGTAGTTGCCCGTCGCATTCTCGGCCGGAAGCAGCGAGAAGGCGGTGCCGGAGCCGGGCTGCACGGAATCGATCTTTCCCTTCAGCACATGATCCGGATAGGCATCGATCGTCAGATCGACCGGCTGTCCCGGGCGCATGTCGGTCAGCTGGGTTTCCTTGAAATTGGCGGTCACCCAGATTTCGTCCGGCACGAACATCGAGATCGCCTGACCGGCCTGCACATATTGACCCTTGGATCCGCTGAGCTTGACGACGCGGCCCGGCTGGGCAGCGGTGATCGTGGTATAGTCGAGGTTCTGCTGGGCGGCTTCGGCCTGCGCCTCGGCCTGATGCAGGCTGGCGATGGCGCTTGCCTTCTGTGCCTCGGCGGCCGCCTGGTTCTTGACGGCCGAGGTCACGCTTGCCTGCGACTGGGCATAGCTCGCCTGGCCCTGGCGGAGCGTCGATGCGGCCTGCTGTGCCGCCTGTTCGGAGCCCGCGCCGCTCTTCACCAGTTGCTGCTGGCGGTCGTTCTCGTCCTTGGCATATTGGAGGGCCGCGGCCGCCGATGTCTGCTGCGCCTTCGCCTCGTCGATCGCCGCACCCGCAGCCGCAATCTGCGCATCGGCGCTCGCGACCGCCGCCTTGGCAACGCCGATCTGCCCGTTCGCCTGATCCAGCGCGATCTGGTAGTCGTGCGGATCGATCTTGGCGATCACCGCACCAGCATCGACATGCTGGTTATCGGAAACCGGAACATCCGCCACATAGCCGGAAATCTTGGCCGCAACCGAGAAACTGCGCGCATCGATAAAGGCGTCGTCGGTGCTTTCATAGGGATGGAAATAGATGAGCCAGACGAAATAGCCGATCACGGCAACGGCAATGATCGCGACGACGATCAGCAGCGTTGCCAGCGGATGGCGGCGGATGATCGACGGTTTCTTCTCTTCCGTCTCGTCCCGCTGCTCTGCTTCGGGACTTGCCGTCTGCGGGCTCGCGCCCTTCCCCGTCTCCACGCGTTCGTCTTCATCCAGTTGCGGTGTCTTGCGCTTGGTCTGGGTCACGGCGGCTCTCGTTCAAGAAGGAGGAACAGCCGGGAAAACGCGTCAGATCTGCTTTCTGTTCCTCGCCAAAACGCCGCGGCCTTTGAGCTGGCTATTGCGTGTCGATGCGCAATCCCTGCTCGTCGAAAAGGTGCCAATGGCCGGCCCGTGGTGCGATCTTCAGTGTATCGCCGCGCTCGACCCGGCTCTGCCCCTGCTGGTGCACGAGGATCGGCTCTCCGTTCTGCAAGGTGCAATGCAGATAGCTGTTGGCGCCATGCTGTTCTGCGACGGTGAGGTTCGCCGGCCAGCCGGTGTCGCCGACGATGATGTCCTCCGGCCGGATGCCGAGTGTCGCCTTGGCACCGACGGGAAGGTCGATCCCGAGCGGCAGCGTTAGCGGAGGAAGGCCATTGCCCTCGAAAGTGACGGAGCCGCTGCCTGAAGCGGTGATCTTGCCGTCGATCAGGTTCATGCGCGGCGAGCCGATAAAGCCGGCGACGAAGGTGTTGCGCGGGTTGTTGTAAAGCTCAAGCGGCGCGCCAACCTGTTCGACCACGCCCTTGCGCAGAACGACGATCTTGTCGGCCATGGTCATGGCCTCGATCTGATCGTGGGTCACATAGATCATCGTGTTGCCGAGGCGCTCGTGCAGCTTGGTGATCTCGACGCGCATCAGCACGCGCAGCTCGGCATCGAGGTTGGAAAGCGGCTCGTCGAAGAGGAAAATCTTCGGATCGCGGGTGATCGCCCGGCCGATCGCGACGCGCTGGCGCTGGCCGCCGGAAAGCTGGCGCGGCCGGCGCTCCAGCAACGTATCGATCTGCAGCAGCCTGCCTGCGGCCTCGACACGCTTGTTGATCTCTTCTTTCGGCATCTGGATGTTTTCGAGCCCGAAGCTGA
>Ga0209025_1004668_pt1 | contig 11715 bp, 7 predicted proteins | sample AraplaMF_Col_mLB_FD_184256 | JGI IMG/M metagenome (GOLD analysis project Ga0209025, IMG submission 184256) | Arabidopsis root microbial communities from the University of North Carolina, USA - plate scrape MF_Col_mLB (SPAdes) (version 2) | ecosystem: Host-associated > Plants > Roots > Endosphere ... | reverse complement strand
GTCCGTATTCAAATAATGATCTGCGCAATACTCAAGTAAAGCCGTTTCAAGGAAATACCCCTTACCGTTCGTGACTTTTGATTCGTATTCACCCGACCAATCGGTCAAGGGGCACAACAGAATTTGATAGCGTATCGCCGGGGTTATCTGTTTGCTAGCTTGCTGTGCGACGACAGCTGCCAGATTCGCACCGACACTCTCTCCGGCGACGGAAATGTGATTCGGGTCCAACCCAAGTGAGCTGGCATGATCGTATACCCACTGGGCTGCATACAGCGTCTCATCAACTGGCACGGGGAACTTATGTTCAGGAGCTAGATGGTAATCAACGGACACGACCGCATAGCCTGTAGTCACAGCTAACTTGCTGCACATCGGATCGTAATGCGGCATCCGGTTGAACACGAAGCCACCTCCATGGAAGAACAAGATGACAGGAAGCTCCAAGCCTGCAGTTGGACGGTAGATTCTAATCGCAAATCCACCATGCGGGCCTTGCAACTGTACATCTTCCGTACTTGCCAGTTCGAAGCTGTCAGAAATTGCGTTCGCAACGACCACTTTGCGGATTTCTTCTGGTGTCAAGTGATGAAGAGGTGGGATGCCCGCAATATCGTTCAGGAATTGTTTGGTTTGTTCTTTCATACTCATTTGAATTCCTTCTTTCTCTTCGAATGTTTGATTCGTTAATTAAACTGTAATTCAGTTGATGATTCCTGTTAAGAAGGCACTTTAAAGTGGCCTGCATACTTTAAAGTGCTCCTCTTCCCGATGCAGTATGGTTTACGAAACAACTGAAAACAAGATGGACAATGTTAACCTTGATTCACGTGATGAACTATCGCAGAAAGAAAAAAACCCGACCTCAAGAGATCGGGTTTTTTGGCATTTTTCCAATTACACTTGTTTAGTAATTTACAAAAAAATTAATTAAAAATTTAGACAAACTCTTTATAATGAACATAGATCATCCCTTCGGGAGGAAGCCGCGTGATTCATACGTAAAATAGGGGGAAGTGACTGTGAGGAAATTATTCGGGTTTTTCGGTAACCGTAAATGGACGAATCGATTTTATCATTATTTATTCTCCTATATCTTCCTTGTTGTAACGTTGCTGGTATTTATTAGCGGTGTGGTGTATGAATCGTTTATTGCTACATTAAGTCATGAAATCGAAACGACCACGGTTTCAACGATGAGCAAAATAAAAGATGACATGGATACAAGAATCGGCGAAATGAACCGGATGGCTATGCAAATCGCCTCCAATTCTTTGTTAACGCCATATAAGGTTTCAGAGGATGCATACTCATCCTATAGAACCGTGGCAGAGCTGAAAAAATATAAATCAACAAATCTGTTTGTGAATGACATCGTTCTATATTATACATGTCCGTCCTGCACATCCATGTACGCAGCGAGCGGAACTTATGATTCGAATAATTTTTTTAACTACATTTATAACTACGAGCATTGGGGTTTAGAACATTTTTTAAGTACATTGCCCTCCATGAGTTCGCCTGTTATGCGACCGTTGGAGCGGGTAAACATTAGCGGAAAGTCCGCGAATATATCTACTTATATATATCCGATTTCGAACAATTCGGCCAAACCGTATGGAGCCGTTGTTTTCTTAATCGAGGAACGGACAATTAACCAATTAATTCAAAATGTACTAGGAGATAATCGCGGGTCCGTGTATATTATGAACGGTCGCGATATCATTGCGCAGCATTCGAATGGTGAAAGCGAGCAAAATGAGGCGCATGTCCAGCAGTGGATCGAAACACAAACGGAAACAGCTTCCGTAAGTGATGTGAAGATTAATAATATCAAATATACCGCAATTCATGTTAAATCGGATTTCAACGGATGGTCCTACATCACCGTTATGCCAAGTGAGCAAGTGATGAGTAAAGTCGATCAAAGCCGCAAAATGTTTAATTGGACAATAGTTGCTGTATTTATACTGGGATTATGGATGGCCGTATCCTTTTCAGAAAGAAATTATAGACCGTTGAAAAAGTTGATTGCGGCTATAAGTCACGGTCAGCGTACCCCATCCACAGCGTTATCGAAAAAATCAAATGAGCTGGATTTGATATCCGATTATGTATCAGAAATTAGTAAAGAATGTGAAGGCTTAACGCATAAGCTGCAAAGCCAGGCAAGTATCGTAAAAGAACAATCTCTGCTTAAGCTGGTCAAGGGCAGCGCGAAAGAAAGGGAACAGTCGGATACGATGGCTGCCATCTCGAGCCTGCATTTAGATAAATCGCATTATATCGTCTTGTTATTTTTGATCGATAACTACAATCAATTCATTCAGGAATACCCCAAATCTATGCAAGAAATTCTAAAATATAGTTTAATCAAGGTCACAGAGGAGTTGTCCTCAGAGCTAGGAAACGGGTTAGGGGCGGAATTGGCGGATGATCGGGGAATCGTGATTTTACTGAATATGAACGAAGAGACCGCTAAATTAGAGCATATTAAACATTTGGCCGGCAAAATCAAACAGTTCTTTAAACAAGATTTCCATCTGACACTGACTGTCGGAATCGGAGATATTTATAACGATTTTTCGATGATTCATCAATCTTTTTTACAAGCCAAACAGGCGACGCGGTATCGTTTTATTCGGGGAAGAGACCAGGTCATTTGCTACAACGAGCTGCAAAATTCTAAAAAAAGCGAGAAATGGTATCCCGTTGAACTGGAATTGCAGCTGTTGAAGGCGATCAAGCAGGGGAATGGCGACGCAGTTCAGAATATCATTCGGGATACGATGGAGCATATCGTATCCAAGCAAATGTCGCTAGAGGCAGTGGAGTTTTTTTGTTTTAACATTGTGAATACGATGATGAAGGCTATGATGGAGTTGAATATCGAAACCGATCAAGGGATTGAGCAACTGTTAGAAAATATGTATATTCCGCGTTTTGAAACCATTGAAGAACTGGAAAGCTTTATTAACGATTTCTGCCGCAATGTGTGCGATCACATTGTGCACAAGAAGGAGAGCAAAAATTTTGTGCTGCTTGAACGCATAAAAGCCTATATTAACGACAATTTCCGGGACAGTACGATTGATCTGAACAGGATAGCCGATACGTTCGGAATTTCCTCATCATACGCTACCAGATTTTTTAAAGATCACACGGATTATTCAATCATGCGTTATATCGATCAATTAAGAATGGATGAATCCAAAAAATTAATCGGCAGCACGGAGTGGACGTTAAAGGAAATCATGCTTGAAGTAGGCTATGTTGATTCGACCAATTTCATCAGAAAGTTTAAAAAAATCGAAGGAATTACACCGATGGAGTATAGAAAGATTATCAAAGGAAACCCGTCGGAACTGGAAGCAGAAATGATCATTTAAAACGTGTAATAGGGCTGGAGATGTCTAGTCCTATTTTTCATTTCTATAGGCTAAAAAATATATCGAAAGTAGTCTCATCATAGGCCGAAAATGAAGGAAAACGCCTATTATTAAGCGGATTTATCACCCTATCAACCCATTGTAAAAATAAGCAGATGGACGAAATTACTGCCGATGGCGAAAATTCAAGTCAACGATTACTGTAGATACAGGAACGTTCCAATCGAGAGAGAAACAGGAGGAAGGTGTTGGCGTATCGATGAAAGCATTACCTGCAAGCGTGACTTCGAATCTAAAGCGTCATAGAGTAAGGAAAGCGGTGCTTAAAAACTGGCGTTTATATGTAATGCTCGCCCCGGTAATCATTTATTTTATCGTGTTCCATTACTTACCGATGTATGGTGTTCAACTTGGGTTCAAAGATTTTATCGCGACAAAAGGAATATCCGGAAGCCCTTGGGTTGGATTCAAGCACTTCGAGCGTTTTTTTGATAGTTATTATTTTTGGCGGTTGTTAAAGAACACGTTAGGCATTGGCTTGTATGAACTTGCAGTTGGGTTTCCGATCCCCATCATTCTGGCTCTTATGATCAATGAAGTGCGGCATAAGTTTTATAATCGGTTTATACAAACGGTCACTTATATGCCTCATTTCTTATCAACCGTCGTTCTGGTCGGCATGATTTCGATATTCCTGTCTCCGGAAACCGGGATCGTCAATCTGGTCATCAAGCTATTTGGCGGAGAGCCGATACGTTTTTTAACAGAGCCGGAATGGTTCAAAACAATCTTCGTCATGTCGGGTGTTTGGCAGCACATGGGGTGGAGCTCGATCATCTATTTGGCTGCCTTGAGCGGAATCGATCCGCAGCTGCACGAAGCGGCCAGAGTCGATGGGGCTTCGAGAATGCAAAGAATTTGGCACATCAATATTCCTGGCATTATGCCGACCATCATGATCCTGCTTATCTTAAAAGCGGGCTCCATATTGGGCGTTGGATTCGAGAAAGTATTTTTGATGCAAAATAGTCTAAATATGGAAAGTTCTGATGTCATCTCCACTTTCGTGTACCGAAGTGGAATGTTGGATGCCCAATACAGCTTTGCGACGGCTGTAGATTTATTTAATTCGGTTATCAATTTTATTCTGCTGATAACGGTCAACTTTATTGCCAGAAGAGCCGGAGGGAACAGTTTATGGTAAAGAGGGCGGCAGCAGTAACGCGACAGACAAGAGGCGACCGCGTGTTTGAATGGGTGAACTACACGTTGTTGACCATCATTCTTCTTATGATCATATACCCTCTTCTATTTGTTATAAGCGCATCGATCAGTAATCCGCAGGAGGTAAACAGCGGGAACATGTGGCTCTTGCCGAAGGATATCACTTTCATCGGATACCAGAAAATCTTTCAGAACAAAGAGATTTTAAACGGATACCTGAATACGATTTTGTATACAACCTTGGGTACGTCAATCAATCTTGTCATGACGATTCTTGCAGCATTTCCTTTGTCACGAAGAGACTTGGCAGGCAAAAATGTCATTATGGCACTGTTCGTATTTACCATGTTCTTCAGCGGCGGGCTGATTCCAAGTTATTTACTGGTCAAGAATCTCGGCATGTTAAATACGGTATGGGCGCTGGTCATTCCAACCGCAGTTTCGGTATGGAATATCATTATTATGCGCACTTTTTTCCAACAAAGTATTCCGGTCGAGATCCAGGAGGCGGCGGCGATCGACGGAAGCTCCGATTTCCATATGCTTCTGAAGGTCATATTGCCGTTATCAATGCCGATCCTTGCCGTGATGACGTTGTTTTACAGCGTGGCTCATTGGAATTCGTATTTCAACGCACTCATTTATTTAACCGATCGGGATCGGTTCCCTCTCCAGTTAATCTTGAGGGAGATTTTGGTTCAGAACCAAATGGATCAAATGTCGGGAAGCGCAGATGCGATGACCGATCAGATTTTATACGCGCAAACGATCAAATATGCTGTCATTATCGTTGCTAACCTGCCGGTTCTAATGCTATATCCATTTTTGCAAAAATACTTTACCAAGGGAATCATGATTGGAGCAGTTAAAGGGTAAAAGGCTGTAACCATTACGAGGAGGGTTTATAAGTGAAAATGAAAAAATGGATTACCTTAATGATCGGAATGATTATGATCACATCGCTTCTGGGTGGTTGCAGCTCCAAAGCGCCTGAAGCGGAAACGGCTGAAAAGAAGGAAACCAGTACAAATTTGACGGAATCAGGAATGCCAATTGTCAAAGAGCCGATCACGGTCAAGTTTTTTGCCCCAAAACGATTCGCATCGCAAAAATTGAACGACATTATGATCTGGAATGAATACAAGAAAATGACGAATATCAACGTGGAATGGAATGATGTAAGCAGAGAGCAATTGGCGGAGAAGAAAAATATTATTCTGGCCAGCGGGGAGTATCCGGATGTGTTTTATGGAAGCCGTTTTTCCAGCTCAGATCTGCAGAAATACGGGCAGCAGGGTGTTTTTATCAAGCTCAATGACTTGATTGACAACTATGCGCCTAATATCAAACGTATTCTTGATCAAAATCCTGATATCAAGAAAGCAATGACAATGCCCGACGGGAATATTTACGCGCTTCCGACAATAACTGATCCGTCGTTCACAGCCATGCGTTCAGGAACCTTCCTGTGGTTCCAGAAGCAGTGGCTGGACAAGCTGGGCATGTCAGAACCCAAAACGACGGAAGAGTTCTATAACTTCCTCAAGCAAGTTAAAGAAAAGGACCCTAACGCCATCCCGATCGGCGGCAGCTCTATTGATAACTTAATCGGTCTAATAAAAGGTTCATGGGGGCTCGGTAACAGAGGGCTGTCTCATCCGAACGTTGATGTAGATCCGAAATCGGGAGATTTGCGATATATTCCGGCCGCCCTAGAATATAAAGAGATGCTGCAATATTTAAACAAGCTATACAGCGAAGGACTGCTAGAGAAGGATACGTTCTCAGCAAACGCCGACCAGTTTATCGCTAACGGCATGCAAGGAAAGTATGCGGCTCACGCGGGTTATAATCCGGAAGCCACGCTTAAGCAAAAGGGATATATCGGCGGATTGACTTTGAAAGGGCCTCACGAGGATCAGTTATATGCCAATGTGGGAGCAACGGTTGGTTCGTCAGGGCAATTTGTCATTACTCAAAATAATAAAAATCCCGAGGCAACGATGAGATGGGTCGATTATTTGTACAGTGATGAAGGTGCAAAAATGTTCTTTATGGGTTTTGAAAATGTGACTTACACGAAAACGGCCGATGGTCAATATGAATTTGTGGATGAGATCAAAAACAACCCGAAAGGTTTGACACAGGATCAAGCCGCTGCGCAATACTTGACCTGGCCTGGTGGCGGGTATCCCGGCATCCTGAAGCAGCAATTTTTTAAAGGAGCGGAAGGGATGCCTGCCTCCGTTGAGGCCGTTAAGAAAGTAGAGTCTCAATTCCCTGAGGAGGTCTGGACGCCTTTCGTTTACACGCAAGAGGAAACGGACAAAATGTCGGCGTTAAAATCCGATATCGAAACGTATGTAACAGAAATGCAGGCCAAATTCATTACAGGAAACGTTCCGTTAACAGAATGGGACAACTATATTGCAACTTTGCAAAAAATGGGTCTAGATGAATATATGGAAATTTATAAAGCCGCTTATGAACGGTACAAAAAGTAAGAGGATGCCGCACATGCGAAATAGGGGAAGGAGCGTTACCTGATGAAAGTATCTACATCATTAAACGTCTTTAATTGTTCCGTATCAAGGTATGAAGCCATTCAAAGATGTGCTGCGGCCGGCTTTCAAGTTTTGGACATGAATTATTGGGATTTGCAGGGACAAATGCTGCAAATCAGCTGGAGCGAGGAGGAAGCGTGGGCGAAGGAAATACGCGCTTACGCGGATCAAGTAGGAGTCCGATTCACTCAGATGCACGGGCCTGTTCATGGTGGGACATTTACGAACCTCGTGGCAGGGTTGACGCTCAATTCGTTTGTCGGCCTTGCGGAGAGATCCCTGCGAACGGCTGCTATTCTGGGTATTCCCTGGGTCGTATTTCACCCATCCGATATCACGAAAGACGGGAAAGAAACTTACCAGGAAATACTGGACTTCAATATTGATTTCTATCGCCAATTACTTCCTGTGCTTGAAGAAACGGGAGTAGGCATCGCTCTTGAGAACGTATGCCATGTTCAAGGCTATAACCGCTTCTTCGCGAATGCTGAAGAACTCGCCCAGCTCGTCGACGCACTTGATCATCGGCTGATCGGCGCCTGCTGGGATACGGGTCATGCCCATGTGCAAAAGATCGAACAGGCATCTGCATTCCGGATACTCGGCAGCCGGTTGAAAGCGACTCACATACATGACAACAACGGCACAATTGACCAGCATCTTCTTCCGTATCAAGGCACAATCGATTGGACTGAGCTGGTGGGGGCGCTCAAAGAAATCCGATATAGCGGCGATTTTACCTATGAAGCGCAAAATGGCGTAAACAAGCTTCCCGACGGGATACGGGATACCGGTCTGAAATTCGCGTTGGAGCTGGGGAACTATATAGTCTCTCTAAAATAAGAGGATATAAGGAGAACATTGAATGAGGATCTTAATAATCCGTCACGCCGATCCTGATTACCCCAACGATACCATTACGGTAGCGGGGCATTTGGAAGCGAAGGCACTTGCCAAAAGGCTGAAGAAGGAAGGAATCGACCGGATTTTCAGCTCACCGGTAAATCGCGCGGTTCATACTATGCAGTATACCGCTGAATTGCTTGGAATTGATCCGGTTATCGAACCGTGGACACGTGAATTGAGCTTGAATCCCGTTATTTTCGAAGGGAGCAAAATCGCGGCCTGGAATATTCCTGGTGAAACCGTGAGGGCCATTCAGCCATACCCTGGCCATGAAATATGGCGGGAGTGCACCCCATATTGCGATTACGCGCAGGATTACGATAAGCTCAAAGTGGATTCCGACGGTTTCTTTCAACGTCATGGATATGTAAGAGAAGAAGGCAGGTACCGCATCGTGTCGCCTAATCGTGAAACAATCGCGGTATTCTGCCATCACGGGTTTGGGGTGACCTGGCTGGCCCATTTGCTCGAGATTCCTTTTCCGCTCGCCTGGAGTGGATTTTGGCTCCCGCCAAGCTCCGTTACGACGGTTTTGTTCGAGGAGAGGAGTCAGGAATGGGCGGTTCCCCGCTGTACGGGTCTAGGAAACATAGGCCATTTGCATGAGGCGGGGTTGCAAGTCTCGACAGCCGGACTTTTGGCCAATGATATTTGAATGCGATAAGAATAGATCTTTGTGACAGCGTATTAGCGAAAAACTTCATTGAGCTGATGCAGGGCAGAGGGAATCGGTCTCATCAGGCGTTCCCAGCTGCTTGATTTTGACGAATGGACCCTTATGAGGGCGGTCGACAAACGTTTAGGGAAATTTACTACGAAAAGCCAAGGCGGCGTCCTTGGCTTTTTCATCGTCGGTTCGGGGTATCACTTCTCCGATCGAATAGTATTTGTCCATGGTGTATGTTTCGCCTCCTTCACAACTCAGTATAAAGTCTCCTGTAACTGGAGAGTCAAGGCGATAATCGATAGCCAACAACTTGTACTCACAAGTAAATATCCGGACTTCCGCGGTGCAATGCACTTTTCCATAATCGGATACGCGAAACTCTCGGTCTATCATGCCGAGAGTTTTTTGTTGTACAGTTAAGAGAGAAAAGGTAGGACCTAAGGAGGTAAACGCTATCTTTATACCTATAAAAACGCGACATGAGGGCCTTCATGTCAACAAGTGTATACCCAATGTCATAAATTATCTATTTGAAAGGAAGGCCACTTTTCATAATGTTACTGTAAGGACATTGACATATGTTATAAGCTTCTATGACGTGTCGGAATCTCGGAAGGGAGGAAAGAGCATCGAGGTAAGCTGAAATGGAAGCGCATACCATTTGGGAATTTGATGTTTCTTGACTCAAGAATCAGAAGGGAGTTAGCACGATATGAAAAGAAGTAGAAAATGGGTTGCGCTAATCATGGCTGCGATCATGATTGTAACGATGATGCCGATCGCGCAAGCGGAAGAGGCGCTGCCTACACAGAAAGAAGAACAGACGCCAACCGACCTGCCTGGCGGAGTCGATCCGGTTGATCCGTTGGTTCAACCGATTGCTAACGCAGAGGGTGTCACTGCATCGGTATACAACGACGTCTATCGCAACCTGGCTGCAGGACTGTCTTATGAGTGGTCAGAAGAGCCGGAAGCTTCCTATCCGGATGAAGGCAACACACTTACGGATGGCAAATATGGGGCAGCCGATAGATCCGACGCAGCATGGGTGGGCCACCATTTGAAGAAGACACGCGAAGTCGTGTTTGATTTGGGGGCGAAGAAGTCCATCACGGCTATTAAAGCGAATTTCCTCGAAGATTGGTCATCGAACAACGTACTCGTGCCGCTTACAGTATCGATGTATGTCTCTGATGACAAGGTGAATTGGGGCTTGCTCAAAGACAATGCAACACAAAAGCTGTGGAATGACGGCAAATACACAGAGACTTATGTGTGGGATGGCAGCAAGGACGGCATTAAAGCGATCGGCCCAGATGCGAAAATCGCGTATGCTCAGTACGTCAAAGTCACTTTCTCCATGCACACCCGCGCGATGACGCTCGTGGATGAGATTGAAATTATCGGTCAAGACGGGCAAGCAGCGGGAGCGGTAACCGTGCCGTTACAAGAGGCGAAGCTCTTGGCGCCTGGCGAAGCGACGGCGGGGATTGAGGATCTAGGGCTGCTCTATAATGGACATTATGCTGGCGGTAAAGGCGATTGGTCGAAGGATCGCATTATTCCGAATATCAGTTACGTGGATAAAGTTACGAAGCAGCCGACAGAATGGCTCTTCGACGGCGTCCTTTATCTAGGGACGAACTCTCCGGAAGGTCGCAGTTTCGGGGCAGGGTCGGGTAATCCGTCCATTCTTGCAGACTGGGAATGGTATTTGAATAAAACTTTCGCGGCAGATGGCGATATGAAGCACCTGAATGATGCGACGGTGGAAGTCAGTGGGAAGCTCGGCGAACCGAATCATAAGACCAAGGTTGTGCTCATGATTCCGTATCCGGATGAGGGAGTGTCCAATTTCGGAGATCTTGGTGACGGGAATCTTAACTTTACTGGCCATGAACCGCAAGCGCTTTCAAATCGTGCGAAGGCGACGCAGTGGTATATTAACGAAGTGAAGGCGCGTTGGGCTGCGGGGAACTATTCCAACCTTGAACTCGTTGGTATGTACTGGCTGGAAGAGCAGATCGGCATCGATGCAGCCGGTCCGGACTTGATAAAGGCTGTAAGCGGGCAAGTACATGCGGACAATATGAAATTTTTCTGGATTCCGCATTTCTTGGCGTATAAGGCTTATATGTGGAAAGATGTTGGCTTCGATGCGGTAGCGTTCCAACCGAACTATTTCTTCGAGCCGACAGGTTATGATCGTTTTGAAGATGCTTCGAACATCGCGAAGCGTTATGGGATGACTAACGAGTTCGAGTTCGATGATCGGATGCTGACGGACGGCGTGTTCCGGGAGCGGTATATCGATTATTTGAACAGCGGCGTGGAAACAGGGTTGATGGCAAATGGCTTCAACGCTTACTACCAAGGCAATAATGCCGTATATGACAGTGCGGTGAGCACAGACCCGGCCAATCGTGTACTCTATGATTGGTTGAGAGACTATGTCAAAGGAACCTATTCAGTCAACAATGCCGCTCCGCCTGAAGTGGAAGTGCAGATGAACGGCAAGCCGTTCGAGGCAGGGGGAGTTCTAGCGGATTCCGAGAAAGTGAAGTTTACATGGAACCTTAAAGATGCTGCCGATCCAAGTATGATCAAAGTTTCTGCGATGTATGATGGAAAGCCTTACACGGCAGGGACGGAAATCACGTTAAAGAATATGCTTGGCAAGCATGTGTTGGATGTTATCGTCACTTCGGGGAAATCGAAGAAAACTTCGTTTGCGTTCGAAGTGAAGACGGATGCCGCGACGATGACAGCGCTCGTGGACGGTTACGTCAACGACAAAAAAATGAGTAGCAGCGACGCAACGGCACTTAAAGTTTACCTCGACGCTATGAAACAGGCGGAAGGCGGCGCAAACCCAGCCGAATTCACGAAATCTCTGAAGAGCTTCAATACGAAGCTGGATCAACTGAAGAAGAACATTGCGGGCGATGCCTATGCGACGCTGAAG
>Ga0209025_1004664_pt1 | contig 11722 bp, 12 predicted proteins | sample AraplaMF_Col_mLB_FD_184256 | JGI IMG/M metagenome (GOLD analysis project Ga0209025, IMG submission 184256) | Arabidopsis root microbial communities from the University of North Carolina, USA - plate scrape MF_Col_mLB (SPAdes) (version 2) | ecosystem: Host-associated > Plants > Roots > Endosphere... | reverse complement strand
CGTCCGCCGACACCTTTCACCACCACCTTCAGCAGCGCCGTCCGTTCGGCCGCGGTGAGCTCGTCGACTTCGCTGGCAAAGCCCGGGAACACCACGCCGTCGACGCCGCTGGCGAGCGCGAAGTCGACGATCCCGGCCATCGCCTCGGGATCGACAGCCCCAGCCTCGGTGAAAGGCGTCGGCAACACCGGGAGCATGCCCTGCAGCACTGCGTTCCTCCAGTTGATCCATATTATGGATCATTTGTTTTCTAATATGGACCGTACTTCTCGCGCTCGGGATCGTCAAGCGCGCATCAAAAAAGCCGCCGGGCATGCGCCCGGCGGCTTCATCGATTTCGCAGCCTTTCGGCGACGGTCAGTGCTTGTGAGCTTCGGCCGGGGCGCGGGCGCCGACCGACTGCACCGAGAACTCGACCGGGACCGCTCCCGCCTTCTCGAAGGTCAGTGTCCCCTTCACCTTCTCGCCTTCCTTGAGCTGGCGCTTCAGGTCCATGAACATGATGTGATAGCCGCCGGGCTTCATCTCGACCTTGGCGCCGGGCTTGAGCTCGACGCCTTCGGGCAGGCCGCGCATGGTCATCACGCCATTGTTCATCGACATCTCGTGGATCTCGACCTTGCCGGCGATCTCGCTGCTGCCGCCAAGCAGGCGGTCGGGTGCGCTGCCGGTGTTGGTGACCGCGACATAGCCGCCGGCGACTTTGGCGCCGGCCGGGGTCGCGCGCGTCCAGGGCTGCTCGATCTTGAGCGGGCCGGCGGTGTAGTCCTGGGCGAGGGCGGTGCCGCAGCTCAGCGCGAGGGCCGTGGCGGCGAGGGTGAGGCGAAACGTGATCATGTCGAGGCTCCTAGCGTGATCAGAGTGAGAGTCGGGTCTTGGCGAGGTCGGCATTGCGCCGGGCGGCGTCGATCAGGGGCTTGCGCCGCGCCAGCACTTCACCTGTGAGCTTGGCGCCGGCTCGCTCCGGGGAACCGGCGTCGAAAGGTGGCTGCGGATCATGTTCCAGCACGAGCTGGATCAGTCGGGCGGTCTCCTCATCGCGCAATTTGGCGGCGACCGTCAGGCCGAAATCGATTCCGGCTGTGACGCCGCCACCGGTGATGCGGTTGCGGTCGGTGACGACGCGCTTGGCGTCGACGGTTGCGCCCATCTGCGCCAGGACATCCCGAATGTACCAGTGGCCGGTGGCACGATAGCCCTTGAGCAGGCCGGCGGCGCCAAGCACCAGCGAGCCCGTGCAGGCGGCCGTGACATAGCGGGCCCGGGCGCCGCGATCGGCGACGAAGGCGAGCGTCTCAGCGTCTTCCATCTGGGCGACGCTACCCTTCAGCCCGCCGGGGATGAACAGGACATCGAGATCGGCGGGACAATCGGCATAGCTCGTCGTCGGCGTGACCGGCAGGCCGAGCTCGGTCGCGACCGGCTGCCGGTCCTTCCAGACCAGATGCAATTCCGCCCGCAGCAGCGAGAACACGGTCAGCGGCCCGATCAGGTCGAGCATGACCATGTCGGGATAGACCAGCAGCGCGATCCGCGGCGTGCTCGTTCCAGAAGGCTGGGCCAGCGCGGCTTGCGGCAGCCCGGCGAGCAATCCGGACAATGCGCCGGCCGCCGCCAGGCCCGTCCAGTCGCGTCGTGTGATGTCACCTGTCATGGCCTGATCTCCACGGTCTCTTTGAGACGGGTCATCTCGAAATCCGAGACCAGGATCTCGAGTTCGACGGTCCAGCGGCCAGCGACCGGGAGCGTCAGATCATCGACCCGCCAGCTGCCGTCCGCTTGCTTCGTGGCTTGCCGCTCGATCGGTTCGATGCCGGCTTCCGGCCGGGACAAGGCAAGCCGCAATTCTTTCGCCGCGAGCGGGCCGAACTCGCCGTCGAGCAGCGAGGCGGTGATCGTCACCGGGCCGGCCCGGCCCGGCGTCACGTTGATGTCGGCCATCGCCTTCTCCGTATGGATATGGACGCTGGCAGGCTGCGTGGCTGCCGCAGCGAGGGCACGGGGCGGCGGCGTGAAACGCCAGAGCGCGACGACGGCGAGGATGGCGACGATGATCGCGATCTCGGCCGCAATGATCCGGCTCAGCAGCGAGCGCGCGTTCCCGCTTCCCGCTGCGACCGCGTTCGTCAGCCGGTAGCGGTTGAAGGTGCCGAGGCCGATCAGTGCCGCGACCAGCGCGAGCTTGCCGGTGAGGACGAGGCCATAGGGCGTGGTCAGCAACGCCTGCGGGCGCTCGACTTGGACGATGGCCAGCGCGAGGCCGCTGAGCAGGATGGCGAGCAGCAGCACCGGGATGCGCCGCGAGAAGCGTCTCAGTGCCTGCGCTCCGTCGGGCTGGTGCAAGGCGAAGGCGAGGGGCAGCAGAGCACCTGCCCAGCCGGCCATGCCGACGGCATGCAGGAACACGGCTGGGCGGGTCAGGAACTGCGGCGCGGCAGCGCTGGCATGGCCGCTCGCCGCGAGAGCCACGCCGGCGCCGAGCCAGGCGAGGATTGCGAGCAAGCGTCCGCTCCGACCCGGCACGCCGAGCGCGATCAGTGCGACAAGCAAAGCGAGCATCGCGATCAGTGCTGTGCGGCCGAAGCTGCTCGCAGCGGCGGCCTGCCAGGCCGCAGGCTGAAGCGCCGCAGAGAGCGGCAGCGCCAGTGCGTCGAGCCCCTGCGCCGCAAAGGCGACCGGCAGCGACAGCAGCCCGAGCGCAAGGAAGCGCGCTATCGGCCGGCGCACGGGTGCGGGCAGGGGGGCGACCCAGGCCATGAAGGCCACGCCGCCAACGCCGAAAGCGAGTCCGAGATAGAACCCGAGCTTGCCGAGCCAGAGCATGGTGCGGACGGCCGGCTCGGTCTGGCTTGCGGTGATGGCAGGCGCCGCGCTGGGCGCACCCACCGAGAACAGAACCGAGCCGCCGACGGGATGGCCGTCCTCGGAGACGACGCGCCAGCTCAGCACATGCGTGCCATTGGCGAGATCGGCGGGTGCGGGGATGGAGAGCGTCCGGTCCGAGAGGGTGAAGCGCGTCAGCGGGCGGCTCACGCCATCCGGGCCGATCAGTGTCAGCACCAGCGGCGAGACCGGCTCGCTGAAGCTCAGGCTGAACGCGGCGGGCGTGCTGCCGACGACCGCGCCGTCGGCCGGAACGGTCTTGGTCAAGGCGGCATGCGCCTGCGCCTGTCCCGCCGTCGCGAGCGAAGCGATGGCGAGGCCGAGCAGGATGAGAAGGAGATGAAGTTGCCGGGTCATGGCGGGAAAGCGGCCGGGCGGAAAAGCCCGGCCGCGCTCGCTCACTTCTTCGGCGTCAGCTTCACGCCCGGCGCCGGGAACTTGTAGTCGTCCGCCGACTTGCCGGCCGCCGGGATCTCGATCCAGCGCTCGACCGCGCCGCCCTCGCATTCCTGGACGATCGGCACGTAGAGCGTCGTCTCCGGCTTGAGGTCGGCGGTGAGGTAGGCGCGCAGGACGAACTCGTCATAGTGCTCGTCGAGCAGCTTGCCGCCGCTCCAGCTGACCTCGGTGACACCCTCGGCCGTCGGCGTGCCGTAATAGTCGTAAGCCTTCTCGTACTTGCCCTTGGTGGTTTCGAGGGTCCAGCCGGGCTTGGGCATCGGCTTGACCGCGATCACCCCCTCGGGAATGCGGACGCGGACCTTGGTCGTGGCCGCGCCCTTGCAGCCATGCGGCACGCGCAGCACCGCCTTGTAGGTCGAGCCGATGGGAGCCTGCTGGGTCTCCAGCGTGACATGCGCGAGGGCCGGGCCGGCAGCGAAAGCCGCGAGGAAGGCGGCGAGCGAAAGTGACTTCATGATGGGAAATCCCTGGAGGATGAACGCCGGAATGACCGGCGCAGCCGCGCGGGGGCGGCTTTGGTTCGGGAGCGCGCGCGAGCCGGCACGGTGCCATCGCGAACGAGTGGGACGAGGAAAGGCCGTCGGCGGCCGTCAGCATGGAGCAGGCGGCGCGACCGAGCGCGCAGGCCTGGCCTGGTCAGAGGCTGGCGGGTGGCGCGCGCGGATTGGCCGGGGAGCGGCCGGCGACGAAGCCGGAGGGCAGATCGAGCCGGCGCTGGAAGGCGACGAGGTCGACGGCGCGGTGGACGACCGGCAGGAAATCAGCGGGGGCAGCTGGTGCACCGGCGCCGGTGAAGGCGCAGCCGAGCATGCAGCAGCTCATCAGCTCATGCGCCGCGGCGCCATCGCTTTGGCTCATCGGCTGATCGCCGCCGGCGCAGAGCGTCATCGCCAGCGAGCGGTCGAGGCTGACGCTCGCCGCATTGGCACCGGAGGCAAGGCCCGCGAAGATCGCCTGCAGCACGACGAGATAGGCCGCGGCCAGCGCGACCCAGCGTCTCATCCCTGCTTTGCGATGCCCTGCGGACAAAATCGGTCCTCCTGCCGTTTCGATAGCATGGCTGCCAGCAGGGTCAATTTGCGTCAGTGTCTCAGTGGCCGTGGTGCTCGCAATGGCTGTGATCGGCCAGCGCCTCGATCACGGCGCAGTCGCTGGCGGCGACGCCGCCCGAGCAAACCGTTGCGATCCGGGCGAGTTCGGCTTCGAGCGACCGCAGCCGCGCGATCTTGTCGCGCACCTCCTCGAGATGCTCGGCGGCGATCGCATGGGCTTCGTCGCAGGGCATGCCGGGTGTGTCCGAAAGCCGCAGCAGGGTGCGGATGCTCTCGACCGCGAAGCCGAGATCGCGCCCATGCTTGATGAAGGCGAGCCGCTCGACATGGGCGCGGCCATAGCGGCGCTGATTGCCTTCGGAGCGCTCGGGTTCCGGCAGCAGGCCGACCTGCTCGTAATAGCGGATGGTCTCGACCTTGACCCCGGTGCGCTCGGCGAGCGCCCCGATCGACACCACGCGTTCAAGGCCCTTTGCGAGGGCTTTCGCCAGACGCATGATTTTCCCCTTGAATCTATAGTGACTATAGATTGTAGGTAGATGGCCATGCGACGCTGTCAAGCGGGAATGGTCCATGGTGAAGGCCATGACGACCGGTCCCGAGGCCGCAGAGCAACGGCCGCGCTATCTCGCCGTCCGGTTCTGTCCGAGAGGAGTATTGCGGTGTCTGGCATGGAGATCGCCAGCTATCTGATGGCCGTCGTCTACGTCGTCAGCTTCCTCGCCATGTCGGCGATCCTGGCGAAGGAGGCCGGCCGTCCGGTCTGGCTGTTCGGCAAGGGCAAGGAGAGGCAGACGCTGCCGGCGCTGCTCTTCCGCCTCGCTTTCGCAGGAGCCGTGCTCTGGCCGCTCTGGCTCGCCGCCTTCGGCAATCCCGTGAAGGGCGACCTGCTGGCGGCGGCGCTGGACGGGCCATGGTTCGATATCCTCGGCCATCTGCTCGTCGTCATCGGCGCCTGCGTCGCGCTGTTGTCGCAGCGCTATATGGGCGCCTCCTGGCGCATCGGCGCGGCCGAGGGCGAGCAGGGAGCGATCGTCGATGGCGGCCCCTTTGCGGTCTCGCGCAATCCGGTCTTTGTCGGCCAGGCCCTGCTCTTCATCGGCCTGTTCATCGTCCTGCCGAGCCTCGTGCAGGCGGCACTGACATTGGCGCTGCTGGTCGCGATCAGGCTGCAGGTCGCGATCGAAGAGCGCGTGCTCGCCGCCTCGCTCGGCCAGCCCTATCTGGCCTACAAGGCCCGCGTCAGGCGCTGGCTCGGCGTTGCCGGAGAAACGGCATGAGCTGGCCGCGCAGGCTTATCTCTGCAGCCGCAATCGCGCTCGCGGCCGCCGGGCTCGATCAGGCCAGCAAATGGCTGATGCTGGAGGTCGTCCTGAACCCGCCGGAGTCGATCGCGCTCACGCCCTTCCTCAACCTGCGCCTCGGCTTCAATACCGGCGTCAGCTTCGGCCTGTTCCGCGAGGTGCTTGAAGCCTGGCCGGGCCTGCTCGGGCTGTTCAAGTTCGTGGCCGGCTTCGGCTTGCTGGCCTGGGCGGCATTCGCCGGGCACCGCCTCGAACGCATCGGTCTTTCGCTGATGGCGGGCGGCGCCTTCGGTAATGCGATCGACCGCTGGCGCCAGGGTGCGGTCACCGATTTCCTCGATCTGCATTGGGGCGACTGGCACTGGCCGACCTTCAACGGCGCCGATATCGCGCTGACCTTCGGCGTGGTGCTGATGCTGTTGGCAGCCCTGCCGATGATGAACCGGACAACGGACCGGACGATGAGCGGAGCATCCTGATGGGAGCCGGGCATTCGCATGGTGGCAGCGCCGGCACGGCGGCCGGCCGCCACAAGTCGCGGCTCCTTGCTGCCTTCGGACTGACATCGGCCTTCATGCTGGCCGAGGTTGTTGGCGGCTTATGGACCGGCAGTCTCGCGCTCCTGGCCGATGCGGCGCATATGCTGACCGATGCCGGTGGGCTTGCCCTGGCATTGGTCGCGATCCGCTTCGCCGAGAAGCCGGCGACGCCGCAGCGGACCTATGGCTATGTCCGCATGGAGATCCTGTCGGCGCTGGCCAATGCCGTCGTCCTGCTGCTGCTCACAATCTACATCCTCTACGAGGCCTATCAGCGCTTCCTCGAGCCGCCGCCCATCCTCGGCGGGCCGATGCTCGCCGTCGCGGTGGTCGGGCTGATCGTCAACCTGATCAGCATGAAGCTGCTCGCCGGCGGCTCCTCCGAGAGCCTCAACGTCAAGGGCGCCTATTTCGAGGTGCTGAGCGACATGCTCGGCTCGCTCGGTGTCATCATCGCGGCCGTGATCGTGATGGCGACCGGTTGGCGGCTCGCCGATCCGATCGTCGGCGCCGGTATCGGCCTGTTCATCGTGCCGCGGACCTGGATCCTGCTGAAGCAGGCTGTCCACATCCTGATGGAAGGCACGCCGCCGGAGGTCGATATCGCCCTGCTGGAGAGGTCGCTGCTGGCGCTGCCGGGCGTCACAGCCGTCCATGACCTGCATGTCTGGACGCTGACTTCCGGCCTCGATGCGATGAGCGCGCATGTCGTGGTCGCCGACATGGCCGGGGCGCGCGCAACGCTCGTTCAGGCGAACCGGCTGCTTGCCGAGGAGTTCGGCCTGAAGCACACGACGATCCAGATCGAGGACCAGGCGATCCGGCAGATGGATGGCCATGAGCAGCGCCTCTGAACCGATGCCCGCTCACGAAAACGTCAATTGAACCGCGGCTGGCCTCAGGGCCACCGATGAAACCGTTCACCAGTCGTTAGCGCGACACATCGATAATTTTACGCATGTCCGTCCAATCTCTCGTCCAGACTGTCCGGCGCTTCGCGCTGCTCGGTGTCGCCGCGATCGCGCTGTCGTCCTGCGTCGGGATGGATGGTGACGGCCGCGGAAACCAGCCTTTGCCGGCCGCGCTGGTCTCGCAGATGTCGGCGAAGGGCATGAGCCAGGCCGACCCGATCGTCGTGCGGCTCTACAAGAAGGAGAGCGAGCTCGAGGTCTGGAAGCGCGATCGCTCCGGCCGCTACGCCTTGCTCAAGACCTATCCGATGTGCCGCTGGTCCGGCCAGCTCGGCCCGAAGACGCGCGAGGGTGACCGGCAGGCGCCCGAGGGCTTCTATACGGTGACGCCGGAGCTGATGAATCCGAAGTCGCAATTCTATCTGTCGTTCAATCTCGGCTATCCCAATGCGCTCGAGCAGGCGCAGGGCTATACCGGCTCGGCCCTGATGGTGCATGGCGCCTGCACCTCGGCCGGCTGCTACGCCATGACCGATGACGGCGTCACCGAGATCTACGGCCTCGCGCGCGAGGCCTTCGCCGGTGGCCAGCGCAGCTTCCAGGTCCAGGCCTTCCCCTTCCGGATGACGCCCGAGAACATGGCGCGCCATCGCGGCAATCCGAATATCGCCTTCTGGCGCAATCTCAAGGAAGGCTCGGATCATTTCGAGGCGACGCGCCAGCCGCCGCGCCTGGCGACCTGCGGCGGCCGCTACGTCTTCAATCCGGCCGGCGATGCTTCCGCCTTCGTTCCCGGCGCGCCGTGCCCGGCCTATCAGACCGATCCGGAGGTCGAGCCGCTGGTCTCGGCCCGCGGCGCTCGGGATGAATCTCGCACCGCCGAACTCTCCGGCAGCCTGCCGGCGATGAGCTATGCGCTGATGGATGGCGGCATGCACCAGAGCTTCCGCAAGCTCCTGCGCAATATCGGGCCGGAGCGGATGCAGAGCATGGTCGCCGGCAAGGTCGAGATCAGCCGGCCGCAGGCCGCGCTGGCCGATCCCTATGGCGGTGGCGACGATGAGCCGCAGCAGGCATCGGCGACCGGGTCGATTACGCCGCGTTGACGCCGGGCAAGCCGGCGGCCAGACAAGGCGCCATGCCGATCCTCAAGATCATCCGTTACGGCGCCTGGGCCGCCGTCGCCCTCGTCGCCTTCGCTGCCGCTGCGATCACGCTCGGCTGGTGGCGTGTCGATGGACCTGGCCGGCCGGGTTCCGGCGCTGCCATGTCGACGCCGCTGGCCGATGTCGGCGGTCCCTTCACCTCGACCGACCATACCGGCCGCAAGGTCTCGCAGGCCGACTATCTGGGCAAGCCGACGCTGGTCTTCTTCGGCTTCACCCATTGCCCGGAGGTCTGCCCGACCACGCTGTTCGAGCTCACCACTCTGCTCGGCAAGCTCGGCGCCGAGGCCGACAAGCTCAACGTGCTCTTCGTCTCGGTCGATCCCGAGCGCGACACGCCATCGCAGCTTTCGCTCTACCTGCAATCCTTCGATCAACGCATCGTCGGGCTCTCCGGCACGCAGGCCGAGGTCGATGCGGCGCTGAAGGCCTACAAGGCCTATGCCAAGCGCATCCCGACGCAGGACGGCTACACCATGGACCACACCGCCTCGGTCTATCTGATGGATGCGGAGGGGCGCTTCCGCAGCCTGATCGACTATCACGAGGAACAGGATTCGGCGCTGGCCAAGGTCAGGCTGCTGCTGAAGCGCTGAAGCTGTCTCAGCGCCGGTTCATCAGGATCATCTTCTCCTGCGTCATGTCGCGCATGGTGTAGGGGATGCCGCCGGTGCCGTAGCCGGATTCCTTGCGGCCGGCGAAGGGCATCCAGTCGGTGCGGAAGGCGGTCGGGTCGTTGACCATCACCGCCGAGGCATCGAGCCGCTCGGCGACATGCAGGGCGACGTCGATGTCTTGCGCGAAGACGCTGCCCTGGAAGGCGACATTGAGCGAGTTGGCCCGGGCGATGGCCTCGTCGAGCTTGCTGTAGCGGTAGACGCAGACCAGCGGGCCGAAAACCTCGAGCTGCGAGACCTTGGCGTCGGCGGCTGGGTCGAGCAGTACCGCCGGCTCCAGCGTCGTCTGCGAGAGCCGCTTGCCGCCGAGCGCGAGCTTGGCGCCGCCCTTCACCGCCTCGTCGATCCAGCTGGCGACCCGGTCGGTCTCCTTGGGCAGGATCAGCGGGCCGACCTCGGTCTCCTTCAGCACGGGATCGCCGGTCCGCAGCTTGGCGACGCGCGCCACCAGCCGCTCTGTGAAGGCGTCGGCGATCTCTTCGTGGACGAAGATGCGCTGGGTCGACACGCAGACCTGGCCGGCATGGTAGAATCCGCCCTTGACGACAGGCTCGATGATCCTGTCGAGATCGGCGCTGCGGTCGACGATCGCCGGTGCGGCTCCGCCATGCTCCAGCGCCGAGCGCGCGCCATGCGCCAGCTTGGAGTGCAGGTACCAGCCGACCTTGGCCGAGCCGATGAAGCTGAGGAAGGCGACGCGCCGGTCGGTCACGAGCTTCTCGGCGAGCTCGTTCGTCTCCGGCAGGAACATCTGGCACCAGGCCTCCGGCAGGCCGGCCTCATGCACCAAAGCGACGAAGTCGCGGCAGCACAGCGGCGTCGTGCTCGCCGGCTTGATAATGACAGGGCAGCCGACCGCGATCGCCGGGACGACCTGGTGGACGATCAGGTTGAGCGGGTGGTTGAAGGCCGAGATCGCCGCAACGATGCCGATCGGCTCCTTGGTGGTGAAGGCCCAGCGGTTCACGGCCGCCGGCGTCAGCCCCATCGGGATCTCGCGTCCGCCGAAATTGCGCAGTTCGTCGGCGGCGTTGTGGATGCCGTCGATGGCGCGGGTGGTTTCGATGATCGCGTCGGTCAGCGGCTTGCCGCCTTCGCGCGCGATCTGGCGGGCGAAATGGTCGCGTTTTGCCGACAACAATTCGGCCAGCTTCCGCAGGATCGCGATGCGCTCGTGGGTTTTCAGCCAATTGCCGCGGTCGCGGAAGACCTTGTCGGCCGCCGCGAGCTTGGCTTCGAGCGCCGCGGCATCGTCGGTGGCGATCTCCTCGATCGGCGCGCGATCATAGGCCTGCACGACCTGCAGCATGGTGATCTCCTTCGCTTGGTCTTGGCTCAGGCCAGCTCGATATCCGGCGTCTTGTTGCGCAACTCCTCGACGAGGACGCGGGTGTTCTCCGAGTAATCGATCGGCACCTCGACGAGATGGACGCCGCCGCCGTTGAAGGCGGCTTCCAGCGTCGGCATCAGCTCGGCGGCCGAGCCGACGCGCGAGCCCTTGGCACCATAGGCCTTGGCGTAGGCGACGAAATCGGGATTGCCGAAGCTCATGCCGTAATCCTGGAAGCCGTCGACCGCCTGCTTCCAGCGGATCATGCCATAGGCGCTGTCGTTGAGGACGACCACGACGAGGTTGAGGCCGAGCCGGACGGCGGTCTCCATCTCCTGGCTGTTCATCATGAAGCCGCCATCACCGCAGACCGCCATCACCCGGCGCTTGGGATGCAGCATCGCCGCCATCATCGCCGAAGGCAGGCCGGCGCCCATCGTCGCCAGTGCATTGTCGAGCAGCAGCGTATTGGCGACATGGGTGCGGTAATTGCGCGCAAACCAGATCTTGTACATGCCGTTGTCGAGGCAGACCATGCCGTCCTCGGGCATCACCGCGCGGATGTCGTGGACGATGCGCTGCGGCGTGATCGGGAAACGGTCCTCCTCGGAGCGGTCATTGAGATGCGCGAGGATCTTCTGGCGCAGTTCCAGCATGACCGGGTCGGCCTCGAGCCGGCCGCCGAGCCGCTCCGCCAGCGCCGCGACGGTCGCGCCGATATCGCCGATCACCTCGGCATCGGGGTGGTAGACCTGCTCGACCGTCGCCGACTGGTAGCCGACATGGATGACCTTCGGCCCGCCGGCGCTCTTCATCAGGAAGGGCGGCTTCTCGACCGTGTCGTGGCCGATCGCGATGATCAGGTCGGCCCGGTCGACCGCCTGGTGGACATAGTCGCCCTCGGACAGGGCGGCGGTGCCCATATAGAGGTTGGAGCCGCCGGTGACGGCGCCCTTGCCCATCTGGGTGTTGAAGAAGGGCAGCTTCACCCGCCGCACGAAATCGGAGAGCGGCTCGACCAGCCGCGGCCGGTTGCCGGCGGCGCCGATCATCACCAGCGGCCGCCTGGCGGCGAGGATCATCTCGGCGGCACGCGCGATCGCCTTCGGATCCGCCACCGGCCGCTCCAGTGGATGCGCCGGGATCAGCGGCACGTCGGCGACCTCCTCGCCGGCGATGTCCTCCGGTAATTCGAGATGCACCGGGCCGGGCCGCTCCTCCATCGCGACGCGGAAGGCATCGCGCACCACGGCCGGGATGCTGGCGCCGCTGACGATCTGCCGGGTCATCTTGGTCAGCGGCTTCATCGAGGCGACGACGTCGACGATCTGGAAGCGCGCCTGCTTGGCGCTCATGATCGCCTTCTGGCCGGTGATCAGGATCATCGGCATGGCGCCG
>Ga0209025_1004663_pt1 | contig 11723 bp, 10 predicted proteins | sample AraplaMF_Col_mLB_FD_184256 | JGI IMG/M metagenome (GOLD analysis project Ga0209025, IMG submission 184256) | Arabidopsis root microbial communities from the University of North Carolina, USA - plate scrape MF_Col_mLB (SPAdes) (version 2) | ecosystem: Host-associated > Plants > Roots > Endosphere... | reverse complement strand
GCTTCATCTTCGCGGCGACGACCTTGAGGCCAGCCTTCTCGAAGCGGGTGTAGATCTCACCGATGACGTTCTTGGCGACGGCGTCGGGCTTGATGATCGAAAGGGTGCGCTCCAGCGCCATGGAATTTCTCCGGGTAGGCGGGCAGCCGAACCGTGGGTTCGCGCCCGAGGATAACAGAAAAACCCGCGTCGGAACGCGGGTTTAGCCCACAAGGCTCCGGTAATTCTAACGGATTAGGGCCCCCATTTGCACCTCTCGCCAGAGCCTCCTTCAAGAAGTCGACGTTGACGGTTCAGCCGCCCGCGACTAGCATCAAACAAGCGTTTGATTAAGGTCGCTTTGATCAGACCCTTTTGATCCAGCCCGTCGTTTCAGCAGCAGGACCCGCCATGGCCGCCACCGCCCACTTCTCCACCAAGGACCGCATCCTCGGCGCCGCCGAAGAGCTGTTCGCCCAGTTCGGCTTCACCGGGACCTCCCTGCGCCAGGTCACCAGCCGGGCAGACGTCAACATCGCCGCGGTCAACTACCACTTCGGCAGCAAGGAGAACCTCGTCAACGAGGTCTTCCGCCGACGCATGGACGACATGAGCGCGCAGCGGCTGGGCGCGCTCAAAACCGCCATGGAACAGCATCCGGGCGAGCTGGAACCCATCCTGGCCGCGTTCGTGCAGCCGGCCCTGGCGATGGCCCAGGACCGCCACGGCGGCGGCGCCTTCGTCCGTGTCGTGGCCCGTGCCTATGCGGAAAAGAACGACCGCCTGCGCAAGTTCCTCTCCGACCATTACGGCCACGTCCTGCGCGATTTCGGCAAGGCGATTGGCGCCTGCGTGCCGGAACTGAGCAAGGAAGAACTCTATTGGCGTCTGGACTTCCTGGCCGGCGCCCTGACCTATGCCATGGCGGACTTCGGCCTGATCAAGCGTCCCGCCGGTGTCACCGAAGCGGCGCACCGTGAGCGTGCGGCCCGCGAGCTGATCCATTTCGCGGCCGCCGGCTTCAAGGTCGAGCCAAAGCGTTAATTTCGAAGCGTCAAATCTGTGCAACAACAAGGATTTACAACACATGTCTAAGAAGCTGCTTGTACGCCGCGTGGCCGTCCTCGGCGCCGGTGTGATGGGCGCGCAGATCGCTGCGCACCTGACCAATGCCGGTGTCGACACGGTGCTGTTCGACCTTCCCGCGAAGGAAGGCGACCCCAACGGCGTCGTCGCCAAGGCCATCGCCAACCTCGGCAAGCTCAGCCCTGTCCCGCTCGCCAGCAAGACCCTGGCCGAGCGCATCACGGCGGCCAACTACGAGACCGGCCTGGAGCAGCTGCGCGGCTGCGACCTGATCATCGAGGCCATCGCCGAGCGGATGGACTGGAAGCAGGACCTGTACAAGAAGATCGCCCCGTTCGTGGCCGAGCACACCGTGCTGGCCAGCAACACCTCAGGCCTGGGCATCAACAAGCTGGCCGAAGTGCTGCCCGAGCAGCTGCGCCATCGCTTCTGCGGCGTGCACTTCTTCAACCCGCCGCGCTACATGCACCTGGCCGAACTCATTCCGGCCAAGACCACCGACGACGACGTGCTGGAGTCGCTGGAAACCTTCCTGACCACCACCCTGGGCAAGGGCGTGGTGATCGCCAAGGACACCCCGAACTTCATCGGCAACCGCATCGGCGTGTTCTCGATGCTGGCCGGCATGCACCACACCGAGCAGTTTGGCCTGGGCTTCGACACCGTCGACGCATTGACCGGCCCGGCGATTGGCCGACCGAAGTCGGCGACGTTCCGCACCGCCGACGTGGTCGGCCTGGACACGATGGCGCACGTCATCAAGACCATGGCCGACACGCTGCCCGAGGATCCGTGGCACCGCTACTTCAAGGCACCCAAGTGGCTGTCGGCGCTGATCGAAACGGGCGCGCTGGGCCAGAAGAGCGGCGCCGGCGTCTACACCAAGCGCGGCAAGGACATCCTGGTGCTGGACCTGAAGGCGCAGGACTACCGCGCTTCGGCCGGCGAGCTCGATCCGGAAGTGGCTGGCCTGCTGAAGGAAAAGGACCCGGCGAAGAAGTTCGCCGCGCTGCGCGCCAGCGCGCATCCGCAGGCGCAGTTCCTGTGGGCGATCTTCCGCGACACCTTCCACTACAGCGCATTCCACCTCGAATCGATCGCCGACACCGCGCGTGACATCGACTTCGCCATGCGCTGGGGCTACGGCTGGTCGCTCGGTCCGTTCGAGACCTGGCAGGCCGCCGGCTGGAAGCAGGTCGCCGACTGGATCGCCGAGGACATCGTCGCCGGCAAGGCGATGAGCAGCGCGCCGCTGCCGAACTGGGTGTTCGACGGCCGCGCCGGCGCGCACTCGGCCGATGGCAGCTTCAGCCCGGCCCGCAACGCCAACGTTCCGCGTTCGTCCAACCCGGTCTATGCGCGCCAGCGCTTCCCGGATCCGCTGCTGGGCGAGAAGTTCTCGCAGGGCCGCACGGTTTTCGAGAACGACGGCATCCGCATGTGGGCCGACGAAGGCGACGACATCGCCGTGGTCAGCTTCAAGACCAAGATGCACACGGTCAACGACCACGTGCTCAACGGCCTGCAGGAAGCCGTCGCCATCGCCGAGCGTGACTTCGCCGGCCTGGTGATCTGGCAGCCGAAGGAGCCCTTCTCCGCCGGTGCCGACCTGGCCGGTGCGCTGGGCCTGCTGCAGGCCGGCGACGTCAAGGGTTTCGAGGCGATGGTCGCCAACTTCCAGGCCACCAGCCAGCGCATCAAGTACTCGCTGGTGCCGGTGGTTGCGGCCGTGCGCGGCCTGGCATTGGGCGGCGGCTGCGAGTTCCAGATGCATGCGGCGCGCAGCGTGTTCGCGCTGGAGAGCTACATCGGCCTGGTCGAGGCCGGCGTTGGCCTGCTGCCGGCCGGTGGCGGCCTGAAGGAATTCGCCGTGCGCGCTTCCGAAGCGGCGGGTCCGGGCGGCGACGTGTTCGCCCAGCTCAAGACCGCGTTCGAGAGCGTGGCGATGGGCAAGGTCTCGACCTCGGCCTTCGAAGCGCGTGAGCTCAAGCTCGCCCGCGACAGCGACAGCGTCGTCTTCAACGCCTTCGAGCTGCTCCACGTGGCGCGCGAGCAGGCACGTGCCCTGGCCCAGTCTGGTTACCGTCCGCCCCTGCCCGCCCGCCGCATCCAGGTGGCCGGCGACGTCGGCATCGCGACCTTCAAGATGATGCTGGTGAACATGCTGGAAGGCCGCTTCATCTCGCCGCACGACTACGAGATCGCCACGCGCATCGCCACCGTCATGTGCGGCGGCGAAGTCGACCGCGGTGCACTGGTCGATGAGGAATGGCTGCTCAAGCTCGAACGCGAACATTTCGTCGCACTGGCGCAGATGCCCAAGACGCAGGAGCGCATCGCGCACATGCTCAAGACCGGTAAGCCGCTGCGCAACTAAGCGACGACGACACAGGACATATCGAAATGACCAAGCAAATCCAGGACGCCTACATCGTTGCCGCCACCCGCACTCCGGTCGGCAAGGCACCGCGCGGCGTTTTCCGCAACACCCGTCCCGATGAAATGCTCGCCCACGTGCTGCGCTCCGTCGTCGCGCAGGCGCCGGGCATCGACCTGGGCCGCATCGATGACGCGATCATCGGCTGCGCCATGCCCGAGGGCGAGCAAGGCATGAACGTGGCGCGCATCGGCGCGCTGCTGGCCGGACTGCCCAACACCATCGCCGCCCAGACCATCAACCGCTTCTGCTCGTCCGGCCTGCAGGCCGTGGCGATGGCGGCCGACCAGATCCGCCTGGGCAACTCCGACCTGATGCTCGCCGGCGGCACCGAGTCGATGTCGATGGTGCCGATGATGGGCAACAAGGTCGCCCTCAGCCCGCAGGTGTTCGCCAAGGACGAGAACGTGGCCATCGCCTACGGCATGGGCATCACCGCCGAGAAGGTCGCCGAGGAATGGAAGGTCTCGCGCGAGGACCAGGACGCGTTCGCGCTGGCGTCGCACCAGAAGGCCATCGCCGCGATCCAGGCCGGCGAGTTCAAGTCCGAGATCAGCCCTTATGAAGTGATCTCGCGCATCCCCGATCTTGGCGGCAACGCCATTCGCGTCAAGAAGTCGATCGTCGAGATCGACGAGGGCCCGCGTCCGGACACCTCGATCGAAGGCCTGGGCAAGCTGCGCCCGGTGTTCCGCAACGCCCAGTTCGGCGGCAGCGTCACCGCCGGCAACAGCTCGCAGATGAGCGACGGTGCCGGTGCGGTGCTGCTGGCTTCCGAGCAGGCCATCAAGGATTACGGGCTGACTCCGCTCGCCCGTTTCGTCAGCTTCTCGGTCGCCGGCGTGCGCCCGGAAGTGATGGGCATCGGCCCGATCGCGGCGATCCCGAAGGCACTCAAGCAGGCCGGACTCACCAAGGACCAGCTGGACTGGATCGAGCTCAACGAAGCCTTCGCCGCGCAGGCGCTGGCAGTGATCCGCGATTCCGGCCTGGACCCCTCCAAGGTCAACCCGCTCGGCGGCGCCATCGCACTCGGCCACCCGCTCGGCGCCACCGGTGCGATCCGCACCGCGACCATCGTGCACGGCCTGCGTCGTCGCCAGCTCAAGTACGGCATGGTGACCATGTGCATCGGCACCGGCATGGGCGCGGCGGGTATCTTCGAAGCGCTCTGAGTCGCGATTACCTGCAGAAAGAAACGGGCAGCCCTTGGGCTGCTCGTTTTCCTTTGTGGCTGCTGGCTGGCGTCAGGCCAGGCGCGTCCCGTCCGGAACCGGTCGCTCGATCGCGGTGACCACGACGCCTTCCTCCGTGGGAAATCCGGTCAGCAGGAACTCAGACACAAAGGGGCCGACCTGCTTGGGCGGAAAGTTGATCACGCCAACAATCTGCCGCCCGACAAGATCGTCGGGACTGTAGAGGTCCTTGATTTGCGCGCTGGTCTTGCGGACGCCGTGCGGGCCGAAATCGACCCACAGTTTCCATGCCGGCTTGCGCGCTTCCGGAAACGGTTCGACGCGCTGCACCGTGCCGGCGCAGAGCATCACCTTCTCGAAGTCACCCCAGCTAATGGTGCCCTGCTCGCTCATGAGCGGCTCCGACCCCTGGCGCGCAGCAAATCAACCGAGCTCTTCGACGCCCAGCTCGGCCAATGCGTTCTGCATCAGCTGGCGTGCGGAGTCGCTGAGCTTCTCGTGATCGAGCGCGTATCGAATCGTCGCCTCGACCAGGCCAATGTGCGTGCCGCAGTCGAAGCGCGTGCCCTTGAAGCGATAGGCGTTGACCGCCTCTTCCTGCAGCAGCGATGCGATCGCGTCAGTCAGCTGGATCTCGCCACCGGCACCCGGCGTGGTCGTCTCCAGCAGCTTGAAGATGCGCGGATTGAGTACATAGCGTCCGACCACGGCCAGCGTGCTCGGCGCGACTTCAGGCTGGGGCTTCTCGACGATCGCATTGATGCGACCCTGTCGGTTCTGGAACGAATCGGTCGCGACGATGCCGTAGCTTCCGGTCTGGTCACGCGGCACGTCCTGCACGGCGATCATGCTCGCGCCGGTTGCCTCCGCGGCATCGGCCATCTGCGACAGCGCGCCAGGGCCCCGGTTCCAGATCAGGTCGTCAGGCAGCAGTACCGCGAACGGCTCATCGCCGATCACTGGCTTGGCACAAAGCACGGCATGCCCCAGGCCCAGCGCTTCGGCCTGGGTCACGAACACTGCGCGCACGCCCTTGGGCAGCACGTTGCGGATCAGTTCCAGCTGTTCGAGCTTGCCGCTCTGTTCGAGCTTCTGTTCCAGCTCGTAGGCCTTGTCGAAGTAGTCGGCAACGGCGTGCTTGTAGCGGTTGGTGACGAACACCAGCGTGTCGCAACCGGCTTCCACCGCCTCGTCAACGGCGTACTGGATCAGCGGGCGATCGATGATCGGCAGCATTTCCTTGGGAACCGTCTTGGTCGCCGGGAGAAAGCGCGTGCCGAGACCGGCTACCGGGAACACTGCCTTGCGAATCCGAACCGACATCAAATCTTCCTTGCATTACGGGCGGGGAACGCCACCACCGTCGCCGATTCCTGGTAGTCCGGATGTGCACCTACCGGCTGGAACTCGGGAACCGCACTTCGCAACAGGTGGCTGAGCGCGTCGAGATCATAACGAATCGAGGCTTCGCGCAATTGCGACACTGCATTCTCGATGTGCGTGGGCGAAACGTCGCGCGGCTCCGCCTGCAGGATCTTCGGATGCGCGGTCTGGCGATAACGCTCGTCCGCGTGGAACAGCGTTTCATGCAGTTTTTCGCCGGGGCGCAGGCCGGTATAGACCACCGCGATGTCGCGGCCGGGATGCTTGCCTGCCAGGCGGATCATCTGCTCGGCCAGCAGCCGGATCGGCACCGGCTCGCCCATGTCGAGGGTGTAGATCGCCTCGTGGGTTCCGATCGCCGACGCCTGCAGGATCAGCTGGCATGCCTCGGGGATCGTCATGAAGAATCGCGTTACTTCCGGATCGGTGACCGTGACCGGTCCACCGGCGCGGATCTGTTCGCGGAACAGCGGCACCACGCTGCCGGCCGAATCGAGCACGTTGCCGAAGCGCACCGTGACGAATCGCGTCGAACGCTGGTCGGCCAGCGCCTGGCACGACATTTCGGCCAGGCGCTTGGTCGCGCCCAGCACGTTGACCGGATCGACCGCCTTGTCGGTGGAGATCAGCACGAACGTGCCAACCCCGGCGCCGCGGCAGGCGCGCGCCACCGTCTCGGTCGACAGCACGTTGTTGCGCACCGCTTCGCGCAACTGCAACTCGAGCAGCGGCACCTGCTTGTAGGCGGCTGCATGGAACACCGCATCGGGTTCGGCACGCGACAACGCGTATGCGATCACGGCAGGGTCGCCGCAATCGCCGAGGATGGCGATGTATTCCAGATCAGGGAAATCGCGACGCAGCGCGGCTTCGGTCGTGGTCAGCGCGAGTTCGTCGATCTCGATCAGCGCGATGCGACGGGCACCGTGGCGCGCGCACTGCCGGCACAGTTCCGAACCGATCGAGCCGCCGGCACCGGTGACCAGCACCGAGCGCGACCCCAGCCAGGCGCGAATCGCCTTCCAGTCGGGCATGACCGGCTTGCGGCCGAGCAGGTCCTCGATCGCGACCTCCTTGAGCTCGCCAGGCAGCGAACGGCCTTCCAGCACGTCCTGCAGCTTGGGCACCATGCGGAACGGCAGGCCGGTGCGTTCGCACGACACCACCACACGCTGGAGCGCATTGGCATCGGCCGCCGGCATCGCGATGACCAGCAGCTTGGCCGCGGTCTCGCGGGCAATCTCTGCAACGTCCTGGACGCGGCCAAGCACCGGCACGCCCTGGACCTTGCTGCCGCGCAGGCGCGCGGCATCGTCGAGGAAGCCCACCGGCTGGTAGGTGCCCGAGCGACGCAGGTCGCGGACGAGGGCCTCGCCGGCATGGCCGGCGCCGAGGATGAGGATGCGGACCGAGTTGCTGCCGAACGCGTCGACGCGGCTGTCCTTCCAGGCCCGGTACATCAGGCGGGGCGCGCCGAGCATGCCCATCAGCACCAGCGGATAGAGCACCAGCACCGTGCGCGGCACGCTGTCGAGGCGGTTGTAGAGGAACAACCCCAGGACGATCGCGAACAAGCCCAGGATCGATGCCTTCAGGATATTCCACAGATCGGGGACGCCGGCGAACCGCCACAGGCCGCGATACAGGCCCACCTGCCAGAACACCAGGCCCTGGGCCGCCAGCACCAGCATGATCTCCGCCGACCAGAGCGGGATGGCGGGTGCATTGGCTTCAATGCCCCAGCGCAACCGATGCAGGGCCTGCCAGACGACCCACACCATTGCGAGATCGTGGGCGACCACCGCCAATCGCGGCAGGCCGCTCTTCAAACGATCACGCCATGAGCTCATTCCATGCGCCTCTTGTGGATGCAAACCTGAATCAATTTTGAGTCGGAACCCGGGAAGTCCCGGCCTTTTGCAGCCCGACCCATAAAAAAGCGCAGCAGGTATACCACGCGAGTGTGATACCGGTGATGAAGGCCACACCAGCTTGTGACGCAAGCCAGAAAGCCGCCGCCAGCGCCACCGCCGACACGGCCGCACAAGCGAGCGTGACCCGGACGTGACCGACCCGGCGAGCCCATACCTGATAGGCGTGCTGGGTATGCGGAGTCCACCAGCGCTCACCGCGCAGCAGGCGCCGCAGAAGTGTCAGGCCGGCATCGACCAGGAACACCGCCAGGGGTAGCAACACGACCCAGAAACGCGCTCCGAGCCGGGCACTTGCCACCACTGCCAGCGCCGCCAGACAGAATCCTATGGCGCCGCTGCCCACGTCACCGAGAAAAATTCTCGCGCGTGGGAAATTGAAGGGCAGGAAGCCGGCGCAGGCCGCGGCAATGGCCAGGCCCAGCAGGCCCCAGGTACCGCCGGCGATGGCCGCCAGCCCGGCGGCGGCGATCGCCGCCTGACTGCCCGCCAGTCCGTTGATGCCGTCCATGAAATTCCAGACGTTGGTCAACGTCATCGCGGCCACGAATGCAACCAGGCCCAACCAAGGCGACTGGTAGACATCGGCCACCGCGAACGCAAGCAATGCGGCCGCTACGGCATGCACCAACAGGCGCCACCACGGCGACAGCGGACGGTGGTCGTCCAGCCAGCCAACCCCGGCGACCAGCGCCAGGCCCACGGCGAAGGCGGCAAGCAATGGCGCATCCATCGGCCGGCGCAAGCCCAGTGCACAGGCCGCCACCAGGGCCGCGATCACGATCGCGATGCCACCGCCCCGCGGCGTCGCGACATCGTGGCTACGACGCTCGCCGGGCTGGTCGATCAGCGATTGCCTGATGGCGTAGTGGCGCGCCAGCCAGGTGCCGGCCGCGCCGATGCAGAAATAAATCAACAACCACTGCCACATGCGTCAGACCACCGCGTAGTTCAGCAGCGGCTTGATCGTTCCCCACTCCTTGCAGCTCGGGCATTGCCAGTGGTGGCTGCGCGCGCCGAACCCGCACCGGTTGCAGCGATAGCTGGGATTGCGGACCAGCAGCTGGTCGGTGATGTGCTTGAGGTCGTGCAGCGTCGCGGCGGGGTCGGCGCCTTCTGCCAGCGTCAGATCTATCAGCGCCGCTTCGCCGCGGACCGACGGACGATCCTTCAGCTGGCGGGCCAGGTAGGCACGCGCTGCCGGCACGCCCTCTTCGTGCTCGACCATGCTGGTCAGCGCCAATACCGGCGAAATGCCCCGGTAGTGTTCGGTCATCTCGGCCAGGAAGGCGCGCGCACCCGGTGCGTCACCGACGCGCTCGTAACTGGCCAGCAGCGGCGGCAGTATCTCGGGCAGGTAATCGGGATCGACGCGGGCGACGCGCTCGAACGCACGGATCGCTCCTGCGTCGTTGCCGGATTCCACTTCCAGCCTGCCCTCGATCATGCCGGCGCGCACCGAGTTTGCATCCGCCTCGTAGGCACGCTTCACCGCTGCCTGAGCAGCGGCGTTGTCGCCTGCCGCACGGTGACGCTCGGCGAGCTCGCATTCGAATTGCGCGATGAGCTTGCCCATTGGCTCGCCAGTGGCTTCTTCGTAGCGACGGGCGTTTTCGATGGCCTTGTCCCAGTCGCGTTCGGACTGGTAGATGCCGATCAGGTGACGCAGCGCCAGCGGTGCGCGCATGTCCAGCGAAACCAGGTCACTGAACACCGTCTCGGCGCGATCGAGCAGGCCCGAACGCATGTAGTCCTCGCCCAGCGCAAGCAGCGCCTGGACGCGTTGCTGGTCGCTCAGCCCCGGCCGCTGCACCAGGGCCTGGTGCAGGCGGATGGCACGGTCGACTTCGCCGCGACGGCGGAACAGATGGCCCAGCGCGACCTGCGTTTCGAAGGTGTCCTTGTCGAGCTCGGCAATATGCAGGAACAGCTCGATGGCCTTGTCCGGCTGCTCGTTGAGCAGGTAGTTCAGGCCACGGAAATAAGTCGTCGACAAGCGGCTGACCTGGGTGTCGCTGTGGCGCTCGCCACCGCGGCGACCAATGATCCAGCCGCTGACTGCCGCAATCGGCAGCAGGAGGAAAAACCAGAACCACTCACTGATGAACGCCATGCGTCAGGCCCCGGAGGTAGCGGTCGGTAGGGAGGGCGACGGAACCTGGCGCTCGGCGCGAGCCAGGCGGCGACGCAACGGCAGGACGACGCTGGCGCTGATGGCCAGTCCGCCGATCAGCACACCCAGCAGCACGGCGACGATCAGCGCGACGCCGAGGTTGCTCGGCAGTCGGGCGAAACCAAGATCGATCAGCACCGGGGCGCGATTGAGTGCACCAATGATGGCACCGACGGCCAGGCAGGCGATGGCGATGAAAAAACGAAGCAGGCGCATGCAGCCCTCCATACGATCGCGAAGACCGCGATGACCAGCAGTAGCTTAGGGCCTGACAACGTTATTGAGTAGGCCACGCGTGGATGCGTGCCTTCCCGGGAACAGCCTCAGTCCGCTTCGTCCAGCGGCACCACGCCGCTGACGCGCTCGCGCAGCTCCTTGCCGGGCTTGAAGTGCGGCACGTGCTTGCCGGGAAGCGCGACCGATTCGCCGGTCTTGGGATTGCGACCCAGGCGCGGCGGACGGTAGTGCAGCGAGAAGCTTCCGAATCCGCGGATCTCGATCCGCTCTCCGCCAGACAGCGATCCGCCCATCATCTCGAGCAGTGCCTTCACCGCCAGATCCACGTCTTCGCCCTTCAGGTGCGCCTGACGTTGCGAAAGGATCTCGATGAGCTCGGATTTGGTCATGGCTTGAACGGATTCTCGCGACGGCTCGGACTTAGAAGGAAGGCGGTCCGAACGAGCCGGACCGCCTTCGCGGTTACCACCTGGAGCCCGTTACAACCGGGCTCCATACAGCTCGGTTACTCGGACTTGTTGCCCAGCTGCTCGCGCAGGAGCGCGCCCAGCTTGGTCGTGCCGCTGGAAGCATCGGACGACGAGCGGTTGTAGTCCGCCAGCGCCTCCTGCTGCTCGGCTTCGTCCTTGGCCTTGATCGACAGCTGCATCGAACGGCCCTTGCGGTCCGTGCCGATGATCTTGGCTTCGACTTCCTGGCCAACCTTGAGGTACTGCGAAGCGTCTTCGACGCGCTCCTTGGCGATGTCGCGGGCGGCCACGTAGCCTTCCACGCCATTGTCGAGCTCGACGGTTGCGCCCTTGGCGTCGACTTCCTTGACCTTGCCCTTGACGATCGAGCCCTTGGCGTTGGTCGCCACGTACTGGCCCATCGGGTCCTGCTCAAGCTGCTTGACGCCCAGGCTGATGCGCTCGCGCTCCGGATCGACGGCGAGCACGACGGCTTCCAGGTTGTCGCCCTTCTTGAAGTTGCGGACCACGTCTTCGCCGGTGGTTGCCCAGCTCAGGTCGGACAGGTGGACCAGGCCATCGATACCGCCGTCCAGGCCGATGAAGATGCCGAAGTCGGTGATCGACTTGATCTGGCCCGAAACCTTGTCGCCCTTCTTGTGGATGGCGGCGAAGGTTTCCCACGGGTTGCTGGTGACCTGCTTCATGCCCAGCGAGATGCGGCGACGCTCCTCGTCGACGTCCAGGACCATGACCTGAACCTCGTCACCGACCTGCACGATCTTGGACGGGTTGACGTTCTTGTTGGTCCAATCCATCTCGGACACGTGCACCAGGCCTTCGACGCCCGGC
>Ga0209025_1004658_pt1 | contig 11730 bp, 11 predicted proteins | sample AraplaMF_Col_mLB_FD_184256 | JGI IMG/M metagenome (GOLD analysis project Ga0209025, IMG submission 184256) | Arabidopsis root microbial communities from the University of North Carolina, USA - plate scrape MF_Col_mLB (SPAdes) (version 2) | ecosystem: Host-associated > Plants > Roots > Endosphere... | reverse complement strand
AGCCCAGAGGGCGGCATCACCATCAAATCAGCCGTAGCTGCGTTTGGTTGATAAAGGCCGTGTCCGGTATTGCCATCGGTCTGAAATAGTCGTTCCGACTCGTTTGCAGCGGTTGAAAACGATCATCCTGTAGTAGATGGCCCAGCCCTCGACGCTGACCCGTGGGATGGGATTGCAGGCCAACTATCTGCTGGATCTGCTTCAGACACGGCTCATCAAGTCCCTTGGCTATCAGTGCATGCGCCGCTCCGTCTCTAATCCCGAGGAAGCCTGGCAACCGGGTTAAGACGAACCGTCGAGACTCGCTTGCGCTCGCCCTTGATTGAACCGCCAACGGCACTCCGAAAAAATTGGCGGCCGAGGCCGCCAACCGATGGAGCGTTGTAGCATCCGGGGCTCAATGAACAGTGTGTGATCTACCAAGCCGAGCATAGATTTCCGGCTTGGCCACCTTGAAATATTGCGCCAGCACCACGCCCAGAAGCTGCACGCCCAGGACGCTGTAGAGCAGCCAGACATGCTCACCCGGCGCGCCACCAACCAGCACATCGAAATGGGCCGCAATCAACACTGACAGCCAGATGAAGGCGATGGAGGAGATGAGCGGGCACAGGCACGACTTGAGGAAGCTGATCCCTTCCTGATGGCGTCCAATCCGCACATACCAATAAAGCGATGACAGGTTAACGATGGTCATCAGCACGATAATGCCCGCAGAAGCGACTGAGGCCAGGCGGCCGAACAGCAGATCGGGATTGGCCCCGCCGACAATGAACGGCATCAGGATCACCGCCGTCATAATGGATGTCGTAATCGACGACATGTAGGGCGAGGAATGTTTGCCATGCACCTTATTCAGAAACTTCGGCAGCGCGCCGTCCGTGCCGAGGTTGAAGAGGTAGCGCGACAGAACGTTCTGCGTCGACAGGCACGATGCAAAGGACGAGCAAAGCACAAGCACCGAAATCACCGTGTTGAAGCGGGGATTGACGAATTTGCCGAAGGCGGAGGGAAACATCCCGGCCGGATCGTTCGTGGCGACCTCAGCGGCGTTGGCACCATAGGCAATGATCAGGGCATAGGTCGCGAATGTATAGAGCGCGCCCATGAAAATCACGCTGCCATAGGTGGCACGCGGAATGGTCACATCCGGGTCGCGCAGTTCATCGCGGTACAATGCGGTCGCCTCGAAGCCCAGAAACATCATGATGGCAAACAGGAAGGCAAATACCGGGTTGTTGCTCCACAGGTTGGCGGGCAGAAGCGGCGCGCTGGCGGGCAGGCTGCCATCACTGCCAATCAAGACGCTGACGGAGAAAACGAGGACTACGGTGATCTCCAGCATCATCACGAAGCTCAGCACTTTTGCCGACAGCTCGATGTGGAGATAGCCGAGAACCCCGATCGCGACCCAGGCAAAGAACGAATAGAAATACCAGGGCAAGGCGCTGCCGTTCATCTGCGTCATCAGATTGGCAAAGGATACGCCGAAGAACGAAATGACCCCTGCGAGGAGCAGGAAGTAGCAGACGGCGGCCAGAAGCCCGGAGCCAAGGCCCATCGACTTTCCGATGCCGTAGCTGATGAAGGCATAGAAGTCCCCCGGCCGCTTCACGATGCTGTTGAGCGTGACAAACCCGACCGAAAAGATCAGCAGCAGCAATCCCGCACCGATATAGGCGACGGGCGTTCCCACGCCGCCGAAAATAACGGAAAAGGGAACATATCCGGCCACCACGGTGAGCGGTGCCGAAAAGGCCAGAACGGTTAAAGCGAGGCTCACTGACCCCATGTTTCCAGCCAAACGGGTGCTGCCCCCAGTTGTGCTGGACGGAGGCGTGTCCAAGGCTGCGGTTTGATGTGTATTCATTTGTTCCCTCTTTCCACTAATTATTAGCGTTTTTCATCTGGGTCCAGAAGACAAACTCTCTCCGGAGCTCGTCGCCTGCCCCGACATGGCCCAATCCGCTACCGCTGTGGAAAGGTTCTATTGTTCCATGCCTGGGGGTTCCGAGAGCGTATTGGCTCTTTCCACGACGGAATGTGTCAATGTGAGACATTGGCGGGCATGAACACTTGGGCGGGACCAACGAAGCTTGTCAAACGAAACCACCGGCTGCGGGGCGAAGCGGATTTCAATTCCAAGGGTGATCGAGTGATTGAGAGCCACGCGCTGAAAGCTGAGCCACTACGGCGACGGTTTCGCAGCTAGGGGAACCGCACCAGCAAGAGTCCGTCGAACGCCCCCGGCCGGTGTGGTTATTATGAACGGTCTCAATGGCAGCGAGCTTCGCCCCTCGTTGAAGAGGGGCTGGCCCGTAAGAATCCCGATCGGAAAGGTTACCTTAGGGACGTGACTCATTCTACGTTCCAGCGCTCATGAAAGCGGCACTTTCGTTTGATAGGTCCGGATCGGCTGTCGGCGTCTGCGGACTAAACCCGGATGTGACGATAGTCTTTCGAGCTGGACGCGTGCCTCACATTGAGACAGTTCTGCAAGCTGTAGCTGGCATAGCTTATTTGGAAATATCGAAAGGTCCACAAGCACTGTACGGATGCATCAGTCTGGGAACAAAAAAGATCGAGACACGATTCGCGTGGCTTGCCGGGAGCGAAGATAAGATGATCGACCTCGCGGCAGAGGTGAGTGCCGCTCAAGGTGCGCCTGCCGCAGTCCGGGCAACTGAGTTTCAGATTGCAGGCGAACACGGATGCAAGCGTTCTGAGATAGCCTTCATCACGCCCATGAGATCGGCAATTGGGATTGGCTTTATTTTTGATCACCGCGACATCGAACATCAGAATGCTGATCATCGCGCTACCGATCCTCGCCTGGGATCTTCTGGGCTGGCCGTTTGGTCACAACGATTAGTTAGCACCCATTTGCAGGACAGGCGGTGCCTCTCCTGCATGATATAAATCTCACACCAGATATCAGGAGAAAAACATGTGGGAGAAAAGCTCCGGGATTATTCTCGTCTCGCCTCATCAATTCCCGGATGTCGCCCGCGAACAGGAACTCGCCAAGATCGTCGGCATGGAGATGGTGGTAGCCAAAGACCAGTCAGAGTTTAGCTCCCTCATGCCGCGTGCGCGTATCGTAATGGTTACTCCTTACGGCAAGGTGAGGGCGGAGGAGATTGCGCGCCTAAGCGACTGTGCAGCAATCGTGCGCTATGGAATAGGCTACGACAATATCGATGTCCTAGCAGCAAAGGCGGCATGGGTTCCGGTCTCTATCGTCCCGGATGCTTCAACCGAAGAGGTAGCCTCCCACGCATTCGCAATGGGACTGGCGCTTGCACGGCGCATACAGCAAGGGTACGCAGCTATCCTGGCGGGCGCGTGGGCCGGCAAGATCGGATATGACGCCCCCAAGCTGACCAGGCTCAAGATCGGAATACTTGGCATGGGACGGATCGGGCGGATGACCGCCAATTGGTGGAAAGCCGTGGGATCGGAAGTTACGGCCTATGATCCTTTCGTCGATTTCGAGGAAGTAGCGCAAGGCACGGTTGAAGAGATTGTCAAGACCTCGGATGTTCTGTCGCTGCACCTGCCGTTGACCGACGAGACGCGTAACATCGTCGACGCTGCTGCTCTGAAGACCATGAAACGCTCCTCGGTGATCGTCAATGTCTCAAGGGGTGGTTTGATCGATGAGACGGCGCTGGCGCAGGCTTTGGTTGCGGGCGAAGTTGCTGGGGCAGCGCTCGACGTCTTCACGCAAGAACCCCTGCCTGCCGACAGCCCATTGCGGCAGGCGCCGAACTTGATCTTGACCCCTCATATCGCCTGGCGCTCGGATGCTTCGGTTGGGGCGCTGCAGAGCGGGGCAGTTGAGCGTGCTCGTTTGGCACTGGTCGGCGAAGCGCTGCCTGATCGTGCTGCTTGAGGCAGTAAGAGTGGGATCGGAGGCCTCGCCCTCTGATCCCGTCGATTGCAGATCGCCGATTGGCTTTCTGGCTCGGTTCGAAGTAACAAATTTGACATAATTTCGGTACTGCCATTTATTCTGATATCGTTTTGACCAATTCCAGTGCCATGATCATGCGATAAGAAAAGCCCAAAGGGCGAAGAGGGAACGCAGGATGAACTTTGAAGGGACTTTACGCGAGGCTGCTATCAGCCATTCCGCATCAAACAGCGGAATGATTGCCTTGACTAACCGCAAGGCCATCGTCGCTCTCCGGGAGAGATTCTGTTCAGATCCTGAGAAAGTAGATCTCTCCTACCTTCGCCCGGTTATCGCTCGGTCCTGGCGGCGCAGCATCCTTTGTGATGTCCGCCCGGACAGTCAACTGCGCTGCAGAGTCATCGAACCGGCGCTTGATCAAGTTTTTCTGCAGATTGCAGACCCTGTCGTGACACGACTTCAGCAATTGTGCGAGGATGTCGGTGGCTTGGTGTGCCTCACCGATGCTGCCGGCACCATCTGGCGGACGGCTGGCTCGCGTGAGGTGATGTCTTGGGCTGACAGGCTGTTTCCGGTGTCAGGCGGATCCATGTCTGAGGACGTTGTCGGCACCAATTCCGAGGGAACCGCGATTGAAGAAGGAACCGCCGTCCAGGTTTGGGGACCCGAACACTTCCACGAATCGCTCTCCGGCATTTATTGCACCTCCGTCCCGATCAGGGACCCTATCCGTCGCAACATCCGCGGCGTTATCAGTCTAACTCTGCCTGAAAGCATTGCGCTTACGGTGGATTCGCGCTCGATCCTTATGACCGTTCAAAGTGCGTCCGCTGAGATCACGCAACAGATCCTAGCCAATGCCGCTCTGCCGGAACAGGCGTTGTTGACCGAGTATCTTCGCGAAACACGCAAGCGTGGAACAGATGCGGTTGTGGCCATCGGTGGCGATATGACCATCGCCAGCAAGGAGGCTAAACGCATTTTGAGCGAAGCAGACTATGCCGTTCTTTCGGCTTACTCAAAAGAGACCGAGCATTTCTGCCAGCCCGCCGAACATAGGTTTCGTTGCTCGTCGGGGAAATTGCTTCAGCTTCAGATCAGGCCGGTTTTTTTCGGTGACGCTGTCAGGGGAACGACCATTCGCATCCGCGAAGGTCGTGAGCCGACGACAAATCTGATGGCCGCATCCCCCACCGGCGACGCAACCTTCCCCCGGCTTCATGGCAAGAACCTCCAATTTCGGCTGGCTTTGCAACAGCTTGTTACCGCAGCTGCCCATAAGCTGTGCGTCCACATCATCGGCGAGGCGGGGGTAGGTAAAATAGAAGCGGCCAAGGCGTATGCTGACATCTTGGCGCGAAGGGAGGATATACGTTCATTCACCGGCGTTCGCGATGATGACCTCCAGCAGGTCTATGCCGCTCTTGCCACGCCGCCCGCTCAGGTTTGCCATGTCTTCTGCCATGTCGACCGGGCCCATCCCGAGGCATTGACGGCCCTGCAGACACTCTGGCCCCGTCAGGCTGGGGCAGTATTGGCGCTGACCTCTGCCTCCATTACTGACGACATGATGCCGCTCCTAAATCATCTGGAATGCGTCGAGGTCAAGATGCCCGCGTTGAACGTCCGACGAGACGATATTCCGGGTTTGGTCAATCTGTTCATTCAAGAATGCAATCCTGCCGGTTCCGCTACAGCGAAGCTGCTCGATCTGCTTTCCAGTTCGGAACTCCCCGGCAATGTCGGGCAACTGCGCGACATCATTCGCACCGCCGTCAGCAATGCCAGCGGCAACAGGATCGATGTGAAGGACCTGAGTGAGTTTCATAAGAAAAGTCTGATGCGAAATAGGCTAAGCAGGCTTCAGCAAGCGGAACTGAAGTTGATCCGTGAGGCGATCCTGGAGGCTGACGGTAACCGCGCAAAGGCGGCAAAGCTTTTGAGGATCGGGCGCTCGACTCTCTACAGAAAAATTGATTCCTACACCGTTCGCGGATTTGACGTCTGACGTCTGTTCCCTGCCTCCGCTTGACGCATGCTATCGAAGCGAAGGTGGTTCATGCTGGCACAGTCGACGTTGCCAAACTCCTGCTATCCAGACCCTTGCAGCGCTCGCGCTTAATAGCCTTCCTTCGGGTTGTGGCTAAGTTCGTCGCGGCATCTTCGCACAGTTAGATTCAGTTGGGACGGATGATATGCAGACTCGACGCTTTGCCTATGTAAAGGCGAATTGGCACAGCAAGATCGTCAACCGATCGCTTGAGGGCTTTCTGAGCCGTGTCTCCGCCGAAGAGGTGGAAGTCTTTGATGTGCCCGGCGCCTTTGAAATGCCGCTCATGGTGCGCGATCTCGCAAAAACGGGGAAATATGACGCGGTCGTCGCTGCGGCACTTGTCGTCGATGGCGGAACCTACCGGCATGAATTTGTTGCGCAGGCCGTGGTGGACGGATTGATGAGGGCAGGGCTCGAAACCGGTGTTCCCATCTTGTCGGTTTCTCTCACACCCCACCACTTTCATGAGGGCCCGCATCATGAGGCCGTTTTCTATGAACATTTCTTCACGAAGGGGGTGGAGGCCGCTGACGCCGCTCTTTTGATCACGCGCGCCCGATCCGAAGCCCTGCGCTGAAAAACAAAGCGCCCAAGGTTTGACCCTGGGCGCTTTTCCATTTGGGTAACAAGCCGGCGTTACTGGGCCGTATAGCCACCGTCTGCAAGCAGATTTGCTCCGGTTACATAGCTCGCCTCGTCGCTTGCAAGAAACAGTACGCATTTGCTGATTTCCTCGGAACGCGCGCCCCGGCCCATGGGAGTAGCAGCCGCGAAGGCACGATTGGATTCCTCACCCTCTTCCTCCGCCATGGCGGTCATGACGAGGCCGGGCGAAATTGCGTTCACGCGGATATTGTCTTTGACGTATTCCAGAGCGGCGGCACGCGTCATCATCAGTACGGCACCTTTTGATGCCTGATAGGAGAAGGAACCTGCGCCACCTACGATGCCATTGATCGAGCAGGTGTTTACAATGGCGCCGCCGCCGGCCCGTTTCATTGCTGGGGCAACATGTTTGATCCCCAGAAACACGCCCTGCTGATTGATCTCGGTCAGCTTTTGCCAGTCACGCAGAGCTTCCTGGTCAGCAGCCTTCATCGAACCCACGATCCCGGCATTGTTGAGCAGGATATCGACCCGGCCCCAGCGACGCTCGGCCTCGGCGAGCACTTCGATCCATTCCTCTTCCGAGGCGACGTTCAGGTGCTTGTAGTAAACGTCATACCCCTTGTCGCGCAGTTCCTCTGCGACAGCTTCGCCTGCTTCATCCAGTACATCCGTTATCAGAACGCGTGCCCCTTCTTCGGCGAAAAGACGGGCATGAGCCTCGCCTTGCCCACGGGCGCCGCCGGTGATGATGGTGACCTTGTCATTAACTCGTTTCATATTGGCTCCCTTTTAGGTCCGCTGCCGGTCGGGCAGCAGTTCTCGACTGAGATTTGCACCCTGTGGCCAGGGTGCAAATCATTTTTTATGCCTGCTCAGCCCTTGAACCCTTCAGGGCGTGGCATTTCGGCGAATGGCTCGGTTTTGTGTTTGATATCACGGATACGCGGTAGTACTTCCGTCCCCAGAAGTTCGAAGTGGCGGCGATACCGCTCGGGTTGGTCGAGGTAGTCGAAGGTGAAGGTGATCACCGTTCCAAAGCCGCCCGAAGCATCAAGATCGCGCTGAAGCTTCTTGACCACCGTCTCCGGCGAACCCACCAGCCATTTCTCACGCGCAAGATATTCGATCGGAACATCCTTGGCCTTGGTTACACCAAGTTCGGGCACCATGACCGGAATGAAGCCGCCGCGTTCGTAGCCGGGCAGCATCCATTCACGATAAGCCTGCCCCATTGCGCCATTTACCGCCAGATCGATGGCTTCTTCATCGGTATCGGCCACGAGAATGTTGTGGGCAACGCGCCACTGGTTGCGATCGGGAACTCTGCCGGCTTTCTCAGCAGCTTCGGCATAGCAATACCAGTGCCCGCCAAGATACTCCCGGCCGACATTGAAGCTCAGCGGAATGGCTCCCATTTGACCTGCCTCGTTCAGTGTTTTGGAATTTGGGCTCAGCCCGGCCATAGCGAAGGGGGGGTAGGGCTTCTGCACGAATTCCATGAAGGGTCCCTGCTGGACCGGATCGTATTCGGGGATTTCGAAGCTCCAGAACTTGCCCTGATACTTGAGCGGACCCTTTTTATCCCAAATGAGATGCATGATCTCAAGCGCCTCAGTCATGCGCTCCTTGGGGTTGTCATTGCCGTGAATCTTGTGGTCGGTCGGATACCCGCCGGCGCCGATGCCGATCATCAGGCGCCCGCCGGTCATGACGTCAAGCTGCATCAAACGATGCGCCAGGGCCATAGGATTGTGGTTTCCAGGAATATTCGCTCCTGTTCCCAAACGGATGCGTTTGGTCTGGACGGCCGCTGCGGCAAGGTAGAGTTCGGGGCTGGCGACGGGTTCCCAGCGCATAGTGCTGTGTTCCGCTACCCAGACCTCCGAGAGGCCGAACTCATCTGCCCAGCGAATGCATTGCATATCCCATTCGAACCCCTCGTGCAGATCGGTTTGCGGCGCCCGAAAAGGAACAAGGAACAGGCCGATATCCATGGTATTCTCCTATATGTTCTCAAAAGTTAGAGCCAGCACAGCAAGACGGAGATCGTTTGCGGCGCGGTTGGTTTCTGGATCTTGGGGGTCAGCGGACGGTGTTGCGCAGTAGTCCTACGCCTGCAACCTCGACCTCGACGACATCGCCGGGTTTGAGCCAGACTGGAGGGGTGCGCTTGGCTCCTATCCCTTCAGGCGTGCCCGTGGTGATGATGTCACCGGGGTTCAGCGTCAGGAAACCCGAGATGTAGGACACGAGCCTTGCAAGATTGAAAATCTGATAGCGCGTGTTCGAGGATTGAAGCGTTACGCCGTTGACGCGGGTGCAGATGTCAAGTGCGTAGGGATCCCCGATCTCATCCAGGGTCACCAGAGCCGGGCCGCAGGGGGTGGATCCATCCACAGCCTTGCCCGCTAGCCATTGCGTTCCGCGATATTGCAGATCACGCGCCGTGATGTCGTTTAGGACCATCAGGCCCGCGACATGGTCCAGCGCATCCTCTTCCTTCACCTTCGTGGCGCTGCGGCCAATCACAAGCGCAAGCTCGCCTTCGAAATCGAGATTGTCGGTGATACCGGAGCAGCAGATGTCGTCTTTCGCCCCGATGAGGGTCGAGGCGAATTTGGCGAAGATGTCGGGATACTCCGGCAACTTTCGCCCGGTTTCAGCGACATGGTCGGCATAGTTCAGACCAATGCACAGAACCTTTTGCGGATCGGGGATAACAGGCCCGAGGCGAACGGCATCGAGTTTGCCAACGGGGGCGATAGCCGCACTTTCGATTACTTTGGAAAGTTTGGCTGACATAGCCGCCAGTTCGCTTCCCGAGCGCTCCAGAAAGCAGCGAAGCCCCGCAACCTCTGTCTCGCCCGCGGCGGCAAGAAGCTGGTTGAGATCGTAGACCTCATCGCCGAAGAGAACCCCTGCAAGTAGGATGGTGTCGTGGTGATAGCTGACATATTTCATGGAGAGGTATCCTCTTCAAACCATCGCGACAGAGACCACGGCGTCGGCGAGACGCTCGGCGATATCGGCGACAACCGCGTCCGACATGGCAGAGCTGAGCGAGGCCAGATTTGCCGGCGACAGGAGCACACCGCGTTCATATGCGGCCCACCACAACTTGCGCTGAGTGGTGATGTCATAGGAGCCGTTGTCGGGGAACGGACGCAGAAGCGATCCGTCGCCGCGGACGTGCCAGCCGACAGTTGCGATACGCGCGCCGATCGCGTCGCGCGCCTCCGCACCTTGGCGGTTCATGCGAGCGATGACGTCGGGCGTCAAAAGGCACAGCGCCACCGTGCCGGCCGCCATACTGACCGGGTTTCCCGAGAAGGTGCCTGCCTGAGGGATCGACTCCGACCTCGTGGGATCAAGAAGGCGCATCAGCGGCTCGATCCCCATCATAGCTCCAACGGGGAAACCTCCCCCGATGAGCTTGCCGGTCGTCAGAAGATCGGGCTTCACTCCATAGGTGCCGATGTAGCCGCCATGGTGAAGGCGAAGACTGATCACCTCATCGACGATCAAAACGATGCCGTGGCGGCTGGCCAGCGCCCGGGCAGTTTCGACATAATCCTTGGTCAAGGCAGTCAGACCCGCACGATTGGGCAAAAGGTCGATAACGATCGCCGCGAAGCCCGTAGGATTTTCCTCGACGGCCTGCTTCAGACCCTCGGTGTCGTTCAGATCGACCAGAATAACGTCGTCCGTCACGCCCTTGGGGATCCCACGGCGTTCCTTCTCGTTGCCGGTGCTCAACGCGATATCCGAAGACCCGTGGTAGCCCGCGCGTGTCATCAGCACAGCACTGCGCCCGGTTGCGGCGCGTGCCAGGCGGATCGCGGTCATCACCGCCTCGGTGCCCGAGTTCGAGTAGCGCACCTGATCCAGATCCGGAAAGCGTGACAACAGCGCTTCTGCATGAGCCCACTCGTAGGCATTGGGTATGCCCCAGCAGTTGCCCGTAGAAATCGCCTGGACGGCGGCCTCGGTGATTTCCGGATGAGCCACACCATGGATCAACGTGGTGAAATTGTTGTTCGCGTCGATCAGTTCACGGCCATGGTTGTCGGTCAGCGTGCAGCCGTTGCCCTTGACCGCATAGGTAGGCGTTGTGCCGGTGAAATAGGTCGAGCGCCCGAAGCCGCCGGGAAGCAGGGGAAAACCGCGTGGACCGAATTTCGCCTGCGGATCGTCTGCCCAAGGGGCTTGCATATTGAAGGTGATAGTCATTTGGAGTTTCAGCCTTTGCCTGTCCGATTGGTATCGACCGTGATGGGCGGCAAGGATGTCACCGTAAAGGCGCTTCAAACTGTCTCGGTTTGAGACAGCGCGGTATCAGCGAAGGCGCTCTTTGGCAGCACCAGACTGGTGTTCCATACTGGTACAGTCCTCGACCCGGCATGGTGGCCATATTGCAGCCAGTCCCACATCGACAGGTTTTACGGTGATGAACACAGCAGAACTTCAGCAGGAAGCGCCCACAAGCCGGGAAATCTTCATCGAGGCAATGGCGCGCATCCCTGGGCCAATCGCCATCATAACGACCGGAGCGGGAGAAAGGCGCAAGGGCCTAACTGCCTCGGCACTCTGCAGCCTTTCAGCCGATCACCCATCGGTCATCGTTTGCGTCAACAAGACTGCCTCGGCCTACGACTCCATCGTTTCCGAAGGACGTTTCGGTATGAATATCGTCGGGAAGGGGCAGAAGGAGATCGCAAAAATCTTTGCCCAGAAAGGTATTGATCGCTTTTCAAGGGGCACTTGGTATCAAAGCCGTAATGACGTTCCCCTGCTTGCTGGCGCGCCCGTTGCCTTGGCCTGCAATCTCGTCGAGGTCGTCGACGGCTTTAGTCATTCCATCCTTATAGGTGCGGTCGAGGGCGTTTCCCTGGAGGATGAGACTTCGACGCAATCATCAATAGTCTGGCTGAACCGGTCGTTCTGCCCGGTTTTGTGAGCGTGGCGAAAGCCACAAGCGGCGTCAGCACCCAAATCCGTTCGCGCGCGTCTCAGATTGAGACAGAAGCGGCACGTCCGGCGTATGCAGGATGGCCGATATGGGGGCGGCAATCGTCACCTTGTTCAAGACATCCCGAAAATACGGAGCAGACAATGACCTCTAAAGTAGTCTTAGACCATGCCGAATTCGCGG
>Ga0209025_1004654_pt1 | contig 11735 bp, 14 predicted proteins | sample AraplaMF_Col_mLB_FD_184256 | JGI IMG/M metagenome (GOLD analysis project Ga0209025, IMG submission 184256) | Arabidopsis root microbial communities from the University of North Carolina, USA - plate scrape MF_Col_mLB (SPAdes) (version 2) | ecosystem: Host-associated > Plants > Roots > Endosphere... | reverse complement strand
GAAGGAATCATCGTTCTTGTCATTTATCACGGACATCCTGAAGGACAAATAGAACGTGATGCTGTACTGAAATTCGCTGAAGAACTGGATCAAACACAAGCCCACGTGCTTCGTTACGGATTCATTAACCAACAAAATAATCCGCCATTTATCGTGGCGATTGAAAAGCGATAAGCCGTGCATACACTGCACGGCTTTTTTATTGTCCTATCGACAAACATTACCATATAATGGATGTGTAAACCTTACAAAGAAGGAAGGTAAATATTTTGTTGATAGAATTGAAAGGGCTAACAAAGAGATATGGAAAACAGCTAATCTTAGAAGACATTCACTTATCTATTCCAAAAGGACAAGCAGCTGCCATTATTGGTGGGAATGGTACTGGAAAAAGTACACTCCTCAAAATAGTTACTGGATTTATTACTCCTACAACTGGAACAATCAAGAAACAACCCGACATGAAAATCGGATATGTACCTGAACATTTTCCAGAGGATATTCGTTTTACACTGGAAGACTATTTGTATCACCTTGGTCGTATTCACGGGTTATCTCAAGAGCATTTACAAAATAAAATCCCACCCCTACTAGAGCTTTTTCATTTAGAGCACGTCAATCATTCCGTTGTAAAGAATTTTTCAAAAGGAATGAAGCACAAGGCTGGTATTATCCAAGCACTCCTTAGCAACGTAGATCTTTTAATTTTAGATGAGCCACTTTCAGGTCTTGATCTAAAATCACAACAAGAACTCGAGCAAATATTGCTTACATTAAAACAACAAGGTCTTACCGTTCTCTTCACCTGCCATGAGAAACAGCTATTAGAAAATTTTGCTGACCGAATTGTGACACTAGCTAATCGTACGATTGCAGAGGATAGACTTTTAACATCTGATGCAATCCCGAAAGAGCATATCTACATAGAAGCAACTGTACCGTATACATTTTCTATTACAAAGTTACAAAAACAATCTGGCTGCATACATGTCGCATCTAACCAGAGCCTCATTCAATTACAAATTGAAAAGGCTTATACAAATGACATACTTCACTATTTATTACATAACAATGCGTCCGTTACATTGCTACAACCTAAATTCCAAAACCGAAAGAAGGATCTTTATGATTGCACTCATTCGCTACAATTTTCTTGATTATACAAAGTCGTACAAGTATGTTCCACCAATCGCGATGTACATCATAAGTTTGCTCTTTGTCTATGCCTATACGCCAAATCCGATTGTTACAACATATTTAGAAACCGCACTTATGCTCTACCTACTTTCAGCTTGGATCACCATCACACTGTTTCATACGGAAGACCCTGTTCAAGAACAAATTACTCTTTCTCATACCAAAAGCATACAGGCCTTATACCTTAGTAAATATGTAACAGTACTTCTCATTTGTAGTGTTCTATCCCTTATATCTGTTATATACCCAATTGCCTTTCATATGTTTAACGAAAAAATGACAGTATCATTATTTATAACTGGTTTCCTTGTCCACTTTTCTTTATCTATACTGGGTACTTCTATCACAACTTTATTTACACGAAATATCATACAAAAAGCAAGTACAGCTTGGCTTAGCCTTTCATTTATATTACTGATTACAATCGCATCCATTCGTCTCAAAAAAGACATGCCAGAATTATTATGGTTCTTCCCTCCTATTAATCATTTTATGATGCTTGGTCAACATGAACATCATTTACCTGTCCGTGTGCTTTGGCTTACTGCATGGGCACTTGCATATTCAGTTGTATTAATAGGATTATTTCTTTCTCTTGTACGAAAAAGAAGGAACATGTAGATGAAAACAAGAATTTCTAAATTTAGATTATGAAATTAGGGAGAGATACAACAATGATTGGAATACTAGCAGGAATGGGACCAAAATCAACAGGGCCATTCGTTGATACAGTAGTTGAACAATGCCAAAAGATATACGGCGCAAAGTACGATATGGACTTCCCACATATGATGATTTATTCTTGTCCAACACCTTTTTATATGGATAGGCCTATTAATCATAAGGATATGAAACAGGCTATTGTACATGGTGCACAAAAACTGGAAAGTACAGGTGTGGATTTTATCGCCATGCCATGTAATACAGCTCATCTGTATTTTGATCAATTACAAAATTCTATTTCAGTTCCCATTTTAAATATGGTTGATGAAACAATAAAAGAAATACCCGATCACGTAAAAAAAGTAGCTCTTTTAGCTACTGATGCGACTGTTCAATCTGGCATATATCAAGATGGAATTTCAAAACGCGGTATGGACTACATACATAAAGACAACTGGCAAAGAGATGCCACTCAAATTATATCGAAAATAAAATCTGGAAACATAAGTGAAGCAAGCGAATTATGGCGTACACTTTGCACAGAATTGGGTGAATCCGTAGATGCCGTTATTATCGCTTGTACAGATTTGAATGTTATATGGGGTACAGAACTACATAACCTTTGTTTTGTGGATTCATCTACTTGTCTGGCTAAAGCCGTTGTAAACAAATATGTATCCTATCAAAAAAGATAGAAGGAAGATTTCATGAAAACAAAAAATATTCCTTTTGAAATGGGCTATACAATGTTATGAAAAACTCCAACATACCCGAGGGATTTTTATTAATAAACTCCGCCTCGCTTATGGTTATCATTGGGAAACAGACTTCAAAAGGCGAATGCGATTTTTTTTGTGAATTCTTTCCGATATTGGAGCAAAACAACCGGTTCCTTGTATAGGAACCGGTTAATTAGTTACTATTCAACCGACAGAAATATTTTTATACTTCCATCTTTAGAATAAAATTCAAAATCAGTTTTATATGCTCTTTTGATATCACTGTTCCAAATATCCACCCAAGCGTTAAAGACACCTTTGGGATCATTACGATCTACTTCTACAACATGGTAGTTACCAGTGGGAATGATGACATTACTTTCCTCAACAAGTTTCTCTTCCGTGCCAATATATAAATCATAATCACCTGTAAAATCACTTTCATAGTTCGTATAAACACCATATACATCACCTTTTAAATCTAAACGAAGAAATTCTTCCCATAGATTAAGTATGGCATCTGTATTTTGATTATTTGTTCTTACCTTTTTTCCATAAATATGTTTTTCAGTAATCGCTGTATTCATAGATCATTCCCCCCACTAGTTAATATGGAAAGTATAGCATTCATAATATGACAACAGTCTGTCAGCTTTTATAAATATATTCAATTTCACCTCTATATTTATTTTTAAGCCATAAAGGTTCTAGTATCTTTACATGCCTCCCAAACATCAAGAGAAATGGCAATATATTTTTATTGCTATCATATTGAAAAGTTACTTTTAACTCTTCATCTTCAAGAAACTCTATTTCATCATCAGTAAAGAAGTCGTATAATTTTCCAAGTTCACTTTTTGAGAATAATAATACAATCCTCTCTACTTTAGCTGCCTTATTCGTTACATATTCATTTTTCTCAGTATAGGCCGCTCTAGTATTGTCATGTATAATTTCCATACTTCTTATTCTAGTCAATTTAAATAATCTCAAAGCTTTTCTAGACTCACAAAAAGCTTCTAAATACCAACTACCGTTCATAAAATTTAGTTTTAAAGGCTGAATCATTCGACTAGATATATTTGCTGTTTGTGACACATAAGAAATATGGATTTTATTTCCTTCATCAATTATAGACAGTATTTTTTTGACCTTTCGTTTTGTCTCTTCTTCTATCGTTTCTCTATGTAATGTAGATGATGATATTGTGATATTGGAATGATATTCCTCTTTATTTTCTTTCAATAACTCTAATTTTTTTTGTAGCATTGATAATTGATTGTTATCAAATAGTTCATTTTTTAAGGTTAAGCCTTCTAGTAAAAATTTCTTTTCCTCTTCACTAAATGTAAATTTATCTAGTTGATAGTTATCAATTAACGTAAAACCACCATTCTTTCCTAAATAAGAAATAATAGGAATACCAATTGCCGATAAAGCATCTATATCTCGATAAATCGTTCTTTTGCTGACTTCAAATGTATTAGCCAACTCTTCAGCAGGAACGATATCTTTTTTCAACAAATAAATAAGTATCGAAAACATCCTCTCTGTTTTCATAGCATGCTTGACCTCCTCGAGGGATATGTAAAAGATTAGGGAATCGAACTTTTCATTTTATAGAATATGTTTTTCCTAAGTAAATCACAACTTTTAAATATACATAGTAAAGAAGACCACTCCTAAAAAGAGTGGTCTTTTCATCACTGCGCCATTTTCTTTCGGTACATCTTCCCGTTCCAATAGAAGAATCGTGAAGTGAACCCCCCGTATTTCACAATGCGCCTTGCCATTTGCTGCATATTCTTTTGCTCTGATACCTTTTGGTCAGATAAATACATTCCAAGAAGACCGCGACTAATAAGACGATGAAACTTCGCATGTGGTAAGTCACCGATATTTCTTTCCGCTTCTTCCACAAAATGCTTCATTCGCTCTAATATCACTTGTTCATTTTCATAATAACTACAGAAATTTAAGTCTCCACCGATACGATCTTCTTCTTGATCGATGAAATAATCAAGTAAAATATGAAGACCTTGTACATAAGGGAAATAACCTTGCTTAATCTTTGCAATATCCTCATCAAGTAATTCATCATGAAACGCATACGCAACAAGACAAAAGATTCCAAGAGTAGATCCTGCACATGCGGAAAATTCAAACCAGCTCATCGGTGGTACATTTTCCTTATGAGCTTCAAACCATGTTCGCAAGCGCGGTTCTCTCTCTTCTAGTTTCACATGCTTATGAATTTGTAAATCACAATAGTAACAAGCAAGCTCGTGAAGGATTGGTGCTATCCTGTCATAGTGTTTTGTTTTTAGCAAAACATCTTGGCATGTTGCAACAAGCTCATCTAAATAACCACCATCATCTTGATCATCACGATAACGATAGTAATTACTTCCTTCACTCTCTGGTGTTAATGCAGCCAGCATTGATTCATGAAGTGCAGCAAAATCATTTGGATCAAGCGATGTACTACGATCACATAAGTTATCTAAGTAATCACTAATTGTCTGATACGCTACAATAAAACGAATACAGTCCTCACGGTGTTCATTTGCAAGCAGTGCTAAAATACCACCGCCTTCACAATGAAACGTTTTATGTTCAATACTTGCAATAGCCTGATTATGAAGCTCATCATTCGGAATATGGTAGGCACGCTCTTTCCACATCGCTAGCTCATGGTGTACAACCGGAAACACATCACGGTATACTTTCGCCATGAGCGTTATGGGATTACTCGGTACGTTCACTTCTTCCTTCATCTCCTCTATTAAATGTCCAAATCATTATTTATTTGTTTCTATTATGTTATTTACATGTATTTCAGTAAATGCTTTGATATAGCTTAAAATTTCATCTCGCTCATATTCATTTAATAGCTCATGGTAACAATTTGACCATTCTTTATACGTCTTATCATTAACCTTTAAGTTATCAAACCATTTACGGACACGTGTTTTATCTACAAGTTTATCCTCACACGCCTGCATTAGCAAGAGCGGAACATCTGGAAACTCATCAATTTTTTCATGAGCAATCTCAATTGATTTTATCAATTCACTATACCAACGAACTGACACCTTGCGCAAGAACAACGAATCATTCTCCATCGCATCGCGAATTTCTTTATTCCTAGTTGACATTTCTACTGTAAGATTTGTGGGGAATTGGAGTTTCGGTGTGAGAATATTTAACAACTTTGAAGCAGCTCGAAGCGGAGCAGCAGGTGCAGCTAAAACACCTAGACATGGCGAGCTTAATATAATTCCATCTATGTCTTCTCTCTTCGTTTCTTCCATCATACGAATGACAATAAGTCCACCCATACTATGACCAAATAAAAAAATAGGAAGCCGATATTTCCTTGCTTCTTTCACCCATAATTTTACTTCCTCTATGTATTCATCAAATGAGTCGATATGTCCTCTATTTCTTGAAGTTGTTCCATGAGCCGGAAGATCTCCCATAACAACATGATACCCAAAATGAGTCCACATTTCTGCTAGTGCCTCATAACGTCCGTGATATTCCATCGCCCCATGCACAATCACGATTACCGCTTTGGCTGTTTCTGCTTCATAATTCCACATACGAAACTCCTCCATTTCACTCTTTTCTGTAATTTGATACACTAAAACTAGTTTCTAGGAAAGGAAGGCTTTACATGATATATCCTTATAAAGATAAAAATCCGAAAATTGCGAGTAGTGCTTTGATCGCTGACTACGTTACGATTACAGGTGATGTTACAATCGGCGAAGAATCAAGCATTTGGTTTAATACTGTTATTCGCGGTGATGTTTCGCCAACAATCATTGGAAATAGAGTAAATGTACAAGATCAATGTACGCTTCATCAAAGTCCACAGTATCCCCTTATTTTAGAAGACGATGTTACAGTTGGACATCAAGTGATTTTACATAGCTGCACTTTAAAAAAAGAGGCTTTAATCGGGATGGGATCCATTATTTTAGATGGTGCTGAAATTGGCGAAGGTGCATTCATCGGTGCCGGTAGCTTAGTTTCACAAGGAAAGAAGATCCCTCCTCATACACTAGCTTTCGGTCGTCCTGCAAAGGTTATTCGCGAACTAACAGATGAAGATCGAAAAGATATGGATCGCATTCGTAAACAGTATGTTGAAAAAGGGCAATATTATAAGTCACTTCAAAAATAGTTCCGCTTGCTGTCATTAAGGTGGCAGCTTTTTTCATTAAAACTCTAACGTTCTCTTTACAAAATCTTATTATTCCCTCAATAAATTCTTATTAAAATAAAAGATATCATCTCCATACATATATAAATGAGGGGAGAGAGGTTTCATGAAAGCTAAATCCGTCAACTCCTTATACAAAATAGAATGTTACATTTTCAAAGGAATTAACCGTTACTTTGATCAAAAAACATTAAATATCTTTTTCCGCACGATTACACATATCGGTGGTGCAACCTTTTCTATCTCGCTCACGTTATGCCTTCTTATCTTTTCAAAAGAACTTCTGCACACTGCCGCAATTGCAGCAGCTCTTTCATTAACAATGAGTCATATTCCTGTGCAAATATTAAAAAGATGGTACCCACGTAAACGACCTTACTTAACGATTCAAGATGCAAAATACCCATTGCATCCACTACAAGATCATTCATTTCCATCCGGTCATACAACAGCTATTTTTTCAGTAGCTGTTCCCTTTATTTGTTATGATCCAACCTTAATATTTTTTTTACTTCCAGTAGCAATGATTGTGGGAATCTCCCGCATCTATCTTGGACTTCATTATCCATCTGATGTATTTGTAGGTATGTGCCTTGGCACATGTTCTGGCATTATCTCTTTTTATCAATTCATTCCACTTGTTATGTAAAGGAGAGATTAGATGAGAGTCGCCATATTTACTGATACATTCACACCGCAAGTAAATGGTGTAGCAAAAACTTTAGATCGTTTAACTCGTTATTTTCAAAAACAAAATATTGCCTATTCTGTATTCGCACCACAACATACAGCAGAAGATAATTTTGTCGCCAATGTGAATAAGATGAGAAGCATCCCGCTGAAAATACTATATCCAGAATGCCGCTTTGCATTTCCAACCCCGCGTATTAGACGGGAACTTCTTGCATTTAATCCTAATATCATTCATGTTGCTACTCCTTTTAACATGGGGCTTTGCGGCATGTATTATGCGAAAAAACTAGGTATTCCTCTTGTCGGTTCTTATCACACTGACTTTGACGCTTATTTACAATATTATAAAATTGAATTTTTCTCTAATATGTTATGGAATTATTTGAAATGGTTCCACAGTCATATGCAAAAAAACTTTGTCCCTTCTTCTGAAACATTGCAGCAATTAACTCAAAAGAAATTTCGAAATTTATATATATGGGGACGAGGAGTAGATTGTTCTCTCTTCCATCCTGCTTACAATAAAGACGTATTCCGAAAAAAATATAATATTACTGCTTCATACATTCTTTCATACGTCGGACGCATTGCCCCTGAAAAAGATATTGATACCCTTCGTAGGCTTATTCATACAACAATAAAAGAACGAAAAGATGCGATTCATTGGCTTATTGCTGGAAATGGTCCTCTTGCTAAAGATTTAAGTGAAACTACACCAACCAATAACGTGACCTTTACTGGATATTTGGAAAGAGAAAACCTAGCAGAAGCTTATGCCTGCTCTGACCTTATGATATTTCCATCAGCTACAGAAACATTTGGTAATGTCGTGCTTGAATCTCTCGCATGTGGTACACCAGTGATTGGTGCAAATTCTGGCGGAGTAAAAAATATTATTGCAGATGGAAAAACAGGTTTTCTCTGCGAGCCCAAAAATACGAACTCATTTTTATCATCCATTTATCAATTGTTAAATAGCGAAGAAGCGCGTAAACAAATGAGTATAGCGGCTCGATCCTATGCCACCACACAAAGTTGGAATGAAATTTTTCACAGCTTATACATGCAATATGAAGAGGTGCTTCAGCAAAATAATGCCGAACTACTTGCTTAAATAGGAAAGTTCCATTCATAAAGAAAAAAGGTATGACTTCTATAACGTCATACCTTTTTGGTCTTGTTCTCCTTGAGTACCCGGACATATTCCTCTTTCGTATTTACATTCACAAACAATTCCTTAACCGCGTTCCATTCTTCTCCCATCACATACTTTACGTTACACTGTGATAAAAGTTGTCCCATACTTCGCTTTTCTTCCTCTAATAGCGTATAAATTTCCTCTTTCATACTCTGATGATATGCCGCTAATAACGGCTGTTTTCTGCCATCAATCACTGGAACAATTGCCTCATAGCCTTCACTGATTTGTTTTACTAATGCGGTAATCCACTCATTTGAAAGGTTCGGCGTATCACAAGGCAAAATGATATACCATTCTGCTTCAATATGCTCCATTCCAGATACAATCCCAGCAAGCGGTCCATCTCCTTTATAGGAAGGAATATCTTCTATAACAGGAACGTCTACCAAAGTAACAATTTTCTCTTTTATATCAGGATGACTAATTACAACTACATCTTGCACAGTAGTCTGTATCACCTGAACGATGTGTTCAATAAAAGTATGTCCTTGCCAAATCGCCAACGCTTTCGGCTCCCCAAAACGTCTCGACCTACCACCTGCTAATACAATTCCGGCGAGTTTTTTCATTGTCGATGCAGCTCAAATGTAATGTGCCCAAGCTCTGGCAAAATCAATTTGTTCATCGCAAGGCGAACAGCCCCGCTAGAACCTGGCATTGAAAAGACAACTTTTCTTCCGATTGTTCCGCCAATTGCTCTACTTAACATTGCAGCGCTTCCGATATCTTCTAAATAACTAATCATCCGAAACAATTCACCAAATCCAACAATTTCTTTATCTAATAATGCCGAAACTGCCTCAATCGTAACATCACGCTTTGTAATGCCTGTTCCTCCATTTGTTAACACCACATCAACATCTTCTTGATGATATCCACTTAATACAGCCTGTCTAATACTTTCTTTATCATCTTTTACAATTTCATAAGCAGTTACCGTATGTCCTGCTTCCATTAATAATTCTTTTAATAGCTTACCACTCTTATCTGTTTCTTCTGTGCGTGTATCAGAAACTGTGATAATTTTACAGCGTACTTTTTTAGGCGCTTGCTTTTTATGTTCTATTACGCTCATTTTTATTCGCTCCTTCTTATGAACTACTCATAATTTTATCATACCTGATAGAAGTTCTCTCAAATGTGCAGTACATCACATTTACATAATTATCTAGTGAACGGCTAAAACATTATGATACAATATTGGTATATATAACCATAAAAAAAGAGGTCCTATGATTCTAACCGCACATACTTAACAAGTACAGCGATTCCCCTCTTACTCGCTATTTATTTCATTGCATTTAAATTCGTGCGAAACGATCTGATAAATACTAAATAATTTTTCATAATTAGGAGGCTCGTTCATGGAACTTTATAAGAAACTCACAACGGTATTTATCCTTCTATTTATCGCTTCCATCAGTGCTGGAATGGCATTAAAGGACGCTGTCCCATACTCAGCAATCGGCGGATGGGGATTTGCGACACTCTTTTTACTATGCAGTGCATTTTGCGCCGGAAAAGCACGTCAAAAGAAAGGTTGATGGCCATTGTTTCGCAAAAAACCTACACTTTGCAGATCATGCGACAAAGAAATTCAAACATATGAAAAAGCTTGGGTTCATATGCCTTTTCCTCCAAGCGGAATGACGAATATGAGAAAATATATTGAACTTGATGGAGAAGTATATTGCAGTTCGTGTGCTGGAGTATGTAAGAGCCAAAATAATACAGTAAAGTAAAGGAGGTTTTTCACTTGTTCGAAACAAATCGGATTCGTTTACGAAAGTTTTCAGAAAGTGATATTCCAACCTATTACCATTGGCGAAATGATATAGAAGTTATGAGCGCTACCAGTCTCAATCTTGATACGTATTCATTTCAGGAAGTAGAGCAATTTTGCGGGCAAATCATTCACTCCTCTACTTCTAAAAGTTATATCATTGAACAAAAAAAGAGTAGCCTCCCCATTGGCATCACATCTTTAATTAACATCGATACACATAATCGAAATGCAGAATGTATTATCGATATCGGAAGGAAAGATTATTGGGGGCAGGGATACGGAAAAGAAGCATTAACTTTATTATTGGATTACGCCTTTTTAGAATTAAACTTACACCGTATATCCTTACGTGTTTTTTCATTTAATGACAGAGCGATTCACCTTTATAAAAAGCTCGGTTTTCAGCATGAAGGTACGTGTAAGGAGGCTGTATTCCGAAATGGTAAATGGCATGATATTGAAACGTTTGCCTTGCTACAGTCTAATTACAAATAAAAAAAAGCCTTGCGCTCCGCGCAAAGCTTTTCATTCTTATATTATAGACTAGCTTGCTCTTTTAAAGTTGCTGCTTTGTCTGTACGTTCCCATGAAAGATCTACATCAGTACGTCCGAAGTGGCCGTAAGCTGCTGTTTGTTTGTAAATTGGGCGACGTAAGTCTAGCATTTTGATGATACCAGCTGGGCGAAGATCGAAGTTGTTACGAACTAGTTCTACTAGTACTTCTTCAGATACTTTACCAGTGCCAAATGTATCAACTGAAATTGATACTGGTTGTGCTACACCAATTGCGTATGCAAGTTGTACTTCTGCTTTTTCAGCAAGACCAGCTGCAACGATGTTTTTCGCAACATAACGAGCTGCGTATGCTGCAGAACGGTCAACTTTTGTTGCATCTTTACCAGAGAATGCACCGCCGCCATGACGAGCGTATCCACCGTAAGTATCAACGATAATTTTACGTCCTGTTAAACCAGCATCCCCTTGTGGTCCACCGATTACGAAACGACCAGTTGGGTTAATGAAGAATTTCGTTTCTTCATCCATTAATTCTGCTGGTACTACAGCTTTGATTACGTGCTCTTTTAAGTCGCGATCGATTTGTTCCCATGTAGCTTCCGGGTGATGCTGTGTAGAAATTACAATTGTATCGATGCGTACTGGTTTACCATTTTCATCATACTCAACTGTAACTTGCGTTTTACCGTCTGGACGTAAATATTCTAATGTTTCATCTTTACGAACT
>Ga0209025_1004646_pt1 | contig 11742 bp, 13 predicted proteins | sample AraplaMF_Col_mLB_FD_184256 | JGI IMG/M metagenome (GOLD analysis project Ga0209025, IMG submission 184256) | Arabidopsis root microbial communities from the University of North Carolina, USA - plate scrape MF_Col_mLB (SPAdes) (version 2) | ecosystem: Host-associated > Plants > Roots > Endosphere... | reverse complement strand
GGCGTACAAAAATATGTGTTAATACATACCTACGAACAGATGAAAATGGATTTGTAAAAAATATAGGCTACTTGATGCTAATTGGTGTCAAGTAGCTTATTTTTTAGTATAGAAAATTCACATTAAACATACAAATTTTGTTTACTCATTCGTCGAATAAAGTAAGAGAGGTGAGAAGATGGAGTTTGATGAGCTTTATGAACAATATTTTCAGCGCATTAACTGCTGGCCAATCGATCCAAGCTATATATAAGAATTTCGGAGGAAAAGAAGGGAAATTTTTTGCGAGAAGTTCGAGTTTGTATATGTCTGTGAAGAAGGTAGAAGATACTATTGTTTATAGCTTTTTTGAAGACGTAACACAGAATGTTGAAAAGGCAGATGGAAAGTTAGGTAACCATATTACAGATGTAGTCGTTGTTAGAGATCGTCAGGAAGAGCACTATCAGATTTCAGATACAGGCATGCTAAATGTTGATTCTGGTCAGTTTTTTGTTGGGAAATCTGACACGTATGATGAAGTATTTCAGACGTTATACTCTTCGGAAGCAATGCCCTGGATGATTATCCTTCCACTTATCGTGATAGCTGTAAATTTATTCTCTATGAACTATTATAAACGTCATAATCTACAAGGACCTAAACCATCTAAACATGTATGGTGGCTGTTAGTACATGTGCTTGCGATGATATCTAGCGTATTTGCTTGGGCAACTTGGGTTGGTCCATTGTATAAGCCATTAATGATTACGTTTGCGTTTTTATATGGTGTCATTATTTGGCATTATATAAAACGAGATGTAAGGACAAATTCCATATATAAAGTAGAAAAAATTAAAATAAGTATTATTAGTGCAACACTTGTTTTAATTATTATCCTTTATTGACTGATTTAAATAAAACCACCTTTACTTTCACAAAAGAGATAATTGCGAAGGTATATGGTGGTTTTAATTAGCACTCAACGAAGTATGGAGGCGAGTTGTACCTTATTCCTTATTATTCAATAAAATTCCACGTACAATCCCCATTATAAAAATTGTACTTAGTACAAATAGAAATATATAAGCATGCCACTGCTGTATAATGCGATCATGGCCTAAAGCAACTGTTAAATCATTGAATAGTGAATATGTAAAGTATAAGAGTATACTATTTTTGATGAGACAAAAGGTAATGATACCATTTTGCCGCTGGATATGAGATAAGGTAGGCTTATTTTTACGTAGGATAGGATAAGCTGCTTTCATCTCTAAGTATTGTAAAAGTAAAAATAGCATGAAGGCAATGAAAGGTAAATAAAAAATGGCGATTTTTGGGCCAAATTGTGCATGTTCACTCTTAAAGCTTTGCAAAACGGGTATAGAAGCGGGGAGCTTATTGTATTGGATTAGTGTTGCCGTAATGCCAGCTAAAAAAATAGTGGCGACAATAAGCGTTAGCGATTTACAAAAGCGTGGAGTAGGTGTTTTTTGTTGTTCAAGCATTCGTTCACCTCATAATTATTCTTAAAAAATAGCAGTCTGTTATACTGTATCATAAGAATACCATTATGTGTGTTATAGAAAGAAGGGTTAGATGGAATACTTGTTGTTTTTACTAATTGGAATCATTGGCAACATCATTGGCACGTTAGTTGGAGGTGGCGGGTTAATAACATTACCGACGATGATGTTAGTAGGGGTACCAGTCCATTCGGCAATCGGTGCGAATAAGGTTTCTAATATGGTTAGTGCCTTTTCAAGCTTTTACACAATTTATAAAAGAAAAGAAATATTATGGTCGGAAATGCGTTCTGTATTACTTGTTTCCTTAATCGGTGGTACACTTGGAGGCCTGTTTGCATCATTTATGAGCAGTCACACATTAACGTTTATCGCCATCATTTTATTAGGCTTTGCCCTTGTTATGTCCTTTTTAGGCGGAGCTGAATTTGGAGAGAAAGATAGCTTTACAATGAATCGTAAAAATGGTCCTATCCTTTTAGGGGTTGCTTTTTATGATGGTATGTTCGGCCCTGGTAGCAGTACACTGGCACTTTATACATACGCACATGAGAAAATCTCTTATATGAAAGCAGTAGGTTTGTCGCGTGTAGGTGTTTTTGCGATGTGCTCAGGAGCTTCGATTACGTATATTGCCACAGGTAAAATTGATTGGCCGTTGACAATCGTATTAATGGTTGGTTCTGTAATCGGTGCACAAATAGGCATTTTCCTTGCCAGTAAGGTTAAGGCAAATCAAGTAAAGCTATTGCTGCGTATTGTAACCATTGTGCTGATCGTACAGCTCGTCTATGATTTTATTAAACAGTTATAAGGAGGCGATAACCATGTTTGAAATTACACCTTATCCATCTTTTTCGTGGTCACTTTCACGTCATAAAACGTTAACAAGCTGTGCACGAAAATATGGCTATGAATATTATTTTTCTCATAATGGCTGGCTCAGTTTCAATGTGGAGCCATATCATCAACATGTCTATCGCTTAAAAAAGCTTCAATCGATGCCGATTTTATTTGGGCAAATCGTCCATCATTTAATAGAGCAATCGATCAATGATTTTTTGCAAACAGGTAAGGCACCGACTGTTGCTGAGCTTGTAAATCGTGCGCGTGGCCAGCTTAATGCCGCTTTTATCGATTCTACACGTCATGTAGATTTATGGAGACATAAGCCTAATAAATTTTATATGATGCAGGAAATTTATTACGAAGGCCAGTTAAATCCTGAACTTGTACAGGACTATAAGGATCGAATGACGGCTGTGTTTGACAACTTTCTTACTAGTGAAACGTTCCAGCAAATTACCGCACAAAAAGGCTCGCTACGAATCGGTGAGCCCGAACAATTTCGTTCCATGAAAATCGAGGGTGTACAAGTTTTTGTCGTAATGGATTTTCATTATTTTGACGAGATGACAGACAAGTGGATTATTATCGACTGGAAAACAGGTGGAGAGTCCGATGATGATCGCCAACAGTTAGCGCTCTATGCTTACTATATTCAGCAGAAATATCGTGTATCTCTAGACCAGATTGATGTTTACAATGAATATTTATTGACGGGCAAACGAAAAAAATACTCCTTTACAGCATTCGATATGGACAACGTTTTACATACGTTTCAGCGAAGTGTGCTGGAAATGAAAAAATATCAAGCTGATATTTTCTCCAATGAACCAGTGGACTATGAGGATTTTGAGCAAACCACTGAAAAATGGCACTGCAAAGGGTGTAATTTTAAAGAATTATGTGTGCACAAATGAATCTGAAAATGGAGCGAGTGACCAACTAAAAAAGTCATCAAATTCAAAAGAATCAAAGGAAAATGAAAGCGCCTTTAATTATCGGTGCTTTTTTATTTTAGATAACGGGTTATAGTTTCATTTTTGGAGAAATATGCAACAAAGCTAATAGTATTATCGTTATTGTATTTAATCATACTTAGAAATCAGAGTTCAATACTCTCGCTCAGTTAAAGGAGTGTGAATGGATATTAAGTCATTTCTTCAATTTTTATCTTATGTAGTTTATTTTTTAATTGTGTCTATCTTAACCTACTATATGCAATGGATAACTGTACTTTTTGTGGGCAATATACGTTTTACAGCTGCAGATAGTTTTCCAGGGGATTTGAGTCGTTCTTCTTTAGTCATAATGAGTTTCATGTTTTCTATCATGCATTTTGTTGTAGTAACAATATATTTACTTCTACATCATTTACTGGTGTCTTTATGTAAAATTAAGTTTCACTATAAGATTGCGTTGGCGTTCAATACCGTTGTTGCTGTCAGTTTAATTATTTACTTTATTAAAGTGTTTTTATATTGAGCCCTTAATCCTATTTTTATCAACATGTAAGGTTTTATAGATATGGAGTACCATACTGTGCAGTAAGAACAATTTAACAAAGCAGAGGCACACAGTAATATAATTTGTCATACATAAATAGATGTAGCTTTTATTATGCTCATATTTCTTGTCATTCCAATCCATTATATAGATAGATGGGAGGTGTTGACTTATGGAGTATGAATATAAAGTGAAGTTTTACTATAACGAAGGTCATGAAGAAGAGTATAAAATCAAGAATAATATTGAACAAGAAACATTTACAGAAGAAATTTCTAATGGGTTCAATGAGAAGCCTTGGTATTCATTTACTGAAACAGATCATTTTAAAACGATTTTAATTAGTACAATAGATGTTTACAAAGTAGTAATAGAAAAAAACATTTTAGAATTTGATTAATCAAATGTATGTAGTCACATCTTCTATAAAGATGTGGCTTTTTTTGAAAGGATGAACTAAATTTTAAATACGCTATATTATAAATGCAGGATTAATTTCCAAATTTGTGTAGAATCAATTTTACCATTAAAGCGCACGAAAAATAACTGTTTCATTTTTAATATACAAATGTTTGATACATGATAGCAATTAGAGAGGCGTTGTCATCATTGATAGCTTCAATGTGGATGCGATTCGTTAAATTTGTATTTGTACTATCTAAATTTTTAATAGTAGCGATTTTTTCGCCATTCAACTTTAACGTACCTGCATTGGTGTATTCTTAATTGATACACTTCTCCGTTAAGCTTAAAAGATTGCACCTTTTCAATTAATTGCACACGATTTTGTTTAATTGAAGTTTTTTCCGAGGCTTTGCTGCTATAAAGTGTATAACGAACACCTGTAAATACACAATCAATTTTGTATATTGGACGATTATCGATTGAAAAAGCATTATAGCAATAGGGCATTCCATATCGTAGAAGCATATGAAACAGTTTTGTTAGGATACGATGGCGATTTTTTTTGAGGATACTAATAACTTCGTTGTCCTTGTTATAGATAGGAATACTTGTGTAATAGGAATCTAATTCTGGGATGCTATATGAATAAATCTGCAATGATGTCTCTCCTCTATGATGTCTCTCTTAAATAATTCTATATTAATATGCATTGATTTCCTTGTTCAAATAAGTTGTACCGTAATTAGTTACGTTTGACGGGATTCTCGATTGATAGTGAAATTCAGTACCTTTCAAAGTTAGTTGTCACGAAGTTTTTTCCGATTCAACAACGTTGAAATAAAAAATATACAATAAACAAAGTGAAGCCCAAGTACTCATTTAATTTTGAGCCTTAGCTTCCCTTTGTTTATGATACGTAAGAGAACGTCCAGAATGGTATGAATAAGAACATTCTTCTGCATTGTTTAGAAAGATGCAATTACTCCAATGAAATGAATCACTTCATTCCCACCAATGCTTCAGTTCTGTGAAGCCTACATCCCATAGCATTATATTACCTGTGATCACAATGGTCATTTTTTTTGCTTCGTCATATAACGGAATTTCTAATGGCATTTCAATTGTTTCGGATTCTTCTTTCAAATTCACTGCATTTTTTTGGAATATTACATTTCCGTCCGTAATTATGGTCACATCGCCTTTGAATTCCTCTTGATCGGGAATGCCAATGTTTAGGAAAAATATTAGCTCCTCTTTATCTTCAATAGTATAAGTATAAGTTTTGGTAGTATTTTCTTTATTACGATATAAATTGAATTGAGGTTCTATTTTATTACCAGCTACAGTGAAGGTCGGTACTTCGTTCGTTAGTGGTTTAGCTCCTGTGATTTCTTTAATAGCATGCAAGGGTTGTACCGGACTTACTCGTTTATCTAAAACTTCAGAGACAATCATTACGCCAACTAACAGTATTATGGCAGTTAAGGATGAAACAATGAGTTTTTTTAAAGTGAGGTTTGACGTGAACCCAACTTTGTATACAACATATCCAATTGTTGCACCTATACTATTTGAAATAACATCATTTACATCAAAAGTCCCGAGATACGCTAAAGATTGAATCGTTTCCAATCCAAGAATCACAATAATGAACCATCCTATAAATTTTTTATAATCAACTTGATTGAGTAATGGAAATAGGATACCGAAGGGGATAAATGCTGCTATATTTCCAAAATCGTACAACCAAGAAAACGTAAATCTAGGAAAATTCAAAGGAACGCCGGATGGGACGAGCAGAAATTCGTAGCCGTAGCTTTTGTATTCTTCGTAACCGTCTAGACGGTTAAAGCCTAAGAACATGAAGTATAAAATCAATCCTGTATATAGAATAGTAATCACCATAATTAAATTTCGTTTTTTCATTTTTTTAACTCCTTTTCATACGATACCTCTTGTCACTGTATTACGAACTACCTTGTGTTCTTAACTTTTCCTCAGTATGAGATTGCCTATAGTTCATTTAGCACTCCTATAGAATCCTGTGGCTTTATCATTATTGTAAATGGAAATAATTAATAATTATTGAGGGTATTTATGAAGATTTCTTAAGAAATGGCATTAGTAAACTGTTTTTAATTGTTTTGAAGCAATGAAAAGGATTGGTTAGTAGGGGGAAGTATTGTAATTCAACAAGAAAACAAGTGAAATGAGGGTTAGCAAGCGCGTCTTTTTTTATTAATTTTTCTTGCTAAAATCATATGTGGGATGATGAAAGGCTAACTGATTAATGGTAAATATGTTGTATGTATCTAAGTCATTGTTGGTGATTCATTACAAGGATTTTGTTTCACACAACAAAACATGTTGGATGGAATGGAAAAGGCAAACGGTGTTAAGTGTGATTGTTTAATATTGGTATTCAACCCTTGATTTTACGTTTATTAATAAATAGAATTAATTAGAGGGAGGGATATTACTTGGCTAATAAACAACATCATACTCATTTTTTGAAAAAACCTTGGGTATCTTCTATTGGTGTATTTGTATTGTCACAAATTATCTTTATTACATTAGAAACAATAGGTTGGATTCCTAATTATCGAGATATTAGTGGAACTGTGCAGAGATAATAAAGTTGTTTATTTTATAATAAAGTCATTTAAAAAATAATATGGTTGTTTAAAAATCCGTCTTCCACTAACGGTGCAGTTTAGTGCAAGAAGGTGTTACTATATAAAATGGAGAATTTAACAGGAAATAATATCAAAATTGATGAGAGGTTTTGGTTATGTATTTTAAATTGTTCAAAAAAAATCTTGCTATTATAATTGCTTTTTTGCTCCTTTTGTTAATGGGCTGCGAAATCCCCCAAAAATATGTAGAAGAGAATGTTAAAAATCATTTGGAAAACTACGGAATAAAGAACTACAACATACTAAGTGCTAAAAATGATGGTGAGCGTGGTGAAAGTAAGTATGGTTATGTAGAAATCTATAAACCTTATCATGTAAATCTCACATTAGCCTTTAATCGAGGAACAAATCAATTTATTCCTGACGAAAGTGACGATGTTTATTTACAACTATTTAAAGAAGCATTTATTCAACAACATCCTGAACTTATCAAGGCGTCCAATCAGATTATCGAAAAATACCATTTAATGGATGGGCCTTCAAAAAATTATTATCTTGATTTTAATATTGAAAAAGATCAAAAAAAAAGGCTAATTGATGACCTTAGAAAGAAAGAAAAAATAGACACCAATTCATTATTACCATCACTAACAAGCGATGAAAATGAATCGTTGTATCCTTTGAACAATGAGTCAGTTATTAATTTCCATTATATATTTAATGTTTACGAAAATAACAATACAATCCCGAAAGCCAGTGATATTTTAAACGATTTTAAAGAAAGTAAAGTGTTGTGTGAAGGGAAGTATTTTTTAAATATACAGGTGGTATCTTACAAACAAAATTCAGTGACTTCTTTAGGTGAAGATTATCCTGAAAACAATATTCTTTTTGTAGTCGGAAAAGATGGAGAATTTAGAGATATAAGAACATTAAAACGTACCGGATGGCTTAAGTATACCGTAGTTCCATTCCCCTAGTAATTGATGTAATAAAGAGGTAAGAAGATTTTTATAGCTATAACACCTCTATTTAGTAACACAGTATTATAAATTTTAGTTGTAGTACAAAGTTTAGTTTTTATGTTTCAATCTATAAAGATAGTCCGATATTTTTTTAGGAAGGATTTTGAAATATTACTCTTAAAGAAACAGGTGCTTTAGTTCAATAAGAATTAAACAACTTTATTAATGAATTTTAAGTACAAATACCTTTTAAATGTATAGAAATTAAACAACTTTAAAGAGCCTTACTACACGCTAGAGTGTAGCAAGGCTCTTATATTTTTATAATAATATTAAACAATTTTATTATCGGTTGACAGGAACGCTATTTGGAAGAATTACTGAATCTCCAATTTTCAAAGAGTGGTTTACCTTTTATGAAACAAAAAATTTCAATTTACTTACTATCTTTTTCGGCGTTGTCTTTCTAGTACCTGGAATAATTGGTGCGCTCAAAAACGTCTTTTCGCCTAGCCTACAAAAGTAATACTTGTTCATGTTGTGGGTATCTATCATTAGGTGAGGAACGACCGACCGTATACATATGAAATTTGTAAGATTTGCTTCTAAGCCCATTCTAGATGCAACTATGACGAGGCATAATTGATAAGACATGAATTGGCGAATTATTAATGAGCATTCTATAATCACATAAAAAGTAAAAGGTGCTGCGCTATAGTCAACAAGTCTATAGCGACAGCACCTAGTTATTTTTTAGTGGAAATATTTGTCGACACGTTGAATTACTTCGTCAGCAGAAAGACCATCAGCGTCAATAACAGGTCCCGCCATGACAGGATCGCTAATTCCCATGATATCTCTATCTTGCCCAGTGATTACACAAGCATCACATTTTTTTGCATCCTCTTCCGTACGAAGCTGAATAACTTCATAACCTTTTGCTTTTAAAGCGTCTTCAACGTTTGTTAATGATTGTTCTACACCAATTATTCTAGTCATTATTCTTCCACCTCCTATATGTAATGTGTCATATAGGATTGCTAATTATTCACTACATTCATTTTTTTGTTATACATAATAAAAAAACGCGTCTAAAATGAATTGAATCTAAATAAGAAAAGGGGGACTTATATTTATAGTGTTTTCGGTAGATGGCTAATGGTAGTTCTTCTTATATTTTTGCTATAGAAGTAAAATGAATACGATAAAAAGTGGATTATTATGAAAAAAGACACATTGAAGTTTATTTCCAATGTGTCTTTAATAAATACGTAACTAAATGATCGAATTCATAAAGTGAATAATTTGATCCTCTTGAATGGAATCAACAGCAACTTTATTTCGACTTATTTTTTGACATGTTGTACATTGATGGATAAGTTGAAAGCCTTTTTTTCCAGTATAATCGACTCCGATTGGTCTCATCAAACCTTTACAAGTACTCGCTCTGTCACCAGGAATATTATCCATATGTTTCGAAAATAAACAATTTGGACAATGATTTCTGAAGCTGCCGTTGCTTAATGGTTCAACCATCGTATTACAATTTTCACATTGAAATGCTGTATTCTCATTTTTTCTACTCAATTGCTCTTCCTCCAAAATGTTATTTCAACATTGAAGGAAGGGTTCCGTTTTCTTTTTCAGCAATAGCAGTATCAGGCTTTTATAGGGAATGTACGAATTCACCGTCTTGTTCTTCAAAACGATTACTTCTAGTTCCTGCTTCACAAAGACTTTTTTCATCCTTTGATCCGGACCACGATTGATTTTATGCTTTTGTGTCAACCACTGTAAGACGGACGTCTCCATCTTCCACTAGTAGGTGTTCTCCTATAATCACTGACTTTGGCATTCGTCCCCTAACGAGCAATTGTTTTGAATAGATCAAGCGTCAATCTAGCACCCCTTATTTTCTGGCATTTGTTTAAATCATTTAAATGATATCTAAATAATTGAATTATCGGAATAGGTCGTCCTTCTCAGAACAAAGTTAATTTTTGATCTAAAAAGGGGAATCCCAACAATCATTTCTCAATGATTGTTGAGACACCTGATTCTTTTCTTTATTGTGGTAGGTATTCTTGGCCGTTAATTGTTAGTTTAGAAGCAGAGATTAGAATTTCTCTATTTGCTTCAAAATATGGCTCTAAAATAGTGTGGAATGCTTCCCATTTTTCGTCAATTATTGCTTGTTCTGCTTTATTATCTAGCTTTAAGATTTCTTCATAAAGTTGTTTTAATTGCTTGTTATCCGCTTCACTAACTTTGAATTCATAGTCAGCCATGAATTCTTCAAATGTTTGAGGCTTTATGAACTGATCAATGATGTCATAAAATTCCCCGTAAAGTTTTTCTTGTAAGTCATAATTGTCATCTTTATCTGCTTTTTGGATATCCTCATATATAGTTTTTAGTTTTGCTAATGTTTCAGCAGGGATATCTACTAAATTGAATTCTTTCATATATTCTTCAAATGTTGGAGCTGGATGAAGTTGGTCAAAATATGGATTGAGGATATTGTGGAATTTTTCCATTTTTTCATTAGCCTCATCTTCTTGACCATCTTTTGTAAGCTTTACCCACTCTTCATAAATAGCTTTGAGCTCTTTTTTATCATTTTCTGCAATAATTACATTTTTTTCGCCGAATCCAAATTCTTCTATATATTCTTCAAACGTTTGGGGCTGCCAATTAGCTAATATATATGGATTTATAATTTTATACATATCTTCATAAAATTTCCCGATTTCTTCAAATTTCTTGTCATACTCTTCTTCTGTCATGTCATCAGACAATTCTTTTTGTAACTTTTGCACTTCATTAAACATTTTTTCTAATTTTGTTAGCTCTTCATTTGTTAATTCTTTAGGTAAGTACTTTTTATAAGCGTCGAAAGTGAAGAAGTCTGAATAATCCTCTACTACCCCGCCTTCAACTGTGATTTCCTGTCCTTCTATTAAGTTCATTTGTTCTAGTTGTTCTTCAGAAAATTTATAAAAACTGATATAGTAGTTTTTACCGTCTCTACCTTTTAAGTTAATCCCGTCTCCGTGGACGCTTTTAATCGTTCCTGTAATTTGTTGTTCGATTTGAACAGTAACACCATTTGTTGGTTCTACTGAAGTAGCTCCTGCTTGTAGTGGCGTCAGAACAGCCATACCTATTGTTAGTGCTGAAGCAATCATCCAAGATTTTTTAATCGGTTTTTTCATGATCATATCTCCCTTTATTTTACTTTGGAACACGATGTTTCCAATATTTAGACGAATTACCAAATGAAAAAGTTCATCGTTTTTTAAAAAAGTTAAAAAAATTTAAACGTTCCAGTATTCCAATTTGATAGGAGGTGCGCACTTGGGAATCGCTGAAGTATTAACAATTGTCTTTGTCGTATTAAAACTAACGGATGTTATTACATGGTCATGGTGGTTAGTTCTTTTGCCAGCGATCATATCTTTTAGCTTGTACGCATTAATTTTGGTGATGAAGTTAGTAATGGTATTGATTGCCGTAGTGGCAGTGAAAAAACGTAGAAATCACTTATGAATAGCGGGTGCCCCATATGAGGTTCGATTAAAAGGGAAAGAACGTAAACGAGTGATAATAGAGAATGATATTGATGTGTCGCAGATGGAGAAGCACATAGACGGTGGTGAATCAAAGTATGTCACAATTATTATTAAGTCAGGTGAAATATCAAGAAAGTTATGAAATTATCAACAATATGAAAAACAGCTGAATGCATATGTTCAGCTGTTTTTTGAGTATGTAAGGTAGTAATGGATTTTTCTTAGAATCCATACAATATCCTTTTAGCTCATTTATTTGTTTGATATGTTTTGACTGCAGGAGGAACATAGGCTGCACATTTATCTAGTA
>Ga0209025_1004642_pt1 | contig 11750 bp, 2 predicted proteins | sample AraplaMF_Col_mLB_FD_184256 | JGI IMG/M metagenome (GOLD analysis project Ga0209025, IMG submission 184256) | Arabidopsis root microbial communities from the University of North Carolina, USA - plate scrape MF_Col_mLB (SPAdes) (version 2) | ecosystem: Host-associated > Plants > Roots > Endosphere ... | reverse complement strand
CGGATCGACCTGGACCTTCACGCCCGGCGCACTCGCCAACGGCAGCACGCACAGCTACACCGCGGTCGTCGCCGATGCCGCCGGCAACGAAGGCACGGCCTCCGCGCCGCTGGTGCTCACGGTGGACACGACCGCGCCACTGCAGAGCGCCACCATCGGTAGCTACACCGACGACGTCGGCACCAACCAGGGCGCCTTCGGCAGCGGCACCAGCACCGACGACCCCACGCCGACGCTGAACGGCACCTTGAGTGCGGCACTCGGCACGGGCGACGTGGTGCGCATCTACGACGGCGCCACGCTGGTCGGCACCGCGACGGTCACCGGCACGACGTGGACCTTCACGCCACCCGCACTGGCCAACGGCAGCACGCACAGCTACACGGCCGTCGTCGCCGATGCGGCGGGCAACCAGGGCGCGGCATCGGCGGCCCTCGTGCTCACGGTCGACACCACCGCGCCGGTGCTGGCCGCGACCATCGGCGGCTACACCGACAACGTGGGCACCGTGCAGGGCAGCTTCGGCAGCGGCACGAGCACCGACGACACCACGCCCACGCTCACCGGCACGCTGGGTGCCGCGCCGGCCGCGGGCGACGTGGTGCGGATCTACGACGGCGCCACGCTGGTCGGCACGGCCACGGTCACCGGCACCACCTGGAGCTTCACGCCGCCGGCGCTGGCCGACGGCAGCACCCACAGCTACACGGCCCTGGTGGCCGACGCGGCGGGCAACGAAGGCCCGCGATCGGCGGCCTTCACGCTCACCATCGACACCACCGCGCCCGCGCAGACCGCCGCCATCGGCGGCTACACCGACGACGCGGGCCTGCTGCAGGGCAGCTTCGGCAGCGGCACGACCACCGACGACACCACGCCGGTGCTCACCGGCACGCTCAGCGCGGCGCTGGCCGCGGGCGACGTGGTGCGCATCTACGATGGCGCGACGCTGGTCGGCACCGCCACGGTCACCGGCACCACCTGGACCTTCGCCACGCCGGCGCTGGCCAACGGCAGCACCCACACCTACACGGCGGTGGTGGCCGACGCGGCGGGCAACCAGGGCGCGCCCTCGGCCGGCCTCACGCTCACCGTCGACACCACGCCGCCCGCGCAGACCGCGGTGGTGGCGAGCTTCACCGACGACACCGGCGTCCTGCAAGGCAGCTTCGGCAGCGGCACCGCGACCGACGACACGACGCCGGTGCTCAACGGCACGCTGAGTGCGCCCTTGGCCGCGGGCGACACGGTGCGCATCTACGACGGTGCCACCTTCCTCGGCACCGCCACGGTCAGCGGCACCGGCTGGACCTTCGCCACCGCCGTCCTGGCCAACGGCAGCACGCACAGCTTCACCGCCGTGGTGGCCGATGCGGCTGGCAACCTCGGCACGGCCTCGGCCGGCCTCACGCTCACCATCGACACCACGCCGCCGGCACAGACCGCGGCCATCGCCAGCTTCACCGACAACGTCGGCAGCATCCAGGGCAACCTGCCCGGCGGCAGCGTCACCGACGACACCACGCCGGTGCTCAACGGCACGCTGAGCGCGGCACTGGCCACGGGCGACACGGTGCGCATCTACGACGGTGCCACCTACCTCGGCAACGCCACCGTCACCGGCACCACCTGGACCTTCGCGCCCAGCGCGCTGGCCGGCAGCGGCAGCCACAGCTACACGGCGGTGGTGGCCGACGCGGCGGGCAACCTCGGCACGGCGTCGCCGGCCTTCACGCTCACGGTGGACACCACGCCGCCCGCGCAGACCGCAGCCATCGCCGCCTACCTGGACGACGCGGGCACCAACCAGGGCAGCTTCGGCAGCGGCACCACCACCGACGACACCACGCCGGTGCTCACCGGCACGCTGAGCGCGGCGCTGGCCGCGGGCGACACGGTGCGCATCTACGACGGCGCCACGCTGGTCGGCACGGCCACCGTCACCGGCACCACCTGGAGCTTCGCCACGCCGGTGCTGGCCAACGGCAGCACCCACACGTACACGGCGGTGGTGGCCGATGCGGCCGGCAACGAAGGCACCGCCTCCGCGCCGCTGGCGCTCACCGTCGACACCACGCCACCGGCGCAGACCGCGGCCATCGCCGCCTACCTGGACGACGCGGGCACCAACCAGGGCAGCTTCGGCAGCGGCACCACCACCGACGACACCACGCCGGTGCTCAGCGGCACGCTGAGCGCGGCGCTGGCCGCGGGCGACACGGTGCGCATCTACGAAGGCGCCACCTTCCTGGGCACCGCCACCGTCACCGGCACGACCTGGACCTTCGCCACGCCCGCGCTGGCCAACGGCAGCACGCACACCTACACAGCGGCGATCGCCGACGCGGCGGGCAACCAGGGCACGGTGTCGGCCGGCTTCACGCTCACCATCGACACCACGCCGCCGGTGCAGACGGCCGCCATCGCCAACTTCACCGACAACGTCGGCATCTTCCAGGGCAACCTCGCCAGCGGCACCGTCACCGACGACACCACGCCGGTGCTCAACGGCACGCTGAGCGCGGCGCTGGCCGCGGGCGACACGGTGCGCATCTACGACGGCGCGACGCTGGTCGGCACCGCCACCGTCACCGGCACCAGCTGGACCTTCGCCACGCCGGTGCTGGCCAACGGCACGACCCACACCTACACGGCCGTGGTGGCCGACGCGGCGGGCAACCAGGGCACGGCCTCGGCCGGCTTCTCGCTCACGGTGGACACCACGCCGCCGCCGCAGACCACGGCCATCGCGAGCTTCACCGACGACGTGGGCATCAACATCGGCAACTTCGGCAGCGGCACCGCCACCGACGACATCACGCCGGTGCTCAACGGCACGCTGAGCGCCGCGCTGGCCGCGGGCGACACGGTGCGCATCTACGACGGCGCCACCTACCTCGGCAACGCCACCGTCAGCGGCACCGGCTGGACCTTCGCCACGCCGGTGCTGGCCAACGGCAGCACGCACATCTACACCGCGGTGGTGACGGACGCGGCAGGCAACCAGGCGGCGGCCTCGGCCGGCTTCACGCTCACGGTGGACACCACGCCGCCCACGGCGCCCATCCGCATCGTCTCGATCAGCGACGACACCGGCGTCAGCGCCACCGACTTCCTGACCAACGACACCACGCTCACCGTCAACGGCACCGTGGGCACGCTGGGCACCGGCGAGCGGGCGCAGATCAGCATCAACGGCACCACCTGGGTCGACCTCGTGGTGGTCGGCGGCGCATGGTCCTTCGCCGATGCGCGCGTGCTGGCCGGCGGCACCTACACCTACCAGGTGCGCGTGGTCGACGCGGCCGGCAACATCGGGGCGACCGGCTCGCAGGCCGTGACGGTGGACGTCACGCCGCCCGCGCAGGTCGCGGGCGTGGCCAGCTTCGTCGACAACGTCGGCGCGGTCACCGGCACGCTGCTGAACGGCGCCATCACCGACGACAGCACGCCCGTGCTCAACGGCACGATCACGGCGGGCGTCGCGGCCGGCGACCGGCTGCGCATCTACCAGGACGGCGTGCTGGTGCAGACCCTGGTGCTCACCGCCGGGCAGACCAGCTGGACCTACGCGCCGCAGGTGCTGGGCTTCGGGCTGCACACCTACGTGGCGACGCTGGTCGACGCGGCCGGCAACGAGACCACGCCCGGCGCGGCCTTCACGCTCACGGTGGACGCGCTCGCCACGCTCACCGCGCTGGCCACCGACACCGGCGTGACGGTGTCGGGCGGCTTCTCGAACAGCTCCGCGGTGAACACCGACCTCGTCACGCGCGACAGCACGCCGCTGCTCACCGGCACCATCGCGCGCCCGCTGGACGCCAACGAGGTAGTGCGCATCAGCCTGGACGGCGGGCTCACCTGGACCACGGTGCAGAGCACGGTGGGCGCCACCACCTGGAGCTACGCCACGCCCGCGTACGCCGCCTCGGCCACGGTGGCCGCGCAGGTGCGCATCGACAACACCGCCAACGGCACGCACGGCACGGCCAGCACGGTGACCTACACCGTGGACCTGGTCGCGCCCACGCTCAGCCTCACGGCACCCGCGCTGGCCAACGCGGCGGCCATCGACGCCGACGGCGACCGCACCATCGCCGCCGGCACGGCGGTCTTCGGCAGCGCGACGAACGGCACCGCCGAGGTGGGCGCCACGGTGGCGCTCATCAACGACGTGAACCACGACGGCATCTACACCGAAGGCGTGGACGTGGTGCTCGGCACGGCCGTGGTCGGCGCGGGCGGCGCCTGGTCGATCTCCACGGGGCTCACCACCGCCGTGGGCTCCTACCACCTGGGCTACGTGGTGTGGGACGCGGCGGGCAACCAGAGCCGCATGACCTCCACCACGCAGGTCGACGTGGTGCCCGTGCTCGACCACCTGCCCGCGGCCGCCGGCTCGCACGGCACGAGCAACAGCACCGGCTTCGGCGGCGCGATGGCGATCAACCTGCAGGGCAACTGGAGCTTCGCCGGCGACCAGGCCGCCTACAACGGCACCTCGCGCACCAGCTACGTCACCAGCGACCTCGCGGTGCAGGTGGTGTCGGGCGGCGGGTCGACCTCGTACTCGTTCTTCGACTACAACATGGACGGCATCCTCGACATCATCGGGACCGACAACAACGCGGCGCTGAACAGCACGCCGCTGTGGACCGGGGCGCTCGGCCTGGGCTACGCGCCCACGTCGGTGGGCACCGGCCTGACCGGCGTGTCGTACGGCGGCGTCGCGGTGATCGACATGGACGGCGACGGCTTCCTGGACGCCATCGTCGGCGACGGTGCGGCTGACTCCGCCTCGTTCATCAAGAACACCGCGGGCATCCTTGGCACCTACGGCAACAGCACCGGCCTCGTCCCGCCCGCCGCGGGCATCGCCAACCTGCAGACCGGCCGCGAGGTCTCGGGCGTGGACCTGAACAACGACGGGCGCGTCGACCTGGCGCTGCACAGCACCACCACCACCACGCTGGGCAACAACAACGACTTCACGCTCACGCTGCTGACCAACAACGGCAAGACGGGCATCAACGGAGCGAACTGGACCGAGTCGCAGGCCATCAACGACGTGTTCGCCACCAACGCGAACACGCTGAACTCCACCGACCCGGTGTCGCTCACCTGGGCCGACTTCAACAACGACGGCTGGCTCGACCTGTACGTCAACAGCAGCAGGGCCGGCACCGCGAGCCGGGTCTACCTGAACAACGCGGGCACGCTGTCGACTACCGGCATCGCGGTGGCCAACGACACGCTGGCCGGCGACGCCTCGGTGGCGGTGGACTGGAACGGCGACGGGCGCATGGACGCCATCGAGCTCGACTACGCCACCGGCGTGGCCAACCTCTACACCAACAGCGGCAACGTGGCCGCGGGCGGCTGGGCCACGCGCCAGCTCGCCAGCCTGGGTGCCAACAACATCAACAGCATCGCCGCGGCCGACTACGACTGGGACGGCGACGTCGACCTGCTGGTGGGCATGAACGGCAGCACCGCCACGCAGCTCGTCGCCAACACCAACCAGGTCAAGGACGGCACCGCGCTGCACCTGCGCATCCTGAACGCGCAGGGCTACAACGTGTACTTCGGCAACACGGTGCAGGTGTTCAACGCGCAGGGCACGCTGGTGGCCACGCAGATCCTCAACCCGCAGTCGGGCACCTGGGGCAACGACAGCTCGGGCATCGTCAACGTGTTCGGGCTGGACCCCACGCAGACCTACACGGTGAAGCTGCTGGCCAACAGCAACGGCGCCTCGTCCACCTTCAGCTGGACCGTGACGCCGGGCGACGCCACCAGCGCGCAGGTGCTGAGCACCACCGACACGGCCGTGCTGCTGCCGAACGTGATGACCGGCACCGGCTACGACGACGTCTACGTGGTGAACAACGTGCTGGGCGGCAGCGCGGTCTACAACGGCGGCGGGGGCTGGAGCACGCCGCTGCTGCCGGGCGAGACCAAGACCTGGTCGGCCACCGGCGGCATGGACATCGTGGACTTCCGCAACGCCGTGGCCGGCGTGGGCGTGGACCTCACGACCAACCTGGTCACCGGCTGGGGCGTGCTGGGCACGGTCAACAACGTGGAAGGCGTGCGCGGCAGCGCGCTGGCCGACAGCTTCGTGGGCAGCGTCGAAGACAACATGTTCGAAGGCCGCGGCGGCAACGACGTGTACTTCCTGGGCGGGCCGCTGGGCGTGAGCGGCGGCAACGACCGGCTGGTCTACAACCTGCTGAACACGGCCGACAGGGCCACCGGCGGCAACGGCAGCGACGTGGCCAACGGCTTCACGCTCGGCAGCATGGCCAATGCCGCCAGCACCGACGCCGACCTGATCGACGTGGGCGGGCTGCTCGCGGGCTACACCGGCACCGCGCACGTGTACTTCGACGCCGCCAGCGGCAGCTACGTGCTCGACCCGTCCTCGGCCGGGCTGCTGAACTACATCCACGTGACCAACGTGGGCGGCAACACGGTGATCTCGGTCGACCTGAACGGCACCGGCAACTTCAGCACGCCGCTGCTCACGCTCACCGGCGTGACCACCTCGCTCGAGACGCTGCTGGGCAACGGGCAGCTGCTGGTGGGCAACGCGGGCAGCACGGGCATCCAGTCGCTCGCGTCCTTCGCCGAGTCGCAGGACACTGCGGAGCCCGCGGCGGCCGCGAAGACGGCGGTCGCCGACACTGGCCACACCACGGAGCCGGCGGCCACGGCGCAGACCGTGGACCTCGCCGCCAACGGCCAGCAGGGCCACGAGACGCTGCTCTACAAGCTGCTGTCGGCCGCCAGCGCCACCGGCGGCAACGGCTTCGACGAGGTGAACGGCTTCAAGGTGGGCGCCTTCGAGTCGAGCGCGGATGCCGACCGCATCGACCTTTCGGCGCTGCTGACCGACCATGCCGCCCACAGCGGCGACCCGATCGGCAACTACCTGCAGTTGACCCAGTCCAACGGCAACACCGTGCTGAGCATCGACCGCGACGGCGCGGGCGGCGCGCACGCGATGACGCCGCTGCTTTCGCTCAACGGCGTGAGCGTCGACCTGGCCACGCTGCTGGCCAACCATCAGCTGGTGGTGGTCTGAGAAGGGTGAAGGCGCGCACCGCCCTCCATGCGCTCGCATGGCTGGCGCTGGCCGGCCAGGCCGGCCAGCCGGTCCTCGCGCAGGCCGACGACGGCGGCCTGAAGGTCGCGCGCCGGCTCGCTCCGAGTTCGCTCGCGAAGGAGCTCGACCTGCGCCCTGCGCGGCCGCTGCCCGAGGCGCCGCCCAGCACGCAGCCGCTGGAGCTGAACGAGGCGGTGCGCCAGGCGGTGGCGCGCCACCCGTCGATCTCCGACGCCATCGCCACGCTGGCGCAGCAGGCCGGCGGGGTGGACGTGGCGCGCGCGGGCTACTACCCGCAGGTGCGCGTGGGCGTGGGCGGCGGCACCAGCAACGCGCCGGCCGCGCAGGGCGGCAGCACCGGCACGGTGGCCTCGGCCTCCGTCTCGCAGATGCTCTACGACTTCGGCAAGGTCGACGGCGCGGTGGCGCAGTCGGAGGCGCTGGTGCGGCGCCAGCAGGCGGGCATCCTCAAGCAGATCGACGCGGTGGCGCAGCAGGCGGCCGAGGCCGTGGTGATGGCGCACCGCTACCAATCGCTGCTGCAGATCGCGCAGGACCAGGTGCGCGCGGTGGAGGCGGTGCTCGAGACCGCGCGGCTGCGCGCCAACGCCGGGCTCAGCACGAAGGCCGACCCGATCCAGGCCGAGTCGCGCGTGGACAGCGCGCGCGCCAACATGCTGCAGGTGAAGTCGCAGCTCGCGCAGTGGCGCGAGCGCCTGGGCACGCTGCTCGGCCCCGGCGTGCCGCCGACGGTGGCGGCGCTGCCCGACGGCTTGGCGCGCACGCTGAGCGTGGAGGCGCCGACCGACACCAGCCTGCTGCCCGACGTGCTCGCGGCCGAGGCCGAGCGGCGCGCCGCCTCGGCGCAGCTGGAGATCGCGCGGGCCAACCGCTATCCCACGCTCAGCGTGGACGCCTCCGTCAACAAGGCCATGGGCGGCATCAACCCCGCCACGCTGGAGCGCAACGGCACGTACCACACGGTCATGCTCAACGTCACCAGCGTGATCTACCAGGGCGGCGCGCTCGACGCGCAGGTGCGCGCCGCCAGCGCCGCCGAGGACGCGGCGCGCATGCGCATCGAGACCGCGCGGCTCAATGCCGTGGACCAGGCGCGCAACTACCGCGAGCAGGTCATCGGTGCGCAGGCGCGCCTGGGCGTGCTGGCCGAGCGCCGCCGCAGCATCGTGGAGGCGCGCGACCTCTACCGCGAGCAGTACACGCTGGGCACGCGCTCCATCCTCGACCTGCTCAACGCCGAGCAGGAGATCTACCAGGCCGCCGCCGAGCAGGAGGCCGTGCTGCACGACCTCTGGGCCAGCCGCGTCGGCTACATCGGCGCCACGGGCCAGGCCCGCGCCTTCTACGGGCTGGACAACACCACGGTCCAGGGCATGGAGCTGCTGCCATGAACGCAAGGGAGCTTCCGCGCGCATACACGAGCTGGCTCGACGCCATGGTCTACGTGGCGCGGCACTACGGCATCGGCGCCTCGGAGGAAAGCGCGCGCGTCTCGCTGGCCTGGGAGCGCGGCGCCCCGCTGGACACGCTGCTCGACCACATGGCCCGCCAGCTCGGCCTGGCGCTGCGGCTGGACGCGTTCTCCGACGCGCAGCTCGATCCGTGGCGGCTGCCGCTGGTGGTGGAGTTCGACGACGGCGAGGTCGGCGTGGTGCGCACCGCCGACGGCAAGGGTCAGCTGGGCGTGCTGCTCGGCGGCGACCACGGCCTGGAGACCGCGGTGCCGGTGGAAGAGCTGCGCCGGCGTGCGCGGCGCGTGGCCATCCTGCGGCCGGAGACGGCGGTGCCGGACTCGCGGGTGGACGACTACATCAAGCCCTACGAGGCCAACTGGTTCTGGTCGATCGCGCTGCGCGACTGGCGCCGCTACGGCGACATCGTGCTGGCCTCGGTGTTCGCCAACGTGCTGGCGCTGTCGAGCATGGTGTTCTCGATGCAGATCTACGACCGCGTGGTGCCCGCGCAGTCGGAGTCGACGCTGTGGGTGCTGTTCGGCGGGGTGATGCTGGCGGTGGCCTTCGAGTTCGTGCTGCGCATGTCGCGCACCCACATCTCCGACGTGATCGGCAAGCGCGCCGACCTGAAGGTGTCGGACCTGGTCTTCGGCCATGCGCTGCGCGTGCGCAACGACGCGCGCTCCAGGTCCACCGGCTCGTTCATCGCGCAGGTGCGCGAGGTGGAGCAGGTGCGCGAGCTGCTCACCTCCACCACCATCGGCGCGGTGGCCGACCTGCCGTTCTTCGTGCTGTTCCTGGTGGTGATGTGGATGGTCGCCGGCCCGCTGGCATGGGTGGCGCTGGCGGCGGTGCCGCTGCTGGTGATTCCGGGCCTGCTGGTGCAGAAGCCGCTCGCGCGCCTGGCCAACGAGGGCATGCGCGAGTCGGCGCTGCGCAACGCATTGCTGGTGGAGGCCGTCGAAGGCATCGAGGACATCAAGCTGATGCGGGCCGAGCCGCGCTTCCAGAACCAGTGGAACCACGCCAACGACGTGGCCGCCAGCGTGAGCATGCGCCAGCGCTTCCTCACCGGCCTGCTCATGACGTGGACGCAGGAAGTGCAGGGCATCGTCTACGCGGTGGTGCTGCTGGCGGGCTGCTTCTTGGTGATGAAGGGCGACATGACCACCGGCGCGCTGGTGGGCTCGTCGATCCTCGCCTCGCGCATGATCTCGCCGCTGGCGCAGCTGTCGGGCGTGTTCGCGCGCTGGCAGCAGGCCAAGGTGGCGCGCGCCGGGCTCGACCAGCTCATGCAGCGCCCCGTGGACCAGCCCGAGCATGCGCGCCGCGTGCACGTGCCGGCGCTGAACGGCCACTACGCGCTCGCCAATGTGGAGTTCCGCTATGGCAAGGACGACAAGGCCCCGGCGCTCGCGCTGGCGCAGCTGCAGATCAAGGCCGGCGAGAAGATCGCGCTGCTCGGGCGCATGGGCGCGGGCAAGTCGACCCTGCTGCAGCTGCTGGCCGGTCTGCACGCGCCGCAGCGCGGCCATGTGTCGCTCGACGCGCTCGACCTGCGGCTGATCGACCCGGCCGACCTGCGGCGCGACATGGGCCTGCTCACGCAGAACGCGCGGCTGTTCCACGGCTCGATCCGCGAAAACGTCACCCTCGGCATGCCGATGGCCACCGACACGCAGGTGCTCGAGGCCATCGCGATGGCCGGCGCGTTGCCCTTCGTGCATTCGCGCGCCGAGGGACTCGACGACCTGATCCACGAGGGCGGGCTGGGCCTGTCGGGCGGCCAGCGCCAGGCGCTGCTGCTGGCGCGCACGCTGATCCGCCAGCCTTCCATCGTGCTGCTCGACGAGCCGACCGCGCATTTCGACGAGGTCACCGAGCGGCAGGTGATCGATGCGGTGGGCGCGTGGCTCGCGCCGCGCACGCTGGTGGTGGCCACGCACCGCATGCCGGTGCTGCAGTGGGTGGACCGCATCGTGGTGGTGGAGGGTGGCCGCATCGTGATGGACGGCTCGAAGGACCAGATTCTCGGAAAGCTCTCCCATGGCCACGCCTGACCTCGCGCACCAGCCTCCTGCCGCCGGCCCGCGCAGCGGCGCGAAGGCGGCCCGCGCCGACCAGCGCCGCTACGCGCCGGTGGAGCCGCCGCTGCCCCGCGCCTCGCTGGTGGTGTGGATCGTGGCGGCGCTGCTGGCCGCCATGCTCGCCTGGGCCTGGTACTTCAGGCTCGACGAGGTGTCCACCGGCACCGGCAAGGTGGTGCCGTCGTCGCGCGAGCAGATGATCCAGTCGCTGGAAGGCGGCATCCTGGTCGACCTCAAGGTGCGCGAGGGCGACATCGTTGCGGCGGGCCAGGTGCTCGCGCAGCTGGACCGCACCAAGACCGAGTCGACGGTGCAGGAAAGCGCCTCGCGCGTGCGCGCGGCGCTGGCCATGTCGGCGCGGCTCACGGCCGAGGTGGGCGGCACGCCGCTGGTGTTTCCGGCCGAGGTGCGCACCGAGCCCGACCTGGTGCGCACCGAGACCGCGCTCTACCAGTCGCGCCGCGAGCAGCTCGCCAGCAGCCTGGCCGGCGTGACGCAGGCGCTGGTGCTGATGCGCCGCGAACTCGCGCTCACCGAGCCGCTGGTGGCGCGCGGCGCGGCCAGCGACGTGGAAGTGCTGCGGCTGAAGCGGCAGATCAACGAGGCCGAGACCAAGGCCGCCGACCTGAAGAGCCAGTACTACGTGAAGGCGCGCGAGGACCTCGCCAAGGCCAATGCCGAGATCGAGGCGCAGCGTTCGGTGACGCGCGGGCGCTCCGACTCGCTCACGCGGCTGACCTTCGCCTCGCCGGTGCGCGGCATCGTGAAGGACATCGTCGTGACCACCGTGGGCGGCGTGCTGCCGCCCGGCGGCAAGCTCATGGAGATCGTGCCGCTGGACGAGAAGCTGCTGGTGGAGGCGCGCATCTCTCCGCGCGACGTGGCCTTCATCCACCCGGGGCAGGACGCCACGGTGAAGGTGACGGCCTACGACTATTCGATCTTCGGCGGCCTGCCGGGCAAGGTGACCACCATCTCGCCCGACACCATCCAGGACGACGTGAAGCGCGACGTCTACTACTACCGCGTGTACATCCGCACCGACGCGGACCACCTGAAGAACAAGGCCGGCGAGAACTT
>Ga0209025_1004639_pt1 | contig 11755 bp, 8 predicted proteins | sample AraplaMF_Col_mLB_FD_184256 | JGI IMG/M metagenome (GOLD analysis project Ga0209025, IMG submission 184256) | Arabidopsis root microbial communities from the University of North Carolina, USA - plate scrape MF_Col_mLB (SPAdes) (version 2) | ecosystem: Host-associated > Plants > Roots > Endosphere ... | reverse complement strand
TTTGTCATTTATTCTTCTTTTCCTTCACGCAATGCTGTTTCCTTACTTGATTTATTTTTTCTTTTTACTCTTTTCCGTTTTCGTTTTTGTTTTCGATTTCTTTTTCATTTCCTTTTCCGATTCCGCTTTAGTTTTCTTTTCCGATTCCGATTGCTTATACGTTTTCTTTTCCGTTTCCGCTTTGGTTTTCTTTTTCGTTGCCGCTTGCGTATTCTTTTCCGATTCCACTTTGGTTTTCTTTTTCGTTGCCGCTTGCGTATTCTTTTCCGATTCCACTTTGGTTTTCTTTTTCGTTGCCGTTTCTGTTTTCACTGTATTAACAAGGGAATATAGTCTTTGTTGCTCAATAATTTGTTTATTGACATCAAATTTTTCTTCAATGACTTTCCGTGCTCTTTCCGTATAGTTGGTCCAAATATCTGGATTTTCTATAAAGAATTGTATGCCTTTCGCTAACTCTATATCATTTTTTTCTGGAGCTAGGTATCCTGTTCTCTGATGTTCAATTAATTCAGGGATTCCTGCGTGTCGAGTGGAAACGACAGGTAAACCGCTAGCCATTGCTTCTTTTAAGGCATTAGGAATACCTTCGATATCACCATTTTTAGCTGTCTGACTTGCTAGACAGAAGATATGGGCTTTTTTCAATTCGTCCGAAACCTGTTTTGAATCCATAGCTCCTCTAAGAATCACAACATCTTTAAGGTTATATTCTGCAATGGTGGATTTAATTCGTTTCTCATCTTCACCTGCTCCAATAATATGCAGTTTAGCATTTGGATATTGTGAATAAATGCGTTTAAATGCTTTTATAAGAGTAACAAATCCTTTTTTGTCTACAAGTCTACCTACCGATAGAACTCTTATTTCGCCTACTCTAGGAAGAGTGCGGTTAGAATAGGGGAAAAGATCTAATTCGATACCACCATATAATACATGTATATTCTTAGCCGGAATTCCTAACCTTCTTAATCCTTCTGCAAGATATTGGCATACAGGGTAATAGTGTGCACCATGTTTATTTAATGCTGAATATCGCTTAGCATTTTTTTTGAAAATTTCCGGTCTGTCCGAGCCATCTCGTCCCCTAATGCTAACAATCAAAGGAATATTATATTTTTCACATACAGGCAAAATCTCTTGTCCGTGTGATCCGTGATGAGCATGAATGGCTATGATATCTTGTTCTTCGAAGAACTTTTTTAGATCTTTAATTTTGTTTATATTATAGTAGTTTTCAAAGGGGAATTCTGTACGGTCGGCATTGTCGAATGGGCCGATTACGATTGTGCGATAGTTAGTTATTTTTACGATTTGATTATATATAAAACGTTGGTGTGTTTTAATGTTTTCACTTACAAAATAAGCAATGGTTTTCATCCCACCTCAGTCCCTTTAATAAGAAATTTTCTCTTTTCCCGTTCTGCAATTTGTTTCACTTGTTTGTGAAATTCTTGAGGGAACATAGAATCGGCTTTATAAATGTCTTTATATGGCAGGTCTTCAGAACAAACTTTACAGTAGTTTTCAAACAGAGGATTTAATTTGAATAGAGGCTTTTTTGTAGAATTTCGTTTAAGGGTTGTCATGAGAAAATCTGACAAATTATACTCATTAAGAACTTCCAATGGAGTTTTCATATTTACAGGATTCAAATTACTTTCTCCTTTTAATAACTTACAAAATTTTTAATTTATCTTTTTCACTAGCATTATTCGTCCATATACCCATTCTTGGGTTTTCACATATTAAACTTTTAATTTATTGAACAGTGCTGCCTAATATGCAACATTGAAGTTTGACAACACCTTATTTTTCCTTATTTATTGTACTTTTTGTACCAATTTACAAAATGAGCTAAACCTTCTTCTATTGTTGTTGAAGGATGGAACCCCACATCAGCATGTAAATCGGCAATATCTGCATATGTCTCCTTAACATCTCCCGGTTGCATTGGTAAGAATTCTACTTTTGCCTTTTTGCCAATTAGTTTTTCTAATGTGTTAATGAAATCCATTAATTTTATAGGTTTATTGTTACCGATATTATAAATTTTGTATGGGGCATAGCTTGAACTTGAATCAGGGTTAGCTCTGTCCCATCCAATAGTATGAACCGGTGGTTTTTCAAGTAACCGGACTATTCCTTCAACAATATCATCAATATAAGTGAAGTCTCTTCTCATATCTCCATTATTAAAAACCTTTATTGTATTCTCTTCGATTATATTTTTAGTAAAAGAGTAATAAGCCATATCAGGTCTCCCCCATGGGCCATACACCGTAAAGAAACGGAGTCCTGTGGTTGGAATATTATATAAATGACTGTACGTATGAGCCATTAATTCATTAGACTTTTTAGTGGCAGCGTATAAACTTACTGGATGATCCACTGGGTCTTTGGTTGAGAAGGGGATATTAGTATTTGCTCCATATACAGAACTAGAGGATGCATAAATTAAGTGCTTTACGTTATTGTGTCGACAAACCTCCAAGATATTGACAAAACCAACAAGGTTGGAATTAACATAAGAATCCGGATTTTCTATGCTATAACGTACTCCAGCCTGAGCTGCTAAGTTAATGACTATATCAATGGTTCTGTCTTTGAATAATTGATTTAATTTTTCTTTATTTGACAAATCCATTTTGTGGAATTCAAAATCAGGGTTTTCTTCTAATATCTTCAGTCGATTGTTTTTTAAAATAACATCATAATAATCATTAATATTGTCTACTCCAATAACATTGTTATCTAGGGCTAACAAACGTTTTGTTAAATGGAAACCGATGAATCCTGCTGCCCCTGTTACTAAAATGTTCATAGCATTAATTCCAACCCTTTCTATTACATTAGGATTCTGACACCTTTTTCGGAACACTGACTACATTATTTATACAGTGATACTTTCGATTCTTTACACCAACAGAACAGAATTCATGACGGATAATAAGAGGAAATAAACTCAAAATTCTCATTGGAGAGAGACTTACGTTTTATTCGTAAACCACCAATGTCATGCTATCTTTTTCACTCTAAGCCTAATGAGTTATTCACTCTTATACCCGCTGTGAACTAGCACTTAATACTAAAACCATCTTGGAAACCGGTGAATGCGAAATCATCATCGGTTTTTTAAATGCTCGGTTACTGTTAGATAACTATGACTATACAAGGGTATTTTCATTTTCATCTAATGGGATTGGTGTTTTTGTCCATTCAGCATACGTACCGGGATCTAACGCCTTCACTTGTTCTAAAAAAGCATCTAAAAAATTTCTTTCTCGCAGGTCTTTAAATAACTCGAGAGGTCTTTTTTGTTCTCGTGAAAAAGAGTACACATGGTCGACTAATTTAAAACCATTCTTGGTTACAATAATATGTCGTAATGGGGCATCAATTTGTTTGAAACCTGATTTTTCCATTGTTTTTAATATAAAGAGTAACCGTTTTGTGATGTCCACAGAAAGTACAGATTGTTTTTTAAGAAACGTATTTAAATCTGGTCCTAATAGATATTCCATTAAAATATAATTGGGTCCCGTTTCAAAAACTTTCGGTATAAAGGGCAAGTCTTGACTTGATAAAAGAACCATTTTTTCCTGATTTGCATGTTCAGTTTTTCCGTAAAGTTTAACGCATGTCTCTTCAGACACTCGATAAACAGCACCTTGATGCCCTTTTCCAATGAGGGTTTGTGTTATGGCGCTATCCACTTTCACTCCATTACCTGAACCTCCTGAGTGGACTGGAATATTTCTAAAGTCCAAACTATTTTGATTGAAATAACCCTCCCATTCATTGAAGGTGTCCGGTTCAAGCTTTTTCACTTGATCTAGAAACGAGTCCTTTAAAAGGATTATTTTCAAATCCCTTAATAATTTTAATGGTACAGGGTGTATCCTTTTAAAGGAATTCACATGGTCAATCACCTTAAGTTCCTCATTACCGACGACAAAAATATGGCGAAGGGGGGCATCTATCATGGTGAACTTTGCTTGTTTTAATTCCTTTAATATATAGAGAAGTTTCTTTACTATAGAATCAGGGATATAGGTACAATTTCTCAGATATTCTTTTAAGGTCGGGGCATTAAAATATTCCATGACTATATAGTTTGGTCCTGTATCATATACCAAAGGCATAAAGGATAGATATTGTCCAGCTTTGAGAGCTTCTTCCTCCATTTTCGCTTGTACTGGGTCTGAATAGATTTTTACACATTTATCTTTTGAAAGTTGAAAAACTGCACCTTGAGCACCCATTCCAATCAGCGAATAGGTAGTTGGATTGTTAATTTCCAAAGATTTTTCACCTTTGGTAACAGTAATGGTTTTAAAGTCCTCCATGATCTCCTCCTAACTGCTCATCTATGGCCTGCTGTTGAAACTTTTGAAGTTTATATAGGGCTTTTTTTACTTTTTCGGCTTTTTGATTTTTTTTTTCTTTTTTACGAAAATCCATTGTTTCATCATTACCTTTAGCCTTCTGTTGAATTTTAGCTTTTTTGTCTTTTTTATTAGATGCTACAAGTTCATCTTTGACCTTATACTTAGTATGCTCTTGAAGCTGTTGGAGCTGTTGGAGCTGTTGAAGCTGCTGAAGCTGTGGAAGTTCTTGAAGCTCTTGAAGCTCTTGAAGCTCTTGAAGCTCTTGAAGCTGTTGAAGCTGTTGGAGCTGTTGAAGCTGTTGAAGCTGTTGGAGCTGTTGGAGCTGTTGGAGCTGTTGGAGCTGTTGAAGCAGTGGAAGCTGCTGGAACTGTTGAAGCTGCTGGAACTGTTGAAGCTGCTGGAACTGTTGAAGCTGCTGGAACTGTTGAAGCTGTGGAAGCTCTTGAAGCTCTTCAAGCTCTTCAAGCTCTTGAAGCTCTTGAAGCTCTTGAAGCCCTTGAAGCTGTTGGAGCTGTTGGAGCTGTTGCATATAAATAAGGGCTTTTTTGGCTAATTCGGCTTTTTTTCTAGGCGCTATCCTTTCGCCATCATCCTTTCCTTGCAGTTGAGGCTGTGGAGTCTCCTTAAGGACTTTTTTATCTATTTGGCGCGGTGTTACTAAATATCGTTTACCTACTTTATAAGGGGCTACAAGTTCATCATAAAATTCAGCTTGTTGTTGAAGTTGTTGGGCGAGGTTAAAATTTTGTTCCACTTTTTGACGAGCCGCTAATGTATATGTTTCCCATATCTCTCTGTTAGTTAGCATAAGTTCAAGAGCATCTGCCAGTTCATCCACATTTTTTTCTTGTACTAAAACCCCTTCTTTGTAATTTGTTATTAATTCAGGGATACCGGCATGATTGGTCGAAATCACTGGTACTCCAATCGCCATAGCTTCTTTTAATGTATTAGGTATACCTTCTACATCTCCATCGGCAGCTTCTAAGCTCGCGGCACAAAATATATCTGCATTGGTCATTTGTTCTCGTACTTGATCTTTAGGGAGATGGTTTAATAAACGAAAAGAGTCTCCTAAATTAAGTTGATTTGCCAATGAAATGAGATATTCTTCAAGCTCCCCTCTTCCGATAATCGTCAAGGTTGCATTTGGAAATTTACCTCTGATTTTTTGGAAAGCTTGCATTAAGATGTGATGTCCTTTTTTTTCTACTAACCTACCGATGGATAGAATGTTTTGAGAATCCCCTTTATGTGGTGCCCGGTATTTGAATTCGTTAAGGTCAACGCCCCCATATAGCACTCTAATTTTTTCTGAAGGACAACCCCAAGCAATTAACCTATCTGCTAAATACTGACAAACTGGAAAAAAACGCTCCCCTCGATCAAATAGCATTTTCATGTTATCTAGATAGCCAATGGGCTGATTAGCCAGGGTTGCATCCCTGCCTCTAATACTTGTTACCAACGGAAGGTTTGTTTCCTCTTTAAAAGGAAGTAATAACATCCCTAATTGGCCATGATGAGCATGTAATAGGGAGATATTATTTCTTTTGACATATTCTTTTGGCGAGAAAACTTCATTGAGATAATGAACCTTCTCATTTAAAAGGGAAAGATCTATCATATACTTGGGTTGTCGTACCATATGAATATAATCATAATCAGGAACTTCTCGAATCTGTGAGATATATTGGGTCGGGTCAACTCTTAAATTCAAATGCATAACTGTGTGCAATTAAATGTTCTCCTTTCAATCATAGTAAGCAAATTTCCTGGACCTTTTAAAGTATATTATGCAGGACTCCCTAGGTACGCATGGACTAATAACATACAGTAAAGCTAAATGGCAGAGAGTATGCGTTTGTCTAATACAAAGGGGGATTTAAGTAGGTGCCATGACACAGGATCATTTATAAACAATGATAATAAAAACAACATGTTATAGTTGATGTTAATCTAAGGTTTTAATCGTCGACGATGATTTTTCTTCTATTTAAGAAATATAAAAAAGCACCCAAGATACGATCAAAGGTGCTGCATTCCAGTTTGAACCTAATATACGTTTTCAAAAAATCATGTCTGAGTTAAAGAAGTGTTAGAAAAATTTTTTCGCTTTATGTCATTCCAATAACAATTGCTGGTCTTCCTATTGGGTAATATTCAATTTTCTTGCACGTTCTGATTCGATCTTCTTCAAGACAATTTCTACCATCAAAAACGATTGGCCGTCTCATTGTTGTCATCAATGTTTTCAAATCTAAAAGTCTAAACTCTTTCCATTCGGTAACAATGAATACAGCATCCGCATTCACTGCCGCTTCGCGGACTGTGCTGGCAAACCTGATTGTATCCCCTAATATGATCTTCGCATTATCCACTGCAACCGGATCATAAGCTACCACTTCTGCTCCAAGTTTGGTTAATGAACGCGCAATTTTGATTGATGGAGCTTCCCTCATGTCGTCTGTCTCTGGCTTGAAAGCGAGACCAAGCATTGCAACTTTTTTCCCTTTTAAATCTCCTAAGCGATTTATCGCTTTGGTTACAAGAAGCTCCTGCTGAAAATCATTGATCGCTACTGTTTCTTTTAACAGGGAAAAATGTACTCCATTTAAATTGGCAGTATGAAGCAACGCTTTAACATCCTTTGGAAAACAAGATCCTCCATAACCAATGCCGGGCTGTAAAAAAGCTTCTCCGATCCTTTTATCTTTTCCCATTCCCTGTGCTACATCTTTAACATCTGCACCCACTACTCCGCATAAATTGGCAACTTCATTGATAAAGCTAATCTTGGTCGCCAAAAAGGCATTAGAGGCGTACTTAATCATTTCCGCACTTCGAATGCTTGTTAGTATAAATGGTACATTTAACGGACGATACATTTCTTGCACTTTCTTAGCAGCCTCATCATTTTCAGAACCGATTATGATTCGATCTGCTTGCATCGTATCCATGACGGCTGACCCTTGTCTTAAAAATTCAGGATTTGAAACCATATTAAAGCTGACACTTTCGTTACAATGTTCTTCAATGATGCTTTTAATAAAATCATTGGTACCAACAGGCACAGTACTCTTTATAACGACTACTGAACTTTGTACCAGGTTCTCAGCAATATCCTTCGCGGCCTGCTCAATATAAGATAAATCTGCTCCCCCATCCTCCATTTGCGGTGTTCCTACTGCAATGATGATAATATCGGCACCATTTAGCGCTTCTCGATGAGATGTAGTAAATAGCAGTCTACCCGCTGCAGCATTTTGAGCAAGCAAATTCTCCAGACCCGGTTCATATATTGGGGAAATCCCTTGAAGTAAACTTTTAATTTTCTGTTCATCTGTATCGATACAAATGACATTATGACCTATTTCTGACAAACAAACACCAGTGGACAGACCGACATAACCTGTACCCAAAACAGCTATTTTCATATTATTCAAGCTCTCTCTTTATAATTTGGAGGTTTTCTTTCTTATTTACATCCCTTAAATAGGAAAGTACCTCGTCTCTTATATCATCCCTGCGCAAAGCAAAGTCTATTGTTGCCTTAATGAATCCAACTTTATCACCAATATCATATCGGTTTCCCTCAAAGTTATATGCTAATACTGCCTGCTGCTTATTTAGCTCATTTATGGCATCAGTAAGTTGTAATTCATTACCATGTCCAACAGGAAGCTTTGATAATGTTTCAAAAATCTCGGGTCTAAAAACATAACGCCCCATTATCGCATATCTGGAAGGCGCCTCTTCCCTTTTCGGTTTTTCCACCAAAGAATCAATATGGAAAAGGTTTGGCTCAATCATTGTCCCTTTTGGCTTAATAATTCCATATTTACTGACATCCTTTTCCGGAACATTCTGAACAGCTACGACGGAACTGTTGCAATACTCAAAAACATTGATGATTTGTTTCAGACAGGGTGTATTAGACATAACGATGTCATCCCCTAACAAAACCGCAAAAGGTTCATTTCCAATGAAGCTTTTAGCACAGAGAATTGCATGTCCTAACCCCATTGGCTCCTTTTGGCGGACATAATAGATATTTGCCAAGCTGGATATTTTCTGAACTTCCTCTAAAATATCGAGCTGATTTTTTCTTAAAAGTGCATCTTCCAACTCATAGGATTTATCAAAATGATCCTCTATTGATCTTTTTCCTCTACCGATTATGATAATTATTTCCTCTATGCCCGAAGCTACTGCTTCTTCAACAATATATTGAATCGTTGGTTTATCAACAATCGGCAGCATTTCCTTAGCCTGAGCTTTTGTAGCAGGCAAAAATCGGGTCCCTAGACCTGCGGCCGGAATAATGGCCTTTCGGATTTTCATAAGCTGCCTCCCTTTTGTCATTCATTAATCCTTTATATGCAATAGGACAACTTACGGTCTAGTTAGTAGCCCAATTCGTCCATTTTTATTTAACAGGGGCCAGTAGGCCATATATGGAAGAATTCCAATCTGGCTGTGGCCGGGCCTCGCAGCCTGTCGGTTAGTGCCCTTTAAAACCTCCATTACACTTTTTATGTAATGGAGGTTGAAATGATCGATATACGGTTTGGATTAACCACTGTAGAGCTTTTTCCGGTACAGTAGCCTAAACGATTTCCCTTTCTCTTTCTTTGAAAAACTCCATCGCAGGATCAGTTTTTTGTTTAATTTTAAAGGCTCTTTTCGTAAAGGTTGTTGTTTTTAAAACGAAACTATCTAAGGTTGATTGGAGCGGAAGTGCGAGACTCCTGCGGGAGTGGCGGGACAGGTGAAGACCCCACAGGCGTTTACACCGAGGGGGCTCACCGCCCGCCCCGCGGAAAGCGAGCATCTGGAGGGGAAATCAACCACACCTCACTACTGGGTAAATAGCAACAAAGTATGTGAAAACAGCCATTTTAAAATATATGACGGACTGTATTCATGATTTTGAGGTGGGAATTTTCAAATGAAAGGGGAGGTTTTTTTAACCCCATCCATTTTTAATAAGAATTCGATCTATGTTGAATGGATATAGTTAAGGAATTTCACTCCTAAAGCAACAACACTTATCATCCTTTTAGAGGGTAGTGCAACACTTTTACTTTCTCGGTACGTGAAGAGCAAAACTTAGCATATTGGATACAATTCTAATGAATCATTTCGCTCCATTTGCAACCTTCGTCTAGTTTTGACGTATGGGAACTACTGTGCACCGGAATCCGATGGAAATGAACTTGTTTTCAAATAAAGAAGAAGAGGCTTTAACAGCCTCTTCTTCTTTATTGAGTTTCATCTTCATTTTTATTACCACTACTGCTATTTGCTATAAACATCGCAATTTGCGCCTTTTTTTCTACATCTAAATCAAGGGTATCGATTATGCTAAAAGGTGATTTTAATAAGGGGGGGTGTGGTTGTGCAATCTTCGTTATTTCTTGCAAGATTTTATCTGAAGTTTGATCTTGTTGTTTAATTAACTGATTCTGAAGTTGAATCTGAAGTTCCTTCTGTTGTTCTTCTTGGTGTTGGAGTTGGTCTTGAATTTTTTCAAGTGGTTGTGAACGCTTCGATATTTCGTGTAAGACTTTATCTAAATGCTCATCTTGTTGTTTAGATAATTTATCCTGGAGTTGAACCTGAAGATCCTTCTGTTTTTGTTCTTGGAGTTGGAGTTGGTCTTGAATTTTTTCCAGTGGTTGTGAAATCTTCGTTATTTCTTGTAAGATTTTATTTAAAGTATCATTTTGTTGTTTAATTAATTGATTCTGAAGTTGAACCTGAAGATCCTTCTGTTTTTGTTCTTGGAGTTGGAGTTGGCCTTGAATATTTTCTAATATATGGTTATATTTTTTCCTATTGTCTTCCTTGTGATTATCTGTTTGATCATTTTTACCCATTAGGTTCCCACCCTTTTCACTATTTATTGGTTATGGAGGCACATTTGAATTACATATTGTGTAGTTGGAAAAATCGTCTTCCCAATTGAAATTACTATCACCTTTTATGTTTCTAGTAAATAACTTTTGTTGCAGAATCAGTATATGGACAATCGGAGATAGGCTATTTCACCATTTCTTAGTATTGTCGACATGATTGTGTTGCCGTTGCCGAGCATAATGATAGCAATGTACTTGTAATTTATTGTGTCGGGACAACAACTGATCCATCGTAATCATTCCGGTCTATACTTCAAGAGTATTGGAAGCCCAAAAAATGGTACAGTTTAAGCAGTCTTAATCTAAATGTTTGGTATCAGATTTAGGGATGTTTGAAAATGATTCACCTCCTTTTAGTTTAGGAAACCGTACATGTGGTTTCCGATTTTCTTATTTGCATAGACAGATCTTTCATAGATAAACAACCATCACTTTCTTTCTATAGTTATTCAACAAGCCTTTGAATGACTGAGCGTTTGTCATGTGTAGACGTTAAACTTATACCATCTTCCAAAAAAAATTTTAAAAAAACCACTTTAATAAGGAAAAATCGTTATCTGGTTGTAAAAATGATTTTACGAATAATGTAATTTGTCCTTATAACTGCCGAACGAGCACTTTTACGAACGGGAGAAATAATGCTTTTCCGCCCATATTGCGAATTTTATAGTCTGGGATATTTCCAAACTAAAAAGCCGAACTCCTTTACGTTAAGGGTTCGACTTTTCTCTTTTAAGTTTCCCTGCTTGTACAACATAATTGGATTTATAGGAAATCATCATGGATTTTTTGCAATATTGGCCCACTTAACATTTCGCATATTCTCATTTATATCGCATTGAAGTCGATATTTTTTTGCCATTCTTCATACGATTCAGGATCGATTTTCTTTGCTTGTTTCAGGAAAGTATCCAATAACCCCAATTTCTTTAAATCACGAAACATCTTTGGATTATATGGATCATTCATTGTGAGGCCATCTGAATGATCGATTGCTTTCAGCACATTTCCCTTTGTTACAACAAAATGTCCGATTGAGGTCTTGATTCTAATAAATCCAACTCTCTTCAGTTCCTTTCGAATCATTATGATTTGTTCTGTAATCGATTCGGGAATATCTTGCTTGCCTTTCAAAAAATCTTTTAGATTAGGACCTTTTAAATATTCCATAATTACATAGTTTGGTCCGACTTCATATAACCTCGGAACAATATGAGTATCCTTCGCTGCTTCAAGTGCTTTCCCCTCTTTAGTTGCTGCATTTGGATTGACATAGATTTTTACGCAAATATCTTCATCAAGCTGAAAAACTGCACCTTGACTTCCTGCCCCAATTAGTTTTAATGTGGTTGGATTATGAATAAGAAGTTCCTTTTTACCGTTCTTTTCAATTCTTTCAACCCTTATTAATTTAAAATCATTCATCTGATCTACCACCTCTTT
>Ga0209025_1004635_pt1 | contig 11762 bp, 13 predicted proteins | sample AraplaMF_Col_mLB_FD_184256 | JGI IMG/M metagenome (GOLD analysis project Ga0209025, IMG submission 184256) | Arabidopsis root microbial communities from the University of North Carolina, USA - plate scrape MF_Col_mLB (SPAdes) (version 2) | ecosystem: Host-associated > Plants > Roots > Endosphere... | reverse complement strand
TGCAAGATGTTATTTACTTTTTACAAACAGTTGGATCTTCAAATATAAAAGTAACAGCTCTTGAAAACGAGAATACGAGATTGAAACAAGAAATTAAAGCGCAAATACTCCGAAATGAAGAACTAGAAAAGAAACTAGAAAAATTAGAACAACAATCTCATACTGTACAAGAGGATTACGAAACACTTATGAATATTATGAACCGTGCTCGTAAATTAGCAGTAATGGATGATGAGGAACGCTCACAAACATCTTTCCGCATGGATCGAAACGGTAACTTAGAAAAAATTGCAGAATAAAAAGGATGCATTGCATGCATCCTTTTTATTCTTTCACTTTATATCCGAGAAAACCCCTTTCTTCATTTTTTGCTATAATAGAGGTTGTCATTTTATAAATAAGGGGTTAGTTATATGAGCAGTTCCCGTTCAATTTTATCTCAGCCAGAGTGGCGTATTGTAGATCAGTCTAGTTTAGGACCAACATTCCATGCACTTCAGTCATTCGCAATGGATGACACATTATGCACAAGTATCGGAAATGGTAAATCAGCTGCAACAATGCGTTCTTGGGTTCATCACAATACAATTGTTCTTGGCATTCAAGATTCGCGCCTACCACATTTAGAAGAAGGTATTTCCTTTTTAAAAGAAAACAACTTCAATGTTATCGTTCGTAATTCCGGTGGACTTGCGGTCGTACTTGATGAAGGTGTTTTAAACGTATCACTTTTATTCCAAGAAACAGAAAAAGGTATCGATATTGATCTTGGATACGATACGATGTGGCATTTAATTAAGGAAATGTTAAAAGATTACGACGTTACTATCGAGGCAAAAGAGATTGTTGGTTCTTATTGTCCTGGTAGCTATGATTTGAGCATTCGCGATCAAAAATTTGCTGGTATTTCTCAGCGTCGTATTCGCGGAGGCGTTGCTGTACAAATTTACTTATGTGCGACAGGAAGCGGTTCTGAGCGTGCCGCACTCGTTCGTGATTTCTACAACGTAGCAATTCAAGGAGAAGAAACGCGATTTACGTACCCTGAAATTGTACCGAGTACGATGGCTTCACTCTCTGAATTACTTGGCGAAACAATTACAGTACAAGATTTAATGATGCGCCTTTTAAAAACATTGCAACAATTCGCTCCAAAGCTCACACCATCTCAATTAACAATAGATGAGATACCTTTATATGAGACGAATTTACAACGTATTATTGATCGTAATAATAAAGCACTTGGCTTAGAAAAATAAAGACCGTCGCTATTATAGCGACGGTCTTTATTTCAATTCGTTATAGAATTAAAGTGCTTGAGCTGCTGTAATTAAAGCTAACTTGTACACTTCTTCTTCGTTACATCCACGAGATAGGTCATTTACAGGCATGTTTAAACCTTGTAAGATTGGTCCTACTGCTTCGAAGTTACCTAAGCGTTGAGCGATTTTGTAGCCGATATTACCAGCTTCTAGGCTTGGGAATACGAATACGTTAGCATCACCTTTAATTGTAGAACCTGGAGCTTTCTTCTCAGCTACAGATGGTACGAATGCAGCATCGAATTGGAATTCTCCATCTAAAGTTAATTCAGGAGCCATTTCTTTCGCAATGCGAGTTGCTTCTACAACTTTTTCTGTTTCTGGAGATTTCGCAGAACCTTTTGTAGAGAAGCTTAACATAGCAACGCGTGGGTCAATGCCGAATAGTTCAGCAGTTTTCGCACTTTCGATACCAATTTCAGCTAAATCTTGGCTGTTTGGTGCAATGTTAATTGCGCAATCAGCGAATACATACTTCTCTTCTTCACGTACCATGATGAATACGCCTGAAGTTTTTGTAACGCCTGGTTTTGTTTTAATAATTTGAAGTGCTGGACGAACTGTATCAGCTGTAGAGTGAGCTGCACCACTTACTAAACCTTGTGCTTTGCCCATGTATACAAGCATTGTACCGAAGTAGTTTTCGTCTTTAAGGATTTTGCGAGCATCTTCTTCTGTTGCTTTACCTTTACGGCGTTCAACGAAAGATGCTACCATTGCATCCATTTCTTCGTATGTAGCTGGGTCGTAAATATCAACGCCTGCTAATGTTAAGTTCATGCTAGCAGCTTTCGCGCTAATTTCTTCTTTATTACCAACTAAAATTGGTTTTACTAACTCTTCTTTTGCTAAACGCTCTGCAGCGCCTAAAATTCTTTCATCAGTTCCTTCAGGAAGTACGATAGAAATGCCTTTTCCTTGAACTTTTTCTTTTACTGTTGTAAATAAGTTGCTCACGAATAAACCCTCCTACATATGTTAAAAAACTCTATCTTTAAGAATACTGCTTTTCCTCTATATTTTAAACTTATAGCTCCCAAAAAATAGATAAAATAAAAATGATTATATTTTCATAAAATTCAGCATAGAAATAAAGCCTACTTAAGCCTTATTTTCTCCCGTTTTCCAATAAATATAAATGTGACAATTTTATGCGCCGAAACTTTATGTAGATGTTTTTAACCCTATATATGCTATAGTTAACGTGTAAAATATCATTAACTGAGGTGAATAGAATGAGTGAAGCAACAACAACGTTAGATGGCTGGTATTGTTTACATGATTTACGTTCTATTGATTGGGCAGCATGGAAAACATTATCTAGTGACGAACGCGGACAAGCAGTGTCTGAATTTTTAAATGTCGTTGAAAAATGGAACGAAGTAGCTGCTGCGAAAAAAGGCAGTCATGCAATGTATACAGTTGTTGGTCAAAAAGCAGATATTATGCTTATGATCTTACGTCCAACAATGGAAGAGTTAAATGAAATCGAAACAGAATTAAATAAAACAACATTAGCTGAATATTTAGTTCCTGCATATTCTTACGTATCTGTTGTTGAACTAAGCAACTACCTTCCAGCTGATGAAGATCCATACCAAAACCCACAAATCTTAGCTCGCTTATATCCTGAGTTACCAAAAGCAAATCATATTTGCTTCTACCCAATGGACAAGCGTCGCCAAGGTGATGACAACTGGTACATGCTTCCTATGGAAGAACGTAAAAAAATGATGTACAGTCACAGTAAAATCGGTCGCCAATACGCAGGGAAAGTACGCCAAGTAATCTCAGGATCAGTCGGATTCGACGATTTCGAGTGGGGCGTAACATTATTCGCTGACGATGTTCTTCAATTTAAGAAGCTTATATATGAAATGCGCTTCGATGAAGTAAGTGCTCGTTACGGTGAATTCGGTACATTCTTCGTCGGGAACATTTTACCAGACGAAAAAGTAGAGAAATTTTTACACATATAATAGTAAAAAAGGAACGGATTTCGTTCCTTTTTTTATTATCCTCTATATTTCTTCTCAAAAAACTTCTTTTCTCCGCAAATTTGAACAAAAATCGACAAATTCTTCTCAAATTTCTTGTAAGATTGTAACCTTTTCACATCCAAATTTATGCTAAAATGGTACGAGCTATATGCTAATAACGATGCGAAGGTGATAATGTATATGAAGAAAATCTTGTCTATTTTACTAGTGTTTCTATTGTCAATTTCTTCCTTGGGAGTAACAACATCCCATGCAGAAGAAAAAATACATATAGAGGCAGCTGCTGCACTTCTATTTGATGCAGATACAGGAAAAATACTGCATGAACAAAATCCAGATGAATTACTAGCTATCGCTAGTATGTCAAAATTAATTGTTGTTTATGCCGTATTAGAAGCAATTAAAGAAGGAAAAATTACTTGGGATACGAAAGTAAACATTTCTGATTACGCTTATGAAGTTTCACGTAATAATGAATTCTCTAACGTACCGTTCGAAAAGGGACGCCAATATACTGTAAGAGAATTATATCATTCTATCGTTATCTTCTCTGCGAATGGATCTAGTATTGCTTTAGCAGAATTACTTGCAGGCAGTGAGAAAAACTTCTTAAATCTTGCAAATGAACATGCAAAAAAACTAGGGTTAAAGAAATATAAATTTGTAAACGCTACTGGGTTGAATAACGCTGATTTAAAAGGGAAACATCCTGAAGGAACGGATCCGAATGGAGAAAACTCTATGTCAGCTCGTGATATGGGTATTCTTTCAAAAACAATTATTACAAAGTATCCAGAAATGTTAGAGGATACAAAACAAAGATTTAGAAACTTCCCAGATAATCATCCGAAACCAATTCGTATGGAAAACTGGAACTGGATGTTACCAGGTGCTGCTTTTGCTTATGAAGGATCAGATGGTTTAAAAACAGGAAGTTCTGATACTGCTGGATATGGATTCACTATTACAGCAAAACGTGGTGATTTACGCCTTATTTCAGTTATTATTAAAACAAAATCAATGGATGAGCGTTTCACAGAATCTCGTGCATTAATTGAATATGGGTTTAATAACTTCGAAAAACAGAAATTAAAAGTAGATAAAAATAACAAAATTTCTGTAGTAAAAGGTAAAGAAGACTACGTAACAGTTGCACCAGAAAAAGAAGTGACAGTAGTTACTGCAAAAGGTAACAAAGCACCTTACAAAATTTCTACTGAAGCGGATAAGTCACTCGCTGAAGATGGACATTTAGTTGCTCCTATTAAGAAAGATGCAAAGGTCGGTTCCATCGTTTTAGAACCAACTGATAAATACGGATTTTTAGATGGAAATAAAAGTATGAAAGTTGCTGCAAAAACGACAGAAGAAGTAGAAAAAGCAAATTGGTTCGTATTAACAATGCGTTCCGTTGGTGATTTCTTCTCAAATTTATGGTCCAAAATATTTTAATGATAAAGAGCTAGCACACGCTAGCTTTTTTATTTTCCTCTCTCAATGTAAAACTTCGTTTGGTTGTCATATCCGAGTCCTTTTTCTCATACGTATGAACTAGTAATTGTTCCACACTTCATCTAGAAAAAACCTCTTTCCAAAGGGTATTCCAAAAAGAGAGGTGACACATAATGGGTGTTATCGCACATACAGAAGAAGATGTAAAGTTATTAGCTAGACTCATGCGTGCTGAAGCTGAAGGAGAAGGTCAACAAGGCATGCTAATGGTTGGAAATGTCGGTGTAAATCGTGTCCGAGGAAATTGTTTAGATTTTAAAAAAGTACGGAACTTACGTCAGATGGTTTATCAAAATCCTGGTGGTTTTGAAGCTACTCAAAAAGGGTATTTTTATCAACGAGCACGCGAACAAGACATTGCCTTAGCAAGACGGACCATTCAAGGACAACGTTTTTGGCCTGCAAATTTCGCTTTATGGTTTTTCAGACCTGAAGGTCCTTGCCCACCAACTTGGTATGACCAGCAAAACTCTGGACGGTTTAAAAAGCACTGCTTCTTCCAACCATCCGGTGAGGATTGTCCAAGCGTATATTAAGGAATGAAAATGAGGAGGGATTTTTGAATGGCACAGCAACAAAATCCATACTATGGAACAGGTTTTTATCAACCATCTGGAACTTATGTACAACCGCAACAAATGACCGCGCAGCAACAGCAACAACAGCAAGCGATGCAACAACAAGCTGCTCAGGCTCAATTGGCAGTTTCTCAAGGTATGTTACCACTAGAGCAATCGTATATTGAAAACATCCTTCGTTTAAACAAAGGTAAGCAGGCTACAGTTGTAATGACCTATGAACGTGGTAGTTCGCTTGGTACACAATCTTATACAGGGATCATCGAGGCAGCTGGCCGTGATCATATCGTAATTAGTGAACCAAAATCTGGAAAGCGCTATTTGCTACTAATGATCTACTTAGATTATGTAGAATTCCCAGGAGAAATTACGTATTTACCTGGCCAACAAGCAACTTATGCTCCAAGACCATAAAAAAAAGCTGGCAAATGCCAGCTTTTGTTTTTTATAACCCTTTTACAACTGCAGTTCCGACTAAAATCCACGCCACAATAAACGCTACACCACCGAGAGGTGTAATTGGGCCAAAGAATTTAATACCTGTTGTACTTAATGCATAAAGACTACCTGAAAACATAATAATCCCAGCTACCATAAGCCAACCCGCAGCGCTTAAAAGTGATGATTGCATTTTGTCCATTAATAGAGCGACTACAAATAAGCCACCTGCATGAAACATTTGATATGTAACGCCCGTCTTCCACACTTCTAACATTTTTGCAGAAATTTTATTTTCTAAACCATGTGCTCCAAAAGCCCCTAATGCAACAGATAATCCCGCTGCAATACAACCTAGTAAAAAGAAAATTTTCATCTTAATTCCCCTTTTTATTTTTATCATAAGCAATTTTCACATATAATCCAAACGATTTAATCCTTAAAAATCAAATAAAGAATTACCATTTGCACCTTCTTCTTTTATATACACAGGCTCTCCAGAAACTGGCATAACCGGTTGAACTGTTGTTATAGGCTGAGATCCGATTATTTGTGATTGAACTTGTGGTTCTCTATACGTAGAAGGCTCAACTTGTTCATCTAATAATAAATCACATAATGCACGCACAACTAATAAATGCTCTTTTGATTTTTGTCCTTCACTACTTTTTGCCTTTGCAATTTCACTCGCCATTTTATTTAAAACCTTATCGCTAGATACTTGCATTCCTTGTCACCTCTTACTTTGTAGTTCTTTCTCAAATTGCCCCAGTTTCTCCACTGAACCAAATACTATTATCATATCATGTTCTTGCAAGTTTTCCTGCCCTGTTGGATTATGGATAATATCCCCATCCCTTAAAATGGCCAAAATTGTTACATCAAACTGATTTCTCACATCGCTCTCTAATAACGATTTACCAATTAATATAGAATCTTTGCCAACTAAAGTTTCTTCAATGACAAATGACTGTTCTACTCCATATAACACTGTATCAATATAATGAACTGTTAGCGGATTCGCAATACCTTCTGCGATATGAATTCCTGCCATACTAGATGGATTAATAACCTTATTTGCACCAGCGCGTCGTAATTTCTCTTCTGTTTCTGGCTTTTCAGCTCTCGCTACAATTTTAATTGCATCGTTTGCTACGATAGCAACTAGACCCGCTGCCTTCGAAATTCCAGCGTTATGTAATACTTGATCTTCCGTTGCATCCCCGTGTACATATAAAAGTTTTTCCTGCTCCAATATACTTTCATCTTTATCCACAACTACAAATGGAATTTTCTTTTCCTGCAATTCATGTACAACTTGAAGCCCTACTCTACCGCATCCACACACTATAATATGATTTTCTAACTGTGCTATTTGTTTATCCATCTTCTTCCTCCGCACTGCATGAAATAAATTCCCTTCAATAATCATAGCTGCTACTACCCCAATTGCATACGTAACGATACCGACGCCAATAGGTATAATAAGAAGAGCAAAAACTTTTCCTGCCTGCGTTACAGGAACCGCATCTCCATATCCAACAGTTAACACAGTAATCATCGTCATCCAAAATGCTTGAAATAAACTAATCTCTTCAATTGTCATAAATCCTAGTGTTCCTAGAATTACAACAGAAGTCATACATACAACTGCTATCCATAATTGCTTACGTGCACTCATATTATGTTTCAACTCTTTTCTCTATCTACAATCTTTGCCAGAGGAAATGAAATACGTATATACTAGAAACGGAATCTATGAAAGAGGTCGATATAATGAAGATATTTCTTTCTGCCTTGCAATGGGCACTATTTATTTTAGCTGGAAGTCTTATTGTACCAATTAGTGTCGCAACTAGTTACGGTCTTGATGGCGCTGAAGCCATCGCGTTTGTACAAAGAACATTATTTGTTCTCGGATTTGCTGGTCTCTTGCAAGCTATATTTGGGCATAAACTTCCTATTCAAGAAGGTCCTGCAGGCCTTTGGTGGGGAATTTTCTCCCTTTATGCAAGTTTAGGCGTCGTATTATTTGGATCAAGCAATGAAACACTTAAGGTCCTTCAGTACGCTTTCCTATTAAGCGGAATCATTTGTATTATTCTTAGTGTTTTTGGACTTATTGATAAACTAGTTCGTTACTTTACACCGACAGTAATTGGAACATATTTATTCCTTCTTGTCGCACAACTTAGTGGCTCCTTCTTAAAAGGCATGTTTGGTCTTGATGGACAACACACAGAAGTACAGGCTAACGTATTTATTCTTTCACTCATTGTTATTTTACTATCTTTTTTCATTATGAAGCTACCTATTATTGGACAATATTCCGTTCTTTTCAGTATCGTCTGCGGCTGGATATTATTCGCATGCTTCGGATTATCTAATCCAGTAACACCTGTGACAGATATAATTCGTCTTCCATCTCTATTTGTTTTCGGAATGCCTCGCATTGAATGGAACATGGCAATTACGGTAGTTTTCGTCACACTATTACTTCTAACAAATATGTTAGCAAGTATTCGCGTTGTACAAAAGGTTGTTTCTAAATATGAAAAAGATGCCGCTCCAGATCGCTTCAAACAAGCTGGCATTATAACAGGAATAAATCAATTACTAGGCGGCCTATTTTCAGCCATTGGTCCTGTTGCCATTTCTGGATCAGCAGGATTCATCGCAACGACAAATATTTATAAACGCCTTCCATTTATGTTAGGGTCAAGCTTTATCATTCTTGTTAGTATATTCCCAAAGATTACTTCATTCTTTGCAGCAATCCCCGTTGCAGTTGGGTATGCTGCGATTTACCCTGTATTTGCAAGCATGATTGGTCTCGCTTTTCGCGAATATAACACTGTACAAAATAAAGAGCAATTATTTAAAGTAGCAGGTCTTTCAATCTTTACAGGAGTGGGAGTTATGTTCATTCCGGCAGGAGCATTTTCTACGCTACCACCGTTTTTAGCATCATTCTTAAGTAACGGTCTCGTTCTCGGATCCGTAATGGCTATTTTGCTGGAAATACTATTTTCTCGTTCGAACGAAAAGCAACTATCGTAAATTGGAAAACTTCCATTATTGCACTCTACCTTTAGAGTTGTTACGATAATGATAAAGTGAAACTTTAATCAGTGGGGTTTTTGTTCATCCCCACTGATTATTAGTTGAACCAATCGGGCGTTTACGGGCAGTTAATCTCCCACCTAACTTCTTTGCTCCAGCTAAATTTTGAGGTGGGAGTTTTACTGCCCACAAATAGCGGGATAAATTATCATGGGCAACACGCTCATGATAATTTATACTAACAATGCAGAACCTTTCTGGTTTTCATGAAAAGAGATTCGATGTCTTACTATGTATATTCCCCAATATCTTCATAAAAATTTATTTCTATTCCAACAAAGAGAGGAATTTTCTATATGACTTATAAAATGATTGTTTTAGATTTAGATGATACTTTATTACGTGATGACCATACTATTTCACCTCGCACGAAAGAGGCTTTAATGACAGCACAAGAGCAAGGGGTTAAAGTTGTACTGGCTTCTGGACGTCCAACGTTTGGTATGCGCAATGTAGCTAAAGAACTTCGTTTAGAAGAATACGGTAGTTTCATTCTATCTTTTAATGGTGCAAAAATTATTAATTGTAAAACAAACGAAGAAATCTTTAGTAGTACGCTATCTCCTGAAATCGTTCACAACCTATTTAAAATTAGTAAAACTGAAGATGTATGGATTCATACTTATATTGGCGATGATATCGTAACAGAAGAAAATAATCCTTATACTGAAATTGAGGGCGATATTACTGGTATGCCAATTGTTGTAGTAGATGACTTTAAAGCTGCTGTTAAAGAGCCTGTAGTAAAAGTATTAATGAACAAAGAAGCTGAACGCCTTGTTGAAGTAGAAAAGAAACTACAAAAACAACTAGAAGGCCAATTAAGCGTTATGCGCTCTAAACCATTCTTCTTAGAATTTACTGAATATGGTGTTACAAAAGGAACAAGCCTAAACCAACTAATCCAAAAACTTGGGATTAAGCGCGAAGAAGTTATCGCAATGGGCGATAGCTATAACGACCAAGCAATGATCGAATTCGCTGGTCTTGGTGTTGCAATGGGCAATGCGCCAGATGATATTAAAGAAATTGCAAACTATGTAACAGATACAAATATGAACGATGGTGTTGCAAAAGTTGTAGAGAAGTTCGTACTAAAAAGAGAAGCACTTGTTTAATATTTCCACTCATAAAACCTATTTGAAGTCAAACACTTCAAATAGGTTTTTATTTAAATTCTCATGCTTTTGTGACTATATTTTGAACTTTGCACTATTCTCGTAGTGCAAACTTTCTTTTTGTATATAATGAAACAAAATAGACTATTTTATTTTGAAAAAGAATACAAATTTACTATAAACAAGCATACGTTAAAGGAGGCTACTTTACATGTTATCTACACCAATCGGACGATTAAGAGCAATTGGACTCGTTGAGGGGATTTCTTTCCTACTACTATTATTTGTAGCAATGCCATTGAAATATTTCGCAGGATTTGCAACAGCTGTTAAAATTACAGGCATGGCTCATGGCGTTTTATTTATTCTATTCATCTTTGCAGTAATTCAAGTAACAATCGTACACCGTAAATCAATTTTATGGGCACTTGGGGCATTCGTTTCATCAGTTATCCCATTCGGTACTTTTGTACTAGATGCAAAACTAAAGAACGAACAACAATAATAAAAAGGTAGTTAACGACTGTTAACTACCTTTTCTATTTATAAATTTGGAATTTCCCAATCAATTTCTCTTTCGCCCATATTAGCTAAAATTGTATTTACTTTAGAGTACGGCTTACTACCAAAGAAACCTCGTCTTGCCGATAATGGACTTGGGTGTACAGACTCGATAATATGATGATTTGTATTCGTAATTAACTTCTTCTTCGCCTGTGCATGACGTCCCCACAATATGAAAATAACTGTTTTTTCACGATCATTTAATAACTCGATTACGCGATCTGTGAAATGCTCCCATCCTTTTCCCTTATGAGAATTCGCCTCACCTTGACGAACCGTTAACACAGTATTTATTAATAAAACTCCTTGCTCCGCCCACTTTACTAAATAACCGTTATTCGGAATTTCATAACCATATTCATCTCGAAGTTCTTTATACATATTTAACAATGAAGGTGGTGTTTTAATACCAGGTTGTACAGAAAAACTTAAACCATGCGCTTGATTCGGCCCATGATATGGATCCTGTCCTAAAATGACAACCTTTGTATTTGCATAGCTTGTATACTGAAGAGCGTTAAAAATATCTTCTACCTTTGGATAAATCACATGCTCCTCATACTCTTCTTTTAAAAAGTTAGCTAAATTTTGATAGTATTCTTTCTCAAATTCTGGCCCCAGTAATGGTCCCCAATCATTCTGCAAAATGTTTTCCATGCTTTCACGTCCTATCCAATTAATTCACCATATCCTGCCTTGTAAATACTACAAACGAAATAATAAGGGAAACAACTGCCCAAACAGTTAAATTCATTAAAGAAAATTCCATCGATAAACCTTGTAATGCAGGTAATTTTCCTGATAAATAATCCGTTAACGTTAAGTTCACACTAAAAATATATTTCGCGCCTTCCCAAGATGTTGCGAATGAGCTTAAAATGCCTCCTGCAATTAATGCGGCTAGCATAACGCCCATACCAGCTGGTGTATTACGAATTAAAACCGAGACCATAAATGATATAGTTCCGACAACGATAGCAACAAACCAAGCTAATCCATACGCCATTAAGATGTATTGCCACTGCGGAATAAGATGTACAAAATTCGTATTTAATGTCTCCTTATCAATGACGAATCCTGTTAAAACAGGCAAGTTCCATCCAGAGT
>Ga0209025_1004634_pt1 | contig 11762 bp, 6 predicted proteins | sample AraplaMF_Col_mLB_FD_184256 | JGI IMG/M metagenome (GOLD analysis project Ga0209025, IMG submission 184256) | Arabidopsis root microbial communities from the University of North Carolina, USA - plate scrape MF_Col_mLB (SPAdes) (version 2) | ecosystem: Host-associated > Plants > Roots > Endosphere ... | reverse complement strand
AAAGGATAGGCCGCAAAGCTTAGAGTCTACGGTAATACATATTGGTTACTAAGATCGTCTGGTTGCACATTTTTGATGCAACCGGACGGTCTTTTTTTGTTATATAAATATAAAAAATAGGAGGGAATTATGCAAATGAAAAGTACTAAAAGGCATATTTCAATGGTTTCATTAGTTTTTCTAGTATTATTTTCAGTGCTAAATGTGTGGGCTCCAGTTATTCAAGCCGCTGTGATAAAAAATCCAGTGGACGAGATTAATATCTCCCGTACTGATGGTACAACGTCTGAACCATATCAAGCCTCAGATGGCATGAAAGTAGAAGTGAAGTGGTCAGCTAAAGAAAAAATAAAAAGTGGTGATCAATTCACAATTGATATGCCAAAAGAATTTAGAAAAGATCTTATGAATATGAGTTTTCCTTTAAAAGATGCTGAAGGAAAAACAGTTGGTACATGTGAGATGAAAAAGGGTCTATTGACATGTACTATGGGTGATTACGTAGAAGGAAAGAATAACATTAAAGGTTCTTTATTCGTAGAATTTTATTTTGGTCTAGAAGCATATGATGGTATTAAAAAAATCCCATTAGAATTTAACGTTGATGGTCAAATCGTAAATAAAGAAGTAAGTGTAAATAATACGACAGAGAGACCGAAGCCACAGCCCAATACAGATAATCTAATGAAATGGGGTTCTTATAATCAGGAAGATCCTTCAATTGCAGACTGGACGGTATATGTAAATGCAACTGGAACAGAAATGCAAGATCTTAAATTAACAGACACATTAGGACCTGGACATGAATTAATTACAAATAGCTTAGTATTAGAAGAGGCTGTATTTGAAGATGGCTATGCACCAACAAATGTTAAGCCAGCAGATTTATCTAAAATTAGAATTAATGCAACGAAAACTGGATTTACAATTGAGTTTCCAGACAGTTCAAAAGGTTATATTTTAAGATATAAAACAAAGGTTACTAATCCTGCTGCAAAGCCTCATAAAAATACTGTGAAATTAGAAGGTAAAAATATTGTAACTGAAGAAAAAGTTGGAGAAGTATTCGTAAGTGGTGGGGGAGGAACAGGTTCAGGTGACAATAATCCACCTAGCATTGAAAAAAATATAGTTGATGAGAATGGTAAACTTGTAGAGAATCAGCAGTTAACACAAATCGATCAAGCTATTCAATACCAAGTTGGTATACATATACCAAACGATCCTCCTAAATACACATCTATGGTAATTAGTGATGATTTAGAAGATGTTTTAGAAGTATTAGAGGCAAAAGTGTATGATCAAAATGGCCAAGATATTACTTCTAAAGGAACGTTAAATATAGATAAACAAAGAAGTGAAGTAACATTTACGTTTGGTGAGAATTTTGACTATAAGTCATATGAAGACCAGGTAATTAACTTGAATATTAAGGCGAAAATTAAAGCCAATGCAGATTTATCTTCTTACGTAGATAAGAAGATTCCTAATAAAGCGGAATTACATTTTGATGATAAAACATTAACATCAAAAGAAGTAACTGTTACGCCGCCTGAAGCTCCAAAAGACGGTACAGTATCGATTCATAAAATAGATTCTGAGAATCCGAACAAGGGGTTAAAAGGTGCCGAATTTGAAGTTCGAAATAGTGCAAATGAAGTTGTTGCAAAACTGATAACGGACGAAAACGGCTTTTCAGTACCTCAAACTTTAGCCCCTGGGACGTATAAAATTTATGAAACAGTAGCGCCAGAAGGATATCAAAAATCAACAATTCCAGTAGAGGTTACACTTCAAGCTGGTGAAACAAAAGCCATTGAAGTCAAAAATACTTTGCAAAAGGGTCAAATTGAATTAAAGAAAATTGATTCGGAAAATGGTGAAAAACCATTAGCAAATGCAGAGTTTGATATAGTAAAAGACAGTGTAGTAGTTGAGCATATTGTTACAGATAAAGATGGTAAGGCAATCTCTAAACCGTTAGCGCCAGGGAAATATATGTTAAAAGAAACGAAAGCGCCTGAAGGATACCAATTAAAAGAAACAGAGTTCGAAGTAAATGTAACAGGGGACGGCATATTCCCAATAACAGTAAAAAATGCAATGACAGACAAAGGTAATGTAGAAATTACAAAGGTGGACAAAGAAAACGGTTCAGTATTAGCGGGTGTCGAATTTGAAGTTCAAGATGAGAAAGGTGAAGTAGTAAAAAAAGTAACGACGGATAAAGAAGGAATGGCAAACGTTTCAGATCTTTCAGTAGGAAAGTACAAATTAGTAGAGACGAAAAACTTACCAGGTTACAAGAAACTAACAGAGCCAGTATCGTTTGAAATTACAAAAGGTATGACGAAAGTCCTATCATTGAAAGTAGAGAATGAACAGTTAGATAAAGGTTCAGTAGAAATTACAAAAGTAGATAAAGACAGCCAGAAAGCATTAAAAGGCGTAGTTTTCGAAGTACGAGATGAAAAAGATAAAGTAGTGAAAGAAGTAACAACAGATAAAGAAGGAAAAGCAAACGTTTCAGATCTTTCAGTAGGAAAGTACAAATTAGTAGAGGCGAAAAGCTTACCAGGTTATAAGAAACTAAAAGAACCAGTATCATTTGAAATTACAAAAGGTATGACGGAAGTCCTATCATTGAAAGTAGAGAATGAACAGTTAGATAAAGGTTCAGTAGAAATTACAAAAATAGATAAAGACAGCCAGAAAGCATTAAAAGGTGTAGTCTTCGAAGTACAAGATGAAAAAGATAAAGTAGTAAAAGAAGTAACAACAGATAAAGATGGAAAAGCAACAATTGCAGATTTATCAGTAGGAAAGTACAAATTAGTAGAAAAAGAAAGCTTACCAGGCTATAAGAAATTAACAGAGCCAGTATCGTTTGAAATTACAAAAGGCATGACCGAGATCTTATCATTAAAAATAGAAAATGAAGTGGTAGATACGGGGAATGTAGAGATAACAAAGATAGACAAAGATAATAAAGCACCGCTAGCGGGAGTAACGTTCGTTGTCCAAGATGAAAAAGGTAACGAAGTTAAAAAAGTAACGACAGATAAAGAAGGAAAAGCAAATGTTGCAGATTTACCTGTAGGCAAGTATGAATTAGTAGAGATAGAAAGTTTACCAGGTTATAAAAAGCTAGAAAAACCAGTATCATTTGAAATTACAAAGGGCATGACCAAGATACTATCATTAAAAGTAGAAAATGAAATGATGGATACTGGAAATGTAGAGATAATAAAAATAGATAAAGATAGTAAAGCACCATTAAAAGATGTTGTATTTGAAGTACGTGATTCAAAAGGAAAAGTAGTAAGAAAAGTAACGACAGATAAAGAAGGAAAAGCAAACGTTTCAGATTTATCTATTGGAAAGTATGAGTTGGTGGAGGTAGGAACACCAGCAGGATACAAACCACTTGAAAAGCCAATTTCATTCGAAATTGAAAAAGGCAGAGTAACAGCATTAAAGCTAACAGTCGAAAATGAATTAGTAGATACAGGAAATGTAGAAATTAAAAAAGTAGACAAAGAAAATAAAGATGCTTTAGCTGATGCAGTATTTGATGTTCAAGATGAAGCAGGACAAGTAGTCGCTAAAATAACGACGGATAAAAAAGGACAAGCACAAGTCACTAATTTATCAGTTGGCACATATAAGCTAGTAGAAGTGAAAGCACCAAAAGGATATAAGCAATTAGTAGATCCGATTACTTTCCAAATTGAAAGAGGTATGACAAAATCTCTTGCTTTAACAGTAGAAAATGAAATGTTAGATAAGGGTAACGTAGAAATTACAAAAGTAGATAAAGACAGTCAAAAAGCATTAGCAGGTGTAGTCTTCGAAGTACAAGATGAGCAAGGAAAAGTAGTAACAACAGTAACAACAGATAAAGAAGGAAAAGTGAAAGTCTCAGACTTATCTGTAGGAAAATACAAATTAGTAGAGAAAGAAAGCTTACCAGGTTACAAACAATTAACAGAACCAGTATCGTTTGAAATCAAAAAAGGTATGACGAAAGTTTTATCACTAAAAGTAGAGAACGAACTGTTAGATAAAGGAACAGTAGAGATTACAAAAGTGGATAAAGAAAGTGGCGCAGTATTAGCGGGCGTAACATTCGAAGTGCAAGATGAAAAGGATAAAGTAGTAACAAAAGTAACGACAGATGAAGAAGGAAAAGCAAACGTTTCAGATTTATCAGTAGGGAAATATAAGCTAGTAGAGGTAGAGAGCTTACCAGGATATAAAAAACTAGCGAAACCAGTATCGTTTGAAATTAAAAAAGGTATGACAGAAATTTTATCACTAAAAGTAGAGAACGAATTAGTAGATAAAGGTTCAGTAGAAATTATAAAAGTAGACAAAGAAAGTGGCGCGTTATTAGAAGGCGTAACATTCGAAGTGCAAGATGAAAAAGGAAAAGTAGTAACGAAAGTAAAAACAGATAAAGAAGGAAAAGCGAAAATTTCAGATCTATCTGTAGGAAGTTACAAACTAGTAGAAGTAGAGAATTTACCAGGCTACAAAAAATTAACAGAGCCAGTATCATTCGAAATTAAAAAAGGTATGACAAAAGTCTTATCATTGAAAGTAGAGAATGAACAGTTAGACAAAGGCTCAGTAGAAATTACAAAAGTAGATAAAGATAGTCAAAAAGCATTAGCAGGCGTAGTCTTCGAAGTACAAGATGAGCAAGGCAAGGTAGTAACCGAAATAACGACAGATAAAGAAGGAAAAGTGAAAGTCTCAGACTTATCTGTAGGAAAATACAAATTAGTAGAGAAAGAAAGCTTACCAGGTTACAAACAATTAACAGAACCAATATCGTTTGAAATCAAAAAAGGTATGACAGAAGTTCTATCATTAAAAATAGAAAATGAAATGGTAGATACGGGAAATGTAGAAATCACAAAAATAGATAAAGATAATAAGGCACCATTAGCAGGTGTAGTCTTTGAAGTTCAAGACGAAAAAGGCAAAGTAGTAACGAAAGTAACGACAGATAAAGCTGGAAAAGCAACAGTTGCAGATTTATCAGTAGGAAAGTACAAGCTAGTAGAAGTAGAGAGTTTACCAGGCTACAAAAAAATAGAAAAGCCCGTACCATTTGAAATTAAAAAAGGTATGACAAAATCTCTAGCGTTCACTGTGGAAAATGAAATGGTAGATACGGGGAATGTAGAAATCACAAAAATAGATAAAGACAGTAAAGCGCCATTAGAAAATGTTGTATTTGAAGTACGTGATTCAAAAGGAAAAGTAGTAAGAAAAGTAACAACAGATAAAGAAGGAAAAGCAAACGTTTCAGATTTATCTATTGGAAAGTATGAGTTAGTAGAAGTAGAAACACCAGCAGGATACAAACCACTTGAAAAGCCAATTTCATTCGAAATTGAAAAAGGTAGAGTTACAGCATTACAATTGACTGTAGAAAATGAATTAGTGGATGTAGGAAATGCAGAAATTACAAAAGTAGACAAAGAAACGAAAGATGCTCTAGCTGATGCAGTATTTGAGATTCAAGATGCAGCAGGACAAGTAGTCGCTAAAATAACGACAGATAAAAAGGGACACGCACAAGTTACTAATTTATCAGTTGGCACATACAAGCTAGTAGAAGTAAAAGCACCAAAAGGATATAAGCAATTGGTAGATCCGATTACTTTCCAAATTGAAAAAGGTATGACGAAATCTCTTGCTTTAACAGTAGAAAATGAAATGTTAGACAAGGGAAATGTAGAAGTAACAAAAGTAGATAAAGATAGCCAAAAAGTATTAGAAGGCGTAGTCTTTGAAGTACAAGATGAGCAAGGAAAAGTAGTAACAGAAGTAACGACAGATAAAGAAGGAAAAGCAACAATTTCAGATTTATCAGTAGGAAAGTATAAATTAGTAGAAAAAGAAAGCTTACCAGGCTACAAAAAATTAACAGAGCCAGTATCATTCGAAATCAAAAAAGGTATGACGAAAGTCTTATCATTGAAAGTAGAGAATGAAAAGTTAGATAAAGGTTCAGTAGAAATCACAAAAATGGATGCTGAAAGTAAGAATGTATTATCAGGGGCAGTGTTTGAAGTTCATGACGAAAAAGGAAAAGTAGTAACGAAAGTAACAACAGATAAAGAAGGAAAAGCGAAAGTCTCAGACTTATCTGTAGGTCACTACACACTTGTAGAAGTAGAAGCACCAAAAGGTTATGAAAAATTAACTCATCCAATTCCATTTGAAATTACAAAGGGAATGATAAGTTCAGTTCAATTAGAAGTATTAAACAAATTGACTTCTTTAGCACCACCAGGCCCAGAGAAACCAGAAACAACGGATCCAGAAAAGCCTGAAACACCAAATCCAGAAAAACCGGAAACAACGGATCCAGAGAAGCCTGGAACACCAAATCCAGAAAAACCTGAAACAACGAATCCAGAGAAGCCTGGAACACCAAATCCAGAAAAACCTGAAAAAGAATTACCGAAGACAGGAAAGAAAATGCCTGTGGAACCATATATGGGAGCATTTCTTGTAATGATGAGTTTTGGATTACTCGTATTAGGTAGAAAACAGCAGAGATAATAAAAGTGAAAAGGTATCCTTCAAGTATTGAAGTGCACCCCAATTGTTAGACACGGTCTAACAATTGGAGGTGCATTTTTTATTTTATTTGGCATAAAAAAAGCATCTAGCACAAGAACTCGATACCAATAAAAACAAAAAGGAAGACAAAGTGCGTCCTATTTTCTTAATGCGGTTATATCAAAAAAGTTAGCTATATATATTTAATGTGAAAGTACAAGGTTAAAGGTCTTCGTAATATTTGGGTGAAAAAAGAGTTATCTATGTAATTAATTTGAGTACTTTAGAAAAGAGGTCTATTTCCTAAAGTATTCAAAGGATGATAGTCCAATAGCAGGTGGAGATGAAACTCGTTTTGGCACTGTATTAGCGCCTTAAAATGTAGATTGGGGAAAATAATGTAAAAAAACTATTGTATATTCAAAAACCTTATGTTACATTTGTGTTACAGAAGAGTTACAAATCGTAACTTATATTACGGTTTGTTTTCTTTTGTCTTTCGGTATGTTACGAATTAGATTTCGTATCCAATCAACTGAGAATATATAAAATTAAAAAAGAGTTTTTCTATGTGTATAAGAGTGTGTGTAGTAAAGAGCCTGGTGAGAGCTTTACGCACATTATTAAAATTCCTTTCTGTCTTAAAAGAAGAAAACCAACTACCAACTATTTAGGAGTTTTAAATAATGATAGTAGATGAAATGTACTTCCTTTCCCACACACAATGTAGTACATATTTACTTTCAGTCTAATTACTACACAGATTTTTATACATATGACGTTATTGTTTTAGGAATACATAGGGGGAGAAACATTGAGGAAGTTATTAACGGTAATTGGGATTACATTTTTAATGTTAGCAGGATGTAGTAATGGAGATTTTGAAAAAGAAATAGATGCAGGGAAGACCGCGTTAACGAATAAAGAATATAAGAATGCTTTATCATCGTTTGAACGAGCGCTGGATGAGAAAAAAGACGATTCAGATGCAATAGTGCTTGCAGAACAAACGAAAATCATGATGGAAGCAGTAAAGTTAAAAGAAGAAACAAAGATAGAAGAATCAATTCAGTCATTTGAAAAAGTAGAGAACATGAAGGATGGAAATACTACGCTTATAAAGCAGGCCAAGGAAGAACGAACAGCATTACTAGCCATTTTAGAACAAAAAAAGAAGTATAGCGAGCAACTGACGAAAAGTGAAGAGTTAATAAATAAGAAAAATTATGCAGAAGCGAAAGAGACATTAAATAAGCTAGTTTCAGAAACAAAAAATAACAAGAACCTTGAAGAGTATAATAAAAAAGCAGTAGGATTAGTTACGAAAATTAGTGAAGAAGAAAAAACTACAAAGAGTGAAACAGCAGCAAAGGCACAAAAAACTGATGCAGGAACGAACCAAAAGGTAGCAACAGAAAAGACTCAAAAAACAGAGGCAGAAAAAAATCAAAAGGTAGCGACAGAGAGTAATAAAAAGGTAGAAGCAGACAAGACTCAAAAAGTAGCGACAGAAAATAATAAAAAAGTAGAAGCAGACAAGACTCAAAAAGTGGCGACAGAAAATAATAAAAAGGTAGAAACAGGAAAGACTCAAGATACATTTACTTTTGAGAAAGCTAAAGCATATATTAAAAATGAATATAAAGAAGACTATGATTACACACTAGAACATACGCCAGTAGAGAATGGAAAGAAATATTATCAAATTAGAGTGCGTACGACATATAAAATAGAAGGCGCAGCTGGACCAGGATTTACTGGCGTATTCAAAGTATTCGAAGATGGTACAATTATTGAAATGCACTAAATTGATGAAAAAGGTATCCTCAAAGTATATGAGGGTACCTTTTTTCCATAAAAAAAAGCATCTAGCAAAAGTACTAGATGCAAATAAAAACACAAGGGAAGACAAAATTCTTCCCTTTTCCCGTAAGTAATTATATCAAAAAATTTATAAAAAACTAGCTTTATTTTTAATATAATTGATGTGTGAAGCTATGAAAGTATAAGATTACACTATTTTTGTAGTGTTTTATTGAAAAAAGGAGCTGCGAATATGATTAATTTTAAACCAGAAAATTTGAACCAACTATTAAAAGTGATGTTAATTAGTGCGAATAAGTCTTATGATGCGATTAAAGAGTATGAATGTACGGGAGAAGCAGTAGCATTCCGTGTAGATCTCGAATATATTGACGTTTCTCTTATGATTGTAGATATGTTAGGAAGATCAGCTTCTCAATTTACCATTTTGCCATTTGCTAAACCAGATACGAATGAAATAGATTACATTCAGTTTCAAGTGTATGCCATTAATGAAGGGAATTTTAAAGAAATGATCGATACGATGTAAAAACTATAATTTTACAAATATGTATATACCAACTAATATATAATTAATAAATTCATATAATTGGAGTGATGAGATGCAGCCGTTAGAAAGAGAGATTCATGCTAATATGCTGAAAGTGTGGCGAATTCACGCTTTAATTGGGGCGGCGGTTATACTAGCAGTCGTAATTGCATATTTCTTTTTTATGATCAATTTTAATTGGTGGGGTTGGTTGTTTGGCTTGCTAGTAACAGGAGCTATTATATTTATCCCACTTGATTATTTTGTGTTTCCAAATTTACGTCAACGCTATTATAGTTACAGATTAAATGAAGAAGAGATTGAGATTCAAAAGGGAATGTTCGTTGTAAAACGCGTGCTCATTCCGATGATTCGCGTGCAGCACGTAACGATTGAACAAGGACCGATTATGAGAAAATATAATTTAGCAGAATTACATATTTCAACAGCAGCAACTTCTCATAGTATTCCAGGCTTAACGAAAGAAGAAGCAGAACAGTTGAAAAGACAAATTGGAGAGCTTGCGAAAGTGAGTGATGAGGATGTATAAGAGGCAACATCCGATCACGATATTGTTAGGTATTCGAGTTGCGACTTTGTTGCCTTTTATTTTGCTTGTTCTATTTCGCTCAGATGGCGAAGTGAAACCTTGGTATTTATTTCATCTTGTTCTCTTGGCCATATTATTTATTATGGCTATTTTCTCAGCTATAAAATGGTATTTCAAAGTGTACTGGGTTGAAAACAATATTTTACATATTAAACACGGCGTTTTTGTAAAGAAGGAAAGTTACTTAAATAAAGAACGTGTGCAAAATATTAGTACGTCTTCTAACATTATTTATCAAGTGCTTGGACTGACGAAATTAAATATAGAAGTAGCGGGCGGCGGGACTGAGCCAGAAGTGATGTTAGCGGGTATTAGAGAAGAGGAAGCGAAGGAACTCATTGCATTATTACATAAAGAAAGAAGTATTGTGAGTGAAGAGGCGCCTGAGGAAGAAGGAAGTAAGACGGTTTATCAGTTAACAGCGAAAGAAATTTTAGCAGCATCTATTACATCTGGTAGATTCGGGTTAGTATTTTCTGGACTTCTTCTTATTTACTCAGAGTTTAATCAATTTCTACCAGAATGGCTTATTAATAAAGTGGAAGCGTACGTGATGGATAACGGTGTATATGAATTAATCGTTATGGCTGCGATTTTAATGGCGATTTCGTGGGTCATTTCAACAGCTGGCTATGCGTTAAAATATGCGAACTTTAAAATAGAGCGAAAAGGAAATGAAGTTCGCATCGTGCAAGGGTTATTTGATAAGAAAGAGTTTGTGTTAAAATTACACCGCATTCAAGCGATTACGGTGAAAGAGGGAATTCTCCGTCAGCCTTTCGGTTATTGCTCTGTTGAAGTAGAAGTCATTCAAAGTATAGAATCGGCTGGAAATGAAGTGATGTTACATCCTTTTATGAAAAAGAAAGATGTCCAGCAGCTACTTACGTATTTGCAGTTGCCGTATGAAATGGAAGAGGAAATCGTTCACTTACCGAAGGATGCATTGCGCCGTTACGTAATAATGGGCTGGATTACAAGTACGGTGCTTGCACTGCCGATCATCGGTGCGAGTATATATTTTAAACAAAATATTGCGTTGTTCACGCTAATACCACTATTTATCACATTTACGTTACTTGCATACGCTCGGTATAAAAGTGGTGGATATATGATACGAGAAAATCAGTTAGTCATGGTATACCGTGGCCTTGCGAAATATACAGGGATCATGCGAAGAAGGCATGTTCAAGCAGTAGGATATAGTCAGTCGCATTTTCAAAAGAAAGACGAGTTATGTACAGCTGCCGTATCAGTAGCGGGGCATAGATATAATGTGAAACATATGCGAAAAGAAGACGCGCTTCGTATATATAATTGGTATAAAGAAAAAGGAAACACCGGTGTGTAATGGTGTTTCCTTTTTTGTGTCGTGATTTGTCGATAAGTCGATATATTGAAAAAATCGTTGATATATTCAAAGATACGATAGATATATTGAAAAAATCGTTGATATATTCAAAGATACGATAGATATATTGGAAAAATCGTTGATATATTCAAAGATACGATAGATATATTCAGAAAATCGTTAATATAATTTCACATACCGACAACTCCGAACTCCGAAACCTAAACTAACACATCAAAAGTAGTCACAAAAGACGGACGAGAGAAAATACTTTTTTGCCCTTCTGCATGTGGATGCGCTTGAGCTTGTCCCTCTGCTTGTGCAGGGCGTTTTTTATGAGCATTTTCAAATGAACGTGATTCTGTCCAGTCTTTAAAGTTTTGCTCTGTTTCCCACATCGTTAAGATGACATATGTATCGTTACTTAATGGGCGAAGAACGCGGATCGCTTGGAATCCTGGTTCGTTTTCGATAAGGCCTGCGCGGTTTTTAAAACGGTTTTCAAATACAGGGCGACCTTCGTCTGTTACAGAAATGTTGTTACAAACGATATAGCCAGGTTGTCCGTTAAATTCGCCAACAGCGTCTAGTACGTCATACTGAAGTGATCCTTCTACAGATTCTTCAGTATTTTCTTTATAAAACATATTCTTCTCATCATTTTTTGCAGTGAAATGTGCTTGTTCTAGAGGTGTTTCGTATGAAATAATAGCCTTCATTTTAATGCCCCCTTAATTGTTTGTTTCCATTATATCAACTCTCGTAAAAAACTTCGAAGATTATATACATAAAGATACTTCTTTTTCAAATAATAAATGTACCATCATTTGGAAAGAAGGCCGATGTATGAAGAAAGTAAAGTGGAC
>Ga0209025_1004629_pt1 | contig 11765 bp, 10 predicted proteins | sample AraplaMF_Col_mLB_FD_184256 | JGI IMG/M metagenome (GOLD analysis project Ga0209025, IMG submission 184256) | Arabidopsis root microbial communities from the University of North Carolina, USA - plate scrape MF_Col_mLB (SPAdes) (version 2) | ecosystem: Host-associated > Plants > Roots > Endosphere... | reverse complement strand
TTACATTAGTATTTGGATATGATATTTTAACCTTGAATAATAAGGGGGAAAATTTATGCCACAAGTAAATCTTGATGCGCTTATTCAAAGGGAAGACTTTGAAATAAAAGATTCTAGTTCATTGTCTCAAACTACGCAAACAATACAAATACGTGACCTTGAGAAGGACACTTTTTTCTATAACGTCTTAAGGAAACCCGATTTCCAAAGAGAAACATCGGATTGGGATGTAGATAAAATATGTGACTTTATTGATAGTTTTTTAAATGGCGACTTAATTCCAGCAATTATCCTTTGGAATTCTGGTGCGTATACTTTTGTAATTGATGGAGCACATAGACTTAGTGCATTAATTTCGTGGGTTAATGATGATTATGGTGATGGAATCATTTCAAAAAGTTTTTTTGACCATAACATCGATGTAGAGCAGATAAAACGGGCTGAAAAAACTAGAAAGATGGTTAACGAGAAGATAGGTAATTATTTGGAATTTAAGCAGGCTATTATAAAGCCACAGAATGTAAAACCTAAACTCTTAGAAAGGGCACAAAGACTTGCGACATTAGCGCTTCAGTTGCAGTGGGTAAAAGGTGATGCTAGTGTGGCTGAGGCCTCATTTTTTAAAATTAATCAAAAAGCTTCTCCTATTGATAAAACTGAATTCAAATTACTTCAATCCCGAGATAAACCAAGTGCTTTAGCTGCCAGGGCAATAATGAGAGCAGGCACGGGGCATAAGTATTGGTCTAAATTTTCTGATGAAGTAATAAAGAAAGTAGAAGATTTAGCGAAAGAAATATATGCTCTACTGTTTACCCCAGAATATAAGACACCTATTAAGACACTTGATTTGCCTATTGCTGGAAAGGGTTACTCTACTCAAACGCTATCATTGATATTCGATTTGATTAATATTGTAAATGATGTTAAATCCGATAAAAATATTGAAGCTGACAAAACTGGAGATAAAACAATAAATTTTTTGATTGAGACAAGGAGAATCTTGAGAAGGATCTCGAGTACTCATGCATCTTCATTAGGGCTTCATCCAGTCGTTTACTTTTATTCATTAAGTGGTAGATATCAACCAACAGCCTTTTTGGGTGTTGTTGAGCTTCTCAAAGAACTTGAAATAAAAAAGGAACTGGATAAATTCACTGAAGTGCGGCCTAAGTTTGAAAACTTTCTTGTTAAATACAAGGACATTGTTAACCAAATTCATTATAAGTTTGGTAGTGGGATAAAGGGATATAAGAGATTATCGGAACTATATTACTTTATCTTTGAGCAATTGACCAAAGGATTAAGCGAGGTGGAAGTTACTCAACAATTAAGTAAGCATCCTGTATTTTTATTCCTTCAATTTAGTTCGGAAAAACATTTTGATATCATTAATAGTGATTTCTCTGCAAATACTAAATCGGCTACATTCATCTTGGAGGCTTTAAAATCGGCATTAAAGTGCAAGATCTGTGGTGGTCTTATTCATATTAATTCTATATCGATTGACCATAAAGTCAGAAAAGAAGATGGTGGAATTGGTTCGTATGATAACGCCCAATTATCCCATTTATACTGCAATACAACGTATAAAAATTAAGTGACCAAAAAAAGACCTACTGGGTCTTTTTTTGTATAGAGTACATTGAAGCTATTCGAGAAGTCAGCAACATCGGCGGACAACCTCCTGCGGAGGTTCGTGGATGTAAGAACGGTATAAGAAATCGATGAATTAATATTTTTGTGCCACTACTAAAATGAATGTCTATTAGAGATATTCTAATTATGTAAATATAAGGTTGATAATATGAATGATAGTAGGCATGTTTACAACAATCGTTCCTTAGAATAAATTGAATAATAATTTTTTGCTTCTAAGAAATGATCCATTGAATGACCCTACACGAATAATGAAGAATAAGTTTCGTTGATTGTAATCTTATAGAACAGTTCGATCATTCTTGGATTGAGGTTTACAAAAAGATACAATCCAACTTGCGTTAAATAATACGCGACAAGCCCCCGTGTAAGCTGGCATTGATTTAGACAGCGGCCTCACGTGGAAGTTTAATTATAGATTCAAGTTAGATGGGTTAAGCTTCGTTGTCAGCCAGATACTCAAAACTCCATTCTCGGTTTATATGGATCAAGCCGATCATTCCAGAGGGTGGGGTCTAATTGAAAACATCGGCAATGCATTAGGTCTTAAAATGAAGATGGATAAGCATGCTTCGTGAGCGTTATAAGGTTACGAAGAGCTAAAAAAGATCCGTCTTTGCTTCACATTTCATTTGTGTCGAATATAAGGGCACTACTTTGTGTTTCCTTCTGTGTTGCCCTATTGGTTTGCGGAATATCAAGCTAGAAAAGAATGTCTTAATGTATCGCTGGAAAGATAGTTTTCCATATAATTTAGCAAAGTACTTCATGAATAGGGGGGAACTTTGTGTCAATGCGAAACAAACATTGTGTTATCACAGTAAACTAGAGTAAAAAAGATTTATGCAGATCAATAGAACATAACATGCGTCGTTCGACAAGAGTTGAAATCCAACACATTGAAATATCAAATATGTTTCTATGATAAGCATTAATGTAACAATGCGAGTTTACTATAGATTGGCGTTTTTTGCATTTAGGAGTATTGAACTAGTGCGATTTTAATAGAAAAAGATAGTACATTATACTCATAGTCGATTGTGCCTCTACAATATCAATGGTAAAATGAGGATTCGAATGGGCGTTTTTGCTAGTTTTAAGTGAGGAGCTGATATTATGACTACTACACTTCCTCGTGAAAATGATCATCTTTTTTTTATTAATAGAGAGGTAATCGTTGTTAAAATATTTTTGAGTTTTCAATTGGCAGAAGTTCGTTATCTTAGTTCTTTCGAGACCTTCATTGTTGATATTAATGTTTTAAATCAATACGCTGATAAAAAAAGCTCAATATCCATTAAGTTATTAGGTGGGGTAGTTTAATGATTCTTAATTTTATAGACACTCCGTTAGATGGTGATTCTTGGGAGAGTTTAATAAATTCATGTTATAGAATGAAATTTCAAGATGAGCATTTTACAGAGATACCAGCAGTTCATGGCGGTGATGCTGGAATAGAAGGTTTTACACGCCTAGGTAGAGTATATCAATGCTACTGCCCTGAACGTGAGTATAGTGATGATGAGTTATATGATCATTTAAGAAACAAAATGACCAAAGATATAAATAAACTTACATCGCTTAAAAATGCTGGCAGATTAAAAGAACTAGGGGTTCCTAGGATAAAAGAATGGCATTTTGTTATTCCCCAGTATAGAGACGCGAGGATTATCTCACATGCAGAGACTAAACGCAAAGAAGTACTCTCTCTGAAAAAATGCGATCCTAGAAACTATGATTACATTGATGACAATTTTATTATTGTTATTAAACAAGCTGAAGATTTTAAGGTTGAAATATCCAGAATAATTAGAACAACTTTGACGGACGTACAGCTTAATTTTGCTATTTATCATACAACTACTCCTGATTGGTCTCAATGTGATTCAGAGAAAGCGAACAACATTAAAAGAAAGGTTAAAGCAGTTATGGGAGACATTGATGATTCTGATGAAGATTATAATGATCTTGTTAACATGTATATAAGCTCATACATAAAGGGGATTGAGATTCTTAGAGTACTACGAGTCTCTTATTCAGAGGTTTATGAGGATATTTATATGTTGGAGCAATCGTATAAGAAGCAAGTATCATTAAAGACTAAAATGAATACAAATAGTTCAATAAATTCACAGCTTTTTAATGAAATACTCGATGATTTTCAAAATAAGTTAGAACAGCAATTTAAATATCTGACACTGGCATCAGTAATGGAGCTAAAGATAGATCTTATTAGTGGCTGGCTTGCTGATTGCTCAATGCAATTCAGAAGTAGGTGAACAAATAAACAATGGATAATAGTTATTTGATAGCAGATGAAATACTATTTGAAGCCAAACCAGACGCAGTACCCTATAATTATAGGATTAGCTATAAGATGGCTCAACTTTGCTTAATAATTGAAATATGTTGTCGTGGAGGCTGTTCATTATTAAAACTACACATGATTTCAATAGGCCTTAGTACGAAGCAGGATATGGAAATATTGAAGGATTTGGCTTACGATAAACTAACAAGTTACACCGTTGTAAGGTTTGATCCAGCAGTTAATCATGCTGTACGGTATGCAATAGCTGATGGTCTAATCTTTCAACAACAAAATGGTTTGTTTAGATTAACAAAAATAGGTAAGAACTATGTGAAACGAATCATAAAAGATTCGCAGTTAATGAGTGATGAAAAGCGATATTTGTCTTTATTATCAACAATGCTGACAGAGGAAAAAATAAAAGCTCTTACTTCTCTTTGGAGGTATTCCAGTGCTGAGGATTAAAAGGTTAAAAATCGAAATTAAGACGAGTAATGGTATTTATGGGCTCGATAATACATTCACTGAGGGATTAAATTTTATTGCCAGTGAAGACAACACTTGTGGAAAAAGCTCCATAATAGCTGCTATTTACTATTGCCTTGGATTTGAAGAGATAATTGGGGGTAAAGGTGAAAAAGTACTTACATCAGTGTATAAAACAACTATAGAAGAAGGAGAAAGCATCTGGCCTGTTCTTGAGTCAGGAGCTTATTTGGAGATATCTAATGGTAAGGAAACAATCACAATATATCGTGTAGCAAAAATGGAGAATAGAGATAATAGATTAATTACAATCTATCATTGTGGAATCCATGAAATTGGAAGTCCAAATAAACTATCCGAAGATATGTATGTACACATGCCTAATTCAGCGGTTAATAAAAATGGATTTCACAGCTATTTAGAGGCATTCTTGCATATTGAATTACCTTTAGTGCCGGCTTCTGATGATGGCACAAGAAAACTATATTTACAATTGATTTTTGCGGGGATGTTTATTGAACAGAAACATGGGTGGGCTGATATTTTATCAGGAATGCCCGTTCTAGGCATTAGAGAGTCTAAGAAGCGCGTATTAGAGTTTATTATGCGTCTCGATACCTTGGAAAATGAAAAGAAAAAAGATTACTTACGAACATGGGATAGTAGTATAAAGCATAAATGGGATTCCTTGATTAAAGAAATAATAGTTCTTTCAAACAGGGAATCTTGCACCACGAAAGGGCTTCCATTAACTCCAAAGATACTATCAGAAGAAGACTTTTCAAAAATAAGTATCCATAAAGAAAATGATAGTATAGATGAGTATATTGAAAACCTCAAAGAGCAGTATAATCAATTGACAGTTTTGAAACCCAAAATAATAGATAACTTTGATGAAATTCAAACAGAACTAAATGCTACTGAGACCTCAATAGAAGAATTTGAGAGAGAACTTTATAAACAGAGGAGTTCACTTTATTCAGAAAATAGTAGCATTGATAAATTATCTAATAATCTAGAGATTATTGATAATGATATTAGAAACAATAAAGACGCAGCAAGATTACGAAATCTTGGTTCAGAGCTAAATTTAGCTACTTCAAAGGATACTTGTCCTGTATGTAATCAAGTTATTCAGGATACTCTGATACCAGATTCTGGGCATTTACAGGTCATGAGTATAGATGAAAATATCAGACACTTAAATGCTCAGAAAGAAATGCTTGAATTTGCACAAAGCAGCCACAGAAAAAATAAGGAGAAGATACGGGAGAAAATAACACATCTAGAGAATAGCCTATTTACACTCCGTAGTTTAGCCAAGTCTTTACGTAATGACCTTTTTTCCATAAATGATAACATATCTGAAACAATTATTCATAAGAGATTACAACTTGATTCTGAAATAAATAGTCTTGATAGATTGTCCCGGTTTTTCAATAACCAGAAACTCAAGTTAAAGGAGTTATCGGATTTATGGAAGGACTATTTAGAAGATAAAACAACCCTTCCTAAAAAAAAGTTCTCTGATTTGGATGAAGAAAAAATTAGAACATTAAGAAACCATTTTATTAGTAACCTAACGCAATTTGGATATAAAAGTATACTCAACATAAATCAAGTTGACATCTCATTAGAATCATATCTCCCTGTAATTGAAGGATTCGATATGAAGTTTGATTCATCGGCGAGTGATAATATAAGAGCGATATGGGCATTCGTACTAGCATTGCTCCAAACATCCAATGATAAATCTGGAAATCATCCGGGAGTACTAATTTTTGATGAACCTGCACAACATAGCATAGTTATTAATGATATGGAGAAGTTTTTTGATAATATTATTAAATTAAAGAATAGTCAGGTGATTGTTGGAATCACAGTGAAAGATAGTGATACTCGTCTGGCTATAAGCAAGCTACCTGCTGATAAATACAATTTGATTAGAGTTCCAAACAAAGCATTCCGTAGGTTATCTAATGGAAATGAAACAATGTGATTTGTGAGACACAACAAAATACCGCTCCTTCAAAATTTGAAACTATTCAGATAAAGAATAACAAATATACCCAAACAAAGCGTTTTTTATTGCTTTGTTTTTTTTTAGGACTAATTGCTTGTTTTGTTGAATTAGTAGTGAAGATTTTTGCTTTGAGATGCTCCATATAATCATCGGGATTAGATAATGTCTCCAAGATGAGCTGGGCATGAAGTTGACATCGTTTCGTGTCCACTACTAAAAGCATTCGTGTGAGTAAGACCTTTATAAGCAAGCAATTTTTAAGATATGTAAATTATTGTTGACCACTACATTAATTCACCAGGTTTTTGGTTATCAAATTGATCTATGGAGCGTAACGGATGTAACGGATTTTGAAACCAAGTGCGAAGATTTGTAAGCAACTGTTTGTAAAAACTCTTGGATAAGACGATTCGCATTCCGTTCCAGATTCCTAGAAGAATTTGGAGAAGTAATTGAATGACAAGTGAACATTAAGTTTCTTGTGGTAAGCAAAATTCCTCTAATCAATCTTGTCTGTCTTAAAGGTAGCTCTTGAATAGGGATTAACGGTTCGGCAAACAGTAATTCCTTGGATGATAGAGCTCGTAGTGCGTCTTTACAACAAGGGTATGTTTCCCCTTTTGTTTCCATAGGTTTAACTTTTTTTGTGACTGGGTGGAAATAAACTTACCGTTGAAAAAGTTGATTTTGTGAGCTTGTATTTTTAGGGGATCTTTGCCCTAAAGGACTGTGATGAATATCTTCTGTTGAATGATTAGTTGAAGTGACTCAACTTTAAATGAATATATCATGAACCATTTTTTGAATTAAATTTAAACTGTCGGGCTTCATATTGCTATCCTTCGAATGAAAGAACGTTATAAGGTGTGTACGTGTTCAAATGTATGCGGTTGATCTATTATCGTTTTTTAGTACTATTTCCATCGTGTAATGTTTACACATTAGTATAAATATGGTAGTTTTGATGTAAATATATGTAACGTAATCGATTGAGTAGTAAGGTGTTTTTGAAAGAAGGTGATGGTTTGAGTAGAGAAGATAGACTTCTTGGCGAGTTGATTTACGACTATAGGAAGAGATTGAGGTACTCCCTACAGCACTTATCCGTTTTATCAGGTATTCCAAAAGGAACGATATCGAAAATCGAAAGAGGAGAGACAAAGCACCCGGAATTAACCACCGTTTTAGCATTGGCATCTCCGTTATCCATCCCATACACGGTTGTACTTAGTCATTATATCGTGACGGAGAGGCGAAAAAATGTACTGCAGCATTTACTTATGGAAGCTATTCAGAGGGGGGAAAGCACAGTAATTGAAAAGGTGGCGACGAGATTTCTGCAATGTGACAGTGATGATAGCTACGATTTACTCGGAGAACTATACAGTATTACAGAAACGGTAACGGATAATACGATAAAACTCGGATTATTTGCACTTATTACTAAATATGCTAGAGAACATGGTATGCAGCCTTACATAGCCAAGGCATTATTTCAAACGTACTTGATTGAGCGAAATGACTTTAGCAAACTGGAACTGACATTCCATACTGGAACATATCTGCTGAACTACATCAATTTTTTCCCGGAAGAAGAGAAGGCGCTATTCCACTTTAAACTAGGGTTTCATGCTTATGCACTACAAATGTATGAGAAGAGCATCGAATTATTTTCTGCTGTAGTAAAGGATTATAAGAGCGATCAACTTACGAAGGCACGTGCATTGCTTTTAACATGCAATTCCTATTATTACTTGGGAGATTATTTTTTAGCAGAACAATATATGTTCGATTGTAAGAAGTACTCGTTTAAAGAAATACAAGAAAATATTAAGCTTAACGAAGCGTGCATTCTTGGAAGAAAGGGGCATGTAAATCAGGCAATATCACAACTTCTTATCTGTTTAGAGCAAGCTTCGACAAATGATGCGATTCATGTTGTTAACGAGCTATTAGAGCTATATCTTAAAATTAATAATATTGACGCAGCCGGGCAATTAATAAAGGATGAATTACGTATTCTGGATGCAGAATATAAAACTCCGTTTAAAAAATCTGAGCTAGCTTTGTACCATAAATTAAAAGCTGGTTATTACATACTTTTAAAAAAATATGAAAATGCTGTTGAATGTTATATCAAGAGTGCAATTTTATATTCGGAAATAAGTGCTCATAAAAGTTCCAGCGAATGTTTTTATTTAATGTTTAAAATGATTGCCGACGAATCAGTAAATATACCTGTAAATAATCAACTGAAAGAAGCATATAATGTGCTACGTAAAACATAACTACAGGCGGTGATTTTATTATGTACCGGAAAGCATTGCGAGTATTTTTTATAGCCTCTTTATTTGTATTTAGTACCCTGCCTCTCTTTGAATACCAAGATGAAAGCAGCATAATAGCTAATGAAAATAAAAATCAATTTTTTTTTGGAGCTAATATTGGGGAAACTGGCGGTTGGTAATGATATTAGAAGTATGCACTAAAAGAACTACATTTTATTGTTGCGGATTTTGTTATTTTGGCATAGTAAACTTTTGAAGATGCAAAAACGAACAATCGTTTTTGCATCTTTTAATTTATCCCTAATCCTACTTATTATTGTTATGTGACAAAATATGACATTTTGAGTCGAAAAGTTTTGAATTTTAGAAAATTAACGGGCATGTCGAAACTTCGTTTAAATTGTCATTGAGAAGGGAGGCAACCATCTCAGTGGCTGCTAATGATGAGGAATTGGTCATATTAGAAAAAGTTGAAGAGTTACGTCAACGCTTGGCAAGAGCAGTAGGTAGTATAAAAAGCTTGAACGACGAGCGTATTGTCGAGCTTAGTCAGGAACTTGATTGTTATATATTAAAAATTCAAAAAAAGAATTGTGCGGAAAGACAGAAGATAATGACAAGTAAAGGTCAACAGATGTGAGGTAAAGGAGTTCAAATTCTAAATGAATATTGACTTGCTTTATCTCAAACACTTTATTGTAGAACAAATACCTATTCCAATTTACTAGGTTGTATCAAGGATGCTATATGTCAGTTTCATTAGCATTTTTGTTGCAATATATATGAAGAGTCAATTTCAGTCTAGCTAGGCAAACAACACTGGAAATTGACACAGAAGCGCCCTTTCCTTTGCCATTCAAAGAAATCAGTTAGCAATTACCAAGTCTTTGTTAGCAACGGGTCGGGTAGCTATTTAAAAGAGGAGGGATGCCCTTTTAGTTTTGTTATATATGTCTGAAACATATCGAATCAAAGGAATTAGAGGGTATAACGAGATTACTCTTGAAGTCGTATCACAGGGTTAATGGAACACAGGTGAAATGCAAGGAAAGTATCACTAAAATAAGGAGGGCTAGACGTGACAAAAAAGCTTTTATCTATTACAGTAGCTACGGTTTTATTCGTAACTTTCCTCGGAAGTGCTGATGCTAGTAGTCCGAACAAAGAAGGATTCTTTGACAGAGTAGGATCCGAAATTACTAAATCGAATGAAGACCTGAGAATGGTTAGTGAGCCTTCAATTTTTAAAATCGTGGATCTTACTGAAACAGACAAAGTGAATTTGAAAACAAAGGTTTTAGATCAAAAAACATACATGGTGCAGCAGAATGGATTCTTGGAATCGAATGCTACTCAATATGTTACCGACTTTGTGGTTATGGCTTCATATCCTTCCTCAATGAGTGACAATGGAAAAGATTCAAAGGGCTTAGTACACATGTTCATAACGGTTTATTGGACGAAACATGGAAGAGAAGACATGTATATTAATTTAGATAAAGTTTCATGGAGATACGAGCATAGTTCTGATGCTAGAACAATCAATAGCTCAAAAACTTATTATCAAAACGGCCCTGGTTTGGATGGAAAAGGGAAGTCACAGAGTAAAACCCTCCCGGAATATGGTACAACGAATCCTAGTGATGTTCCCGCCGTGCTGTCTGGAACAGTAGCTACTAGAGACTGGGGATGGAATCCCGTTTTATCTGGTGGATTGGCAACAAAAGTAGGTATGATTTCTGATAACACTATAGCAAAGGTATCGAATCCTAAAGACAAGTGGAGTTGGAGATTTGGTTTATTAATCGAGGGAACATATCCGTCATATCCTTAATACTATAGAGCATAATAAAGAGCTGATGAGGGGAGCCTCTTTAGCTCTTTATTTGTTCCAATCAAACACAAAAAATTTGGGTATAATTCCACCGTCTATAGAAAGCAAAATTTAAGTGACGAAACATAGAAACTGAGTGCTAAAGGATATGTAGCAATATGAATAAGAATGAGAAGCAATTAAAGTCTTGAATTCACCAGAAAAAGGGAAAGATAACAGTTGCAGAATACATGTATGGTTTATACAATATCGAATAGGCTTCAATTTATTCACTACAGAACAGACAAGACAACAGTCTTTCGCTCACATTTGTTTTATGTGATGAACAGGTTCCCTGTGACAGACGAGAGACATGAGGTGTCAAAGCCAAGTTTAAATAATTTCTTGTCTTGCTTAACGAATTAAGAAGTACTATATTTTAGATCTTATTATATCTCAAGGAGCTGAGGACTTTGAAGGTTAGAAGAAGCTCGTTTTTATTTATTACTATACTCGTTATTATCACTTCGTTCACATTAACAAGCTGTGGAAAAGAGCAAGTCTATAAAGGTAGTGGTGAGTTTTGGAATGTTAAAGTTGTGCAAAATTCGGTACCCGATCACTTTGAGATCGGCTTCGAATATATTGGACAAGAAAGTTTATTGAATTCATTGGAATTCAAGTTTCTAAATAGCGATTTCAATGCTTCTGGATCGACGCAGATCAACAAAGAACCTCCCTACATTTATAGTGTGAAGTATGTAAAAGAACAAGATGCAGGTGAGAAACTTCAATCAGATTCATTAAAAGCAAAGATCAAATGGAATAACAAAGAAGAGGAAGTGACGCTTTCGAAAAGATAGCCCAATTTATGAGTTCAGTAATTACTTAGAGGAATATATCAAAATTTTCAGAGCCTTTTACTGAAATGGGACGCTAGAGAACTTCTGGATAGCTTGGAGGCAAGAAAAAAGTCAGTTCTGTTAGAAGAAAAGCTCCTTCCCCATGAAATTGAGGATGAAATAGAAGAATAATGATTTAATAATTACTCTAGGTGAGGATATGATGAAAAAAGAAGCCAGCTTCAATAGTTGGCTTCTTTACTTGTAACCATGTTATTAAAAATGAGGATAGAAAACGAAAAGGAATAAAGAGATCATGAAAAAGATAGTTCCTATTGTATTTGTA
>Ga0209025_1004628_pt1 | contig 11766 bp, 13 predicted proteins | sample AraplaMF_Col_mLB_FD_184256 | JGI IMG/M metagenome (GOLD analysis project Ga0209025, IMG submission 184256) | Arabidopsis root microbial communities from the University of North Carolina, USA - plate scrape MF_Col_mLB (SPAdes) (version 2) | ecosystem: Host-associated > Plants > Roots > Endosphere... | reverse complement strand
TTAACGTTTCTTGTTCATTAGACAATTCTTTAGACCAGTCTATCCACCCTGCAATTCCACACATAGTGTCTACCTTCTCTCAAATAGTATAGAAACCGACTAAAATCAAATATCAGTCGGTTTTTCATAAAAAAATCCGACTAAAAACATCTTTTAGTCATGTTTATATAATAAAATGAATTGATTAAAAAATCAAATTATTCAATCGATGAGGAGATCGCTGTCTCCTTTCACTTGAATTCTCATCATCCAATTAATAACCTATGATCTCATACTCTCATTTCTATTCTTAAGATGTAAAATCGTATTCTATTATGGTTATATACTAGATATAGGAATGATGTGTGTTATTCTATAAGAAGCACCTAGAGGACTTTCTATTAGGCGTTAATAAATGACAAATAGACTGATAGAGTATGTAATGACAGAAAACTTCGCTAAATATTTCAAGGATAGGGTGTAGACGATGATAAAATTAGAAAAAGAAAATAAAAAAATGAAAATCATTCAATCTGCCACAATACTGTTCTCTACGCGTGGTGTCCGTAACACGACGGTTGATGAAATTGCAAAGAAAGCTAAAGTTGGTAAAGGTACTATTTATTATTACTATACAGATAAAACTGAAATATTATGTGACTGCTATATGCGTCATATTCAGCTTAAACGCTCACAATTATTTGATTTATATAAAGAAGAAAAAGATGTTTTACTTCGAATACAAAAAATCCTTCATTATATCAGCCTAGAATATCATCAAGATCCGTTTGTTTCTACACTCTTTCAAGAATATAAAGAGTATCATTCACCTGAAATTACAGCTTGTTTTAAAAAATCTGAAGAAGAAGCAATTAAAATGATAAGTAATTTGCTTGAAAAAGGTTATCAGCAAGGGGCTTTTCTGAAGGTACCATTACCGCTAACAGCTTTTATGTTAGTGCGAATGATTTTTAACTATGAACAGGATTATATGAAAGATGATAAAAGTGATAAAGAATTTCTGCAGTTGCTACAACATATGCTTCTTAAAAACTAGTTTTAACCACATACAAAAAATAATTGTGGTACAAATATATAAAGAAAAGCACAAATTATAGTGTTTTTAATGATCTCTTTTCAGTCTGGACAAATATAAGAAATATCCAATGTTTATTTAGGAATAACTGATAAAATCCCAATCCGTATGATTGTCCATAGAGTAATAAAAATTTATTTTGTAACATTGCAGCACCACTTCTAAGAATCAGAGTTCTGTAAAACACAATATACGTCATATTTTACTTACATTGCTTTACTAGAAATAAGTAATACATACTGGAAATAAAAGCACCTCTCATCCCCATTAACAGGTATATTCAAGTGCCTCTACTAAATTACGAAATTAAAAAATTCAATTCGGACTACATATATAATACTCACGCACTTTCCAACATACAACAAAACACATTGTAAAATATACTTTACAATGTGTTTTACAGTGGATATAATTTACGCTCTAAATTTGGTATATCTGATTTAAATCAGGCATTATCAATATATCAGTTCGCTAAAAGCAACATCGATTTAGGAAAAATTAGCGATTTATTGAAGAATAACAAACAAAAATGACAGACGGCAGAACTGTTACACCAAAATACAGTTCTTATGAGGAAAGACTTAAAGTATCAAATAAAAACCATGGCGCATGGAAAGGTGACCGTGGAAAATCTAAATTCATTTCTAACAAAGAAAAAGTAAAAGAATATCTAGATGAAATTAAAGTTGATGGAGTAGAATATAAAAATGCAATGCCAGACTTTTCAGCTTTATCTAGAGCTGAAATAAAAATTGATATGACTGAAATTCGTGATGGTAAAAAAGGAAATTTCACAAAAGCCGATGAAGCATTGGCCAAGAAACTATCAACTGATGAAATGAAAATAAACAGAACAGATATAAAAAAATGGCGAACTGAGAATCGCTACACTTGGCATGAACTTAACGATTGTGAAACAATACAGTTAGTACCCACTGATATAAATAGCACCTTCAAGCATTTCGGTGGAGTTGGAGAAATCAAGAAAAAAAATAGTTTAGGAGAATAAAATTATGAAAAAAATAAACCATGAATTATTTGGTGAAATTGTTCACGATTTATATTGGAGTGGGCAACAAAAGATAACTATTTTTGGACAGGTGAAAATTGTTTCTTTAACTATTGATGGTGAAGAAGATGATTTAATTCCTAAAATTCAAGAGGAAGCATATAGGAAGTTCATTACCAATTCAAACAAACTTACAAAAGAAGCTGAACAAGCAATATTCGAGTATTACAAAGAGGAATATATGGAATATAGAGATATGGCAGGTGATGAATCTGCTGATGAAATAGCACCGATTATTAAAACTATTCAAGAACTAGGGAAATTGGTAGAACCTGTTGGGTTAATTATACTACCAGATTTTGAAGATGGAATTAGAAGAGTTGGATTAATATTCAATTGTACCTGGGAAGAGGACGGTGTTGGGGTGAAATTTGAAAATGAACAAGTTTTAGAAGTTGGTTATCAGGATATTGTTATTTAAACTTTAAAATTAGTGTAATAAAAATCCCCTTAGATAAGGGGATTTTTATTATTATTTCACATGTACATAAGATTCATTTTCTGTTACATATCAACAGTTCGTGAAATGAAAAATGCCAAAATTATCTTAAAAAAAACAAAAATAGAAATTTCATTTTAACGGGTTATCCACTTGACTAATAATAGGTAAAAAATATGGGCAATTAAAAAAGAAGCCAGAGAAGTTACAGTTTATCAGTTCTTAGCAGCAACGTTTCATTTAGATGCATTTTATGAAGAAGCAAGTACGTAATATTTACAAAATGCTATTATTTTTTTACTGACGTTATTAAAAGCGATTATGAAGATAATGAAAAAAATAACTACATTCAGCGTTGTGCAGATGGAATTCTTTTGGAATTTCTAGATATGACACCTATAGAATAGTTACAGCAAATCCTTAAAATACTAAAAGAAGCTCTAAAAAGAACAAAGTTGTAATTAACAAAGCCGACTCATATCGCATTGAGTCGGCTTTACTATTATTTCACACTTAATTCAAGCTTGTCATAATATATCATGTTTCTCTCTCAAATTATGCACGCAATTAAGCGGATATCCATCGACATTTACTTTGTGTGTCGATAAACAATACTGAGTCCCCTTTCACAAAAATAAAAATGGTAAGGGCAAAACTGGTGGTTATCATCACGTAAGTATAATTGGTGAAGGAGAAATTATAAACATGGATTATATCAGCATTTCTAATCTACTAATAGGAGGAAATACACCTATGATGTATAGCTCTAAATTTTGTAAAGGATCTTTTGATATATTACTGATTAGCTTACCTGAATAAATTTCTTTAGTTAGTGATTTGCCAACCTTTCTTATTTACTATCAATCAATTTTTATTTCTTCGTTTAGGGGCTACTTTAAAGTCTTAAGTTGATGAACATGTGGTAGCCCCCTACTAATATTCTTGCTTTTAAATCATTTTCAGTATATTATATTCATATGGTAATATAGGAATTATGGTATACTCAAAGGAATCAAATCTATTTATAAGATTTAAATCCTTTTCAAAGATAAAAAAATTCCACCAAAACGTCATATAACTTTTGCTTCTCTTTTTAAGATGTATCTAATAAACACACATTTTTTATCAATACAATTGTGTTTTCAATATTAATGCAAATTTTTAAATAGAGGTTTATTTACTTTCAATGATAGGAGTTAGTCTTCTAAAATATAGAGAAATAAGGCACCATACATAGTACCTGACAAACTTGAGAGGTGTCTTGTATGTAGTTTACTCATCTCAAATATAACAACAAAAAAGCCTTACCTATCTAGGCAAGACTCTACTAGTTTAGTTATATAATATTTACATAACAACTAAGAAACTAAAAACATATAGCACCAAGTAGCAGAACCCTAATACTCCTCCTACAGCTAATACCTGTTTAGCCCAACTTTTAATTTTCAGATTACTGTAAATCACTTGTACTCTTTCCATATTTCCTCCTATTATGGCGAACCCTTAAAGACTCTCACCTCCGTATGGTACCATTAAAGAATGACTAGTAGAGATATAAATTTTGTCTAAACGTATAAATATGCAATATTGCATACAAAAATGTATCGTTATAAATGTAAGCGTTCACTATAATAAGGGTATAAAGATTCAATACATCTTAATACAAAAACAGAGGAGAGAATAATATGGAAATCGCAATGGCAGTTTTAAAATTTATAGGTGGAGCAATCCCATTAATTCAAGAACTTCTAAAAGCATTTATGTAATTTCATTATTTAGCAATTCTTTATAAATATTATCATACAAATGATCTGTATATCAAAGATAAATTGATTTACAGATCATTTGCGTGAGCAAGGTCCCTTTAATATTATTGAGGGACCTTTTAAATTTTTAAACACTTAAGGTTACATCACATCAACATCAAGTTAGCAAAACAAAATGAAAAATACGCCAACCATTCCTATGATTCTCCAAAAAGAATAGCGTATTTTTCATTTTGGAGCATTTTAAATTATATACGTCTACTTTAACATCGATAAGCAATGACTAATGTCTCCTATTCAATCGTACTGATCACCCATGCCATGTTCTAAAGGAACCCTCTTGGCTATAACGATAAAAATAAAGAGAGACTCTTGTCCCCCTCTCCATAAGTACTTTTATTTTTAAATTTTAAATCATGCCTTTTAATATTAAACCCAAAACCGACATAGTGATTGCGCTAATAATAATTCGTAGAATCCAAGTTGTATTCAAGCTAATCTTTTCTAATTGCTTATTAATTGTAGCTATGTCTTTCTCATTAATTGTTGTGCGAGTTTCTAGATTACGAATATCTCTCATAATTTCTTTTTGTTCTGCTTTTAAACTGTCAATTTTTACATAAACATCTTCCAATACGTTCACACCCTTTTATAATCGTAATAAAGCAATCTTTACATGATATGAGACAACCTTATTAATGGTGAATTCATTGCAGAAAATTCCATACAAAATTCGTATTTTGAAAAAAACTTGAATTAATTGAGGGATACACACGCTGCAGACTATAAAGCGTTAAAAAGATATAATTAAAAAATCAGTTCCTTATGATTCGTTTTTTATTTTTCCTTCATTACCTCTAACAGCTTAAATTTTCAAATTGCAGTTAAAGAAAAAACATTTTATTTGTTTATCCTTTTTTGTAAGTTAGATTAAGAAATACCTTCTTAAACCTTGATATAAATACATCTGTCATCTTGTAAAATAATTTCAAGATAGATTTTATGGGTTATTAATTGAATAATCTACAGGAAAATCATGGGTGTTTACCAATATATAATCCATCCAACAATGTAATCAGAAAAGCTTTATGCGTGCCTATACTTATATTCATAAATAAATAATTATATCTAAATAATTACTTAATATGTATCCGATTATTTGATATACTGGGTAATGATGTTAAATCCAGGAGGTTTATTAATGAGTAAAAAAGAAAAAAAGCCCAGCAATAGCACCTTAGCAAAACAGGCAATAGCCCGAAAATATAATACCGCTCCAATCATTGTTAGTTGTAGTGACGGGTATGCTGCTGTAGATAAAGAGCACATTCAGATTTTTAAGTATAATAAAGATATTAATGATGTTTCTAGTATCAGTACATATCATTTTAGTGACTTCAACACAGTTATAATTGATCGTTTTGCAATCAAAGCCATTATGAACTTTAAAGGACTTCATAAACATTTTGAATTTATACCAACTGAAGAAATAAAAGAGCTTGAAAATCTATTGAGAACCAACACACACCTTCACGTGGAAAAACTTGAACGTAAATGGCATAACAAAATATTAGGCTTCCGTTCTCAAAATAAATTTAAGATGATTTTTGCTAGTCTAGTATATTTATTTATTGTTATAATCACTATTAACGGCTGTGTGGATAAAAAAATAGAGCAACAAAAAGCAGCTGAACAGGATAAAATAGAGCAACAAAAAATAGCAAGTGTGGATAAAAAGAAAAAAGCTAAAGAGGACGAAATAAAAGCGCTAAAAACTGATGATGGTCAACCAATCAATGTTCCTTTATATACTAAATACAATGTGAAATATAAATCAAGCGAACCGACAGATATCGAAACTTTAAAAGACGAAGCTGTTATGAAACGTTTTGAAAAAATGGCTGAAAAGTATAATATGTCTGTGCCTGAGTATATTTCTAAAGAACATGAAATTGTTGCCGCTAACGTAGCAAAGGCTAAAGAAGAAGCTGAAAAACAAAAAGAGGAGAAAAACTCAAACAATAATCAAACATCATCAGAATCAACGGACGGTAGTTATTCCAAAAAAGCTATCCAGAGCACCCTTAATCGTTTAAATAAAGACATTGATTCATGGAAGGCTATGAACGGTGGCAAGTTAAATAAAAATGATATAGCAGTTATTAATAATGATTTAAAATTCGTCCTAGAACATGTTCAAGATTTAGAATCTGATGTAGGAACTAATAGTCAAATAGAACAATTCAAAAGAGCGATTAATTCTCATATTAATGCTTTTGAGATCGGCTCTGCAAATGATGTATCTAAACTAATTATCCAAGCTAACGCTTTATAAATAAAGAAAACTCGCATCTTCAATTGGAATCGTTTTTTCTCATCAGCTTTTCACCGAAATAAAACGTTTTATATATGATATTAAGACTGTTTTTATGAACGTATAAGTATGATTTAATTGATTAAAGCTATTTTGAAAGACGACAGATCAGTGATATTTTATGTCTAATTCGTATAGGTGCTAGCATGTTCGTTTGTAAACTTGTTAGCACTTATACATTATTTTTTACTTTAATAAAATAACATGTTCCAAATCATACAAATTTGCTTTTGGTTTAGCATAAATGATTTGAGTAAAACCATATTCATCTAACTCTCGTTTCACCACTTCCTCTACTTCAAGACCAGATATTATCTTTTCACTTAGACTAGATGTAACAAATTTATCACCTTTTTTTATTTTTTTCAGCCTTATCTTTTGGTATTTTTTAAATCTTATGAAATCCCACCTCTCATCGTATCCTGTAATAAACCCTACAATAGATTGATCAGTTTGCAATGTTACTTCTCAACGAATCGTTCTTTCATCTTTAGACATCTGTGTACATCCCTTTTCGATTCCAACCATGCCTTTTTCTCCAGGACTTAATTGTATTAATACTGACTTCATATTTCTCAACCAGTTCCCTATACTTCATACCTCGCATGTAATCTTCTTGAGCTAACTCGTGTTTTTGTTTCACTTCATATCACCCACCCCCTTCTACATAATAGAAAGAAACTCGCTCATTTCTCCCTTCAAATAACTTTTTTACAAAGAAAATAGACCTTGTAAATTACAAAGTCTTTTTTCTTCTATATAAATTTACAACTTTCGTATTAGAATTAGTTAAATCCCTCCACCAGGCTCTGTGTTAGCAGGTGCTCCTCCATGATCTCCATGTGATTCTAACTTGGGTGCAGGTGTATCTCCCTTATTGTAAGCAGGTGCCCCTCCTGTATATCCATCCGATTCTAACTTGGGTGCAGGGAAATGCCCATGAGTATAAGTTGGTGCTCCTCCATGATCTCCATGAGCTTCTAACTTAGGCGCCGGAGTGTCTCCTACATTAAAAGAAGGTGCTGGATAGTATCCATATCCATAAACTGGTGCTCCCCCTGTATGTCCATGTGCATATGCAGGCGCTCCTCCACCATCTCCTACTGAAGCCGCTTGAACAACCCCTCCACCATTTCCATGAGCAAAACCAAAAATTCCAAATCCTAAAACAGATAAACCTACGACTGCTGTACCAATTTTCCTTTTCATAATCGCTCTCCTCTATATGTATTTCATGTTAATTGAAATGAACATATTATGGATATCAGTCATGATGAAAATTCGACTCATTTCATTATCATATATTTATATTTCTATGTATTTTTTTGTAAAACCTTCTTGAAATCTGAAGAAAATGGTTATTTTTTGTAAACATTTAAATATAGTAACAAATTATTCACTTTACAATTTAGGCTTTGTTGCCTAACCATATTCACCCCTTGCGGTAATCCCTAATTTAGTATTGAAATTCTCTAAATCTCGATGTATTATATTTTTGTATTTTCTCAGTTCCCAAGCCGAGAATACATCATCACTTACGAAAGGACCCGAACTCCATCGGGTTCTTTTTCATTCCTCTTCTTGTAAATCTATTTATTTAAATGTAAAATTGTAAATAAGTTCTAACATTTTGAATCGAGGTGAAAATCATGAGAAGTTTTGGCTCATTAATGATCTCTACTGTCTGTTCAGTACTTCTAATTATTTGGAATGTCTATTCCTTCTATAACGGATTCACAACCGGGCGCACATACTACTGGATTAATGGCATCGCAGCTGTTATCTTCCTTTTATTCTTTATCCTCAACATGCGCGATTTTAAAAAGAAACACTACAGAACCTCATAACAGTAGGAGTTGATATATATGTGGGAAAGATTCAAAAACTATAAGTATTCTTCAAAAGAATTAGAGTTCATGCTTTGGTTATTTGGTATTACTTGCTTTGTACACTCGGTCGCTTTCTTTGGCGGACTATTTTCTTCTGAATTTTTTTGGTTTAAAGGTCTTTGTGCTATTGCAGCACTACTAGCTTTTATGGATGTTAAGCGAAAAATTAATAAGTATAAGGTAGCATTGTGAAAAGGAGCCACTGCAGGTTCTTTTTTTCTGTTCAAAATAAAAAAGCAGCTGTTAGGCTACTTAAAGTTTTTCTTATCACCAAATAAAATGATATATATATTCTCCCGCTATACTTTCATCAACTCCAGCAACCCTAGCAAATCTCACCACATCAGCACCCTGAAGGAAATACATTGTTAGCATAACTGGCACACGTGACCACATAAACCGATAAAGTTCATTCACTCTTTGCTTAGTCGTAACAATTAAATCGTTCGCAGGTCCATTAATCCACGCAGAGGTTCTAACTGAAGTAAACGGAAGATCTTTCCCATTCACCACTATTCTCGCCATAATATGTGTTATATCCACATCGATACCCTCATTCCAAGAATTAAATCTGTTTCCCATATTTACATAAGTATTCGATGCTATAAGAAATGTTTAAAATGCTTTTTATTAAATAAAAAAACAGCTGATCCGCTACTTTCACTTGTTCCACCCTTCAAAATCTTTATATTGCTTTGGATATTCATTTTTGAACACATTTTCATGCCATGCCTCATCTGCGTCTGGCCTTGACTGCTTATTATTGTATTCATTCACATCACCATTTCCATTGAACCACTCAGGATTCCTATGAACGTAACGGTAAATAAACTTGATTTAGGGTATCTAGAAAATTAATGTTTTAATTAAGGTTGTTTTAAGGAAAATTATCTATTCAAATGCCCATTTTGTTCAGATTCACGTTTAATGTGTAATTGCTATATTACAAAGAAAAAAAGCACCCCCTGCATTCCCATTCCATCGATGTCTTCAAAATTGGAAATTAATTCATACGAAACGATTTCCCACCGTTCAATTTACTTACTTGAATGGCTATCTCTATTCTTGGCCATACTACATTTATGCATCTAGATTGTCAACTTTAGAACGAGCAGTTAACATTTGTTAACTGTTCTTTTGTGATTCATCGTCACATTTTGATGAAATGATCATATATTATCTCGAAGCATAAAACCCTAATTTTCTTTTTAATATCTAACTTTTCCCTTAAAGAGCACTTTTTAAAGGTGCTCTTTTTAGATTAGCTAAAATATCACTTAATATTTCTTCAAAAATATCGCTTAGGCGATGGCCATAACTCATTTACTACAGTCTCTAACCTTTCTCCTTTCTCCTTTTTTGAGAACCAGCCGAGCAGCTAGCTTTTGCTAGCTGCTCTTTTATTTCGTTCCTGCTCTTGCTTCTTAAAGAAATCTGTAACTGCGTCTTTCCAATAAGAACACATATCCATTCCTTTTTTATACAAAATGAAATTTTTATTAAGTTTTCTATTAATAATATATATTGTTTTCTTTTCTGAATTAGTTTAAAAATAGATAGTTCAACAATGAACTATTTTGTGTTAGTCTAAACTAAGAAAGAAAGAAAGGAACTGAATATAATGAACTTAAAAGATCCTAGTTTCAAACAAGCGGGAGAAGTTGTCCAGTCATTTGTAACAATTAACAAAGAAATTATAAAGTTCACACATCAAAACGCCTCGAGTTTAGGGTTAACAATACAACAAATGGGTATTTTAAATACAATTTATGCAATTCCTAATATCACTCTTAAAGATATTTCAGAACGTCTTTCAATTCCTAAAAGTACAGTGAGTGTAAATGTAGATGATTTAGTTAATCTAGAGTTCATCGAACGAAAACAATCAGATGAAGATCGTAGAGAAATAAAATTAAAAGTAACACCCAAAGGACAAGAGACATCGAAAAAATCTATTGAAAACTCTACTTCCTACAAAGCGATGTCCCTAGCATTACAGCAGCTTCAAGAAGATGATGTTCAAACATTATTGCGTATTCATAAAACTTTATTAACCTCTATAAAGCAATTTTGTTGATTGATGTAAAACATTAATAAAACAAATTCTAATTCTTATTTTTCAAAAAACTGAGCAGTTAGGTTTCACTAGCTGTTCTTTTATTTAAAATAGCGTTTTTGTTGATTTTTCGTTGACATTTTGTTGATTTTTTCTTCACATTTAAATGAAACCAACATACGATATTGTATGTAGTCTCTCCGCTCATAGAGATCTACCTTTCTTATCGAAGAGCATCCTTATATGTGTGCTCTTTTTACTTACAATGAAATAACTATTTTGTTAAGTTTTATTAATTCCTACATTCTCTTAATAAGTTCTGTATAATAACCTTTCCAAAATCATTGTGTTCCTCTATAAAAAATACTGTTTTTCTCTGCATTACTATTTTTCTAAAGTATCTAACAAAATTTGACAAACACAGTCAGCTATATTTGTTATTATGTTCTAGGTATTTCGCTTGACTACATAGAGGTTCTGAAAAAAACATATTTAATGACTGTTCGTAGAAGGAGAATACAACATGGAAACACAAAACCTACAAATACCCTAGACAAAAGATTAATGGGATTTGGCTAATAATTTCCGGTATAGCAATGTTTTTACTTTTAATAAAATATAACGGCTATCCAAATGTATGGCCTTTTATCATCGTTTACATATTGGGCATGATTTGGCAATTAAACTCTAAAACTAGGAAAAAGTTAGCAGTTGGTCCTGGAACACCAGAACAAAAAAAGTGGTCTAATTCTTCAATCATTCTATTGGCCATTTTAGTTTTTCTTATTTTCCATTTCTTTTCCGATGACTATAGAATTTGCTGGTTATTAATTCTTTTAGCTGTAGGTGTTCATTTTTTAGCTTTTATTCCAGTACACGGAAAATTAATGATCTTTTTATCAATTAGTTTGGTAATTAATGCGTTCATAGGATTAATTATTACTAATGTAAGTCTAGATATCTTTTTTGTAATAGATGGACTATTGAACTACCCCCACTTTCACTTCGTTTAGAAGTGAGGGATTCCTAAGTAAAGAGTTCTATCGAACTCTAATTGATTAGGCTAACCCCGCAGTCCCTGCGGTTAGAAGTCTTATT
>Ga0209025_1004626_pt1 | contig 11766 bp, 12 predicted proteins | sample AraplaMF_Col_mLB_FD_184256 | JGI IMG/M metagenome (GOLD analysis project Ga0209025, IMG submission 184256) | Arabidopsis root microbial communities from the University of North Carolina, USA - plate scrape MF_Col_mLB (SPAdes) (version 2) | ecosystem: Host-associated > Plants > Roots > Endosphere... | reverse complement strand
AGTGGTTACAATTCGAATATAACGGGAAAACAGCTTATGTTCACGTTCCTTTCTTAACAGGTACAGCACCTGTTATTGAGAAACAAGAACAACCTGCTCCTGCTAAAACTGTAGCACCAGCTAAAGCACCTGCAGCACAAGCAAAACAAGCTGCTAAGCCTGCTGTGAAAGCTGCTGAAACTAGCACACCTTCTGGTGGTCGTGAGTTAACAGTCGTAGCTACAGCATATACAGCTCATCCGAGCGAAAACGGTGGCACATACGGTGGCCGTGTATTAACTGCAATGGGTCATGACTTAACAGCGAACCCAAACATGAAAATGATTGCTGTTGACCCGAAAGTAATCCCATTAGGATCTAAAGTATGGGTTGAAGGTTACGGAGAAGCTATCGCTGGAGATACTGGCGGTGCAATTAAAGGTAACCGTATCGACATCCTACTTGGATCAGATAGTGCTGCTCAAAAATGGGGCCGCAAAACTGTTAAAGTGAAAATTTTAAAATAACCAATGACTGCTAAAGCCGGTTCTCTTTGTTGAGAGCTGGCTTTTATTTTTTTATAATAGCTATAAGGAGGTTATGTCCATGAATGCACAAGCAAAAGTAGACTGGATCGGTACACCAAAACCGTATATATATAAAGATGAAGTAACATACGACGCTACTTCCATTGACTTTTCACTCGCTGGTGATGACAATCGATATAAATTAATTGTGCTCAACTTTGAAGAAGATACACATTACAAATTTGTCCAATATGGAATCAAACCCGGCTCACAAAAGCCATTCCCTATCGACATTCCATTTGAACAAAACATGTTACCCATTATAGAACAAATATTACATGATCCGTATGTACAAGCGATATTAAAGGAAACGCGCTCATAATTGAAAAAAGACTATCTCAATTAGATGAGATAGTCTTTTTATTAACGGTTCGGACCAGATACTTCCTCTGACTTAAGCGTATTATTCGCTCCAAGAGAATGGTACAATACCTTTCCATTTCCATTAACAGTAACGATATGGTCATTATTAAAACTTTTGAACTTCACAGATCCATCACCGTAACGAATATGGTACTCTTCATATGTCGTTACTTTATATTTCGTATCACTTTGACGCTCTACATTACGAATTTCGATTGTTAATAAATCTTCAGTAATTCCTTTTTTATGTAGATATTGTATATAATCACGGTCTTCCTTATACGATTTCCCGCTCTTATCATAATTATTTTCAATCAGACTAAAATCATTTAATGAAATCGCACGTACATTATCATAAATATGATTTCGTACAAAATCACCCACTGCTGAGCTTGATGTTTCTTTCGGGAATTTTAAGTAATACGTGCTTTGGTCCCCAATTTTAACACTTTCAGATTTTATTACACCAAAATCAGTAGTTTTCTCTAAATGTACTTCTACTGTTTCATCTGTGGATACAGGACCCAGTTTATAATTACCATAACTTAATTTCCCACGTTTTTTACCATTTACAAATACGGTTGCATCATTTTCATCAGAAGAAATGCTTACATACTTTCCTTCAAGCGATAAATCTACATTCACTTTCTCGCTCTGTTCATCTGCTAAATCTACTTCTTTCTCTGTTTCTAATTCAGTAAGTTCTGTCTTCGCTGTTGCCTTGACAACATACGTACCTGGGAAGTATGGCCCCAACTCTTTCGAAGTTTTATCATTAGAAAGTTCTGTTTCTTTTTTATCATCCACATATATTTCCGCATTCTTTGCAGTTGTACTAACACTCATATAATAAGATTTCATGCTAAACTTATACTTTGGATATAAGAACCACTCTTTTCCCTCTTCTACAATTTCCCCATCTTTAAACGAATTTTTATCCTCTGTTAACTTTTGATCTACTGTCTCTTTCTGTAAATAAGACAATAATTGTTTATTGTAAGAAGGGTTCTCTTTTAAGTAACGCATGTACGCTTTAATATCCTCTGTCTTAATCTTTAAGCTTGAATCATTTGCTTTCACAAACTCATCAATTGCAGTAATATCTTTCTTTTGGAATGCTTCAATCATTACATTTATTTGCTTTTCTTTTGAAAACTTGTATGCTCCAAATTTATATGCCCCAAATAATAAAATAATAATAATGGCGAAACCAATAATTAAAAATAAATTTTTCTTACTTTTCACTGGTCGTGTCTCGCTTTGTACTTCTGTATATGAAGCGGCAGTGTTATCGACGATTACTTCCACTTTACTCCCACACTCAGGACAAAAGTTCAAATGGTCTGCAACGTTCTTTTTACATGTTCCACAAAACTTCAATGTGCTCTCCTCCTATTTTTTGGCTAACTTCATTCCAACAAATGCTGCTACATATGTCACAATAAAACTACACATAGTTAAATATACAAATGAATTTTGCATAGATAATACCGTTCCACTTGTTCCAAACAAACTTGTTACAGTCCCTGAAACATCTATTTGGAACTTAGAAATCATATTCATTACAATCATCATAATCGTGTAAGAACCACTGCATACTGCTAATGTAATATATATATTGGCAGTCGATAATTCAGCTAATTTTCTTCCCGCTCTAAACATAAGGAACAACGGAATAATAAGCAGTAATAAACCGTAATGGAATACGTTATTCACTTCATCAAATTCAGCAAGGCTTTCCTGACTTGCTCCTTTTGAAATCATTATATCTCTAACCACTACGCCATTTACAGAGATGCCTGATATAAATGAAAATGATAATGTGCTCTCAGATGATTTTGATTTCTTACCAATTCCAGTAAACTCCTTACTAAGTGCTGGACTTGATACTTCTAACGGAGCAAAATGAGCCATACTCCATAATTGAGGTGTTAACTCTAATGCTAATAATCCACTTTCAGATTTTAAAGTTGTTATTTCTTTTAATGGTTCAATACTGTCTTCCTTATTTACTAACGCCATAATACAAACCACTACTGCTGTTATTAAAAGTCCTTTTATCATGGCTGAAATACCGTAATAAACAGACGCTCCATATGGCATTAACTCTTGAAATGCTGCCATATTATTTTTGCTTGTATGAGCAATAAACCCTACTAAAGTAAATAACGTTCCACATACAAAACCACTCAATAAACTCTTAATCGCTGAATAGCCAACCGTAATCTTACCTGCTTCTGAGAATGGAATTGCGAAAGATTGTGATGCTATAAAACTTATAATGAATAAAAAGACACCGTAAATAATACCAACTGTTGCCGCTATAAAGATTTGATCCTTAATCGTTTTTGCAACACGCTGCTTTCCTAACCAAATTCCTGTACCAGCGAAAATCATAAATGGAATGATTAATAGTAATGTAAATGGAGTATGCCAAGATAAAGAAAATATCAATCCACTATCGTCGCTAGCTGTAAAACCGAGTAAATGGTAACTTAACATCGTAGAAGTTGCACTCGAATAAAAGCTTGGCAACATTTCTAATTCTTTCGCGAATTTACTAAACATCTCACTTAATATAGAAGCAAATAATACACTACCAATCCAACCAGCAATTAACATGAGAATACTTGCAACACCCCCACCAATAAAACCTGTTTTTAAAACGGCTTTATCTGCTGTAAATTTAACCTCAGGAGTACCTTCCATTGTAGGCAATTTAATAGATTGTTCTTTTTTCTTCACAATAAATAAAGAATGCCCACACTTTTGGCAATATAAATTTTGCTGAGCATTTTCACCGCCACAACCTTTGCAGTATTTTGCAGTATCTTGTTCTAACGTTACTGCATCTATAGCTCCTGCAATCTCCATACTTCCTTCGTTAGGGCAATAGTTTACCTCTTCACCATGTTGATTTCCACATGTGCGACAATACATCTAATTCACTCCCCACTTTGCTTAATTCCACAAACCGGACAGTAAGTAGAGTTTTGATCGATATGTTCATTACATGAAATACAATTTGTCGTTTCACCTTCATTTTCTATCGCTAACATTGGATTCGGCTTCCCACACGAACCACAAAACTTATCATTTATTGATAAAGGTCCACCACATTCACATGTAGCTTTCTCGCCTTGTTGCTTTTGCAGTTCAACAATGCGTTTTCTTGCTTGATAAATAACTACATCAAATTCTTGAACTGGAGCAATCATCTCTTTTAGGCTCGCTTCATCTACTCCGTTTCCTCTTAATTGAACATAGACTCTTTGTCCAATCTCTAATAGAACCTCTGCCTTTTTCTGCATTTGCACTTGCATTTCTTTTTTCAGTTGAGCGATCTCTTGTGCAACTTGTAACTTCATCTTCCCTTGCTCAATTCCTTCTTGTAACTTATTCATTCCACTGCCTAACTTCGTCTGTAAATCTGACAAACTATTTCTCCTCCTATACACATATAGTAATATACAAAATTAACATTATATATATTACCATGATTTTCAATTTATGTAATCCAAATTTCATTTTTTCTGTTTTGAGCATTTTTTGTTTATAATGGTAGAGGAAAGAAATATGTGTACGGAGGAATATTATGCTGCAACACTCAATTACGAAAGATGAAATTATGATGATTGCGAATGAGTTCGTTCAAGGACTAGATCCACAGCAAACAGCTGATCAGGAACATGTCGCTACAGCTCGGCACCTATATCGTAGTGGTGTTGTCTACAACGTTGACTTTGATGGTTATACGCTATCAGGAACTGTAGATGCTGAAGGCAGCGTATATAGCGTCCATATCCCAATTCGTAACGTTGCTGAAAGCTATTGTGATTGCTTTGCACCAACGCAATGTGAGCATATGCTCGCTGTGTTACTATCTGCAGCGTCTAGTTTTGGGCAAGTAGGAGATGTATTAACTTTATTTAAAAATAATACGAAACCTTCCCTTCCTCCTATTCGAACTGCAAGACAAGTGTTGCAATCATCAGCTTTTGAAGAAACGGATTATAAAAGTTGGCAATCGTATTTTGACAACGAATATGAATCATTTAAGAAAGAACAAGCTCGGCTTACTTATAAACAAATGTATTTTCTTATGAGTATTTTTACAGACTTCTATACGAAACTCGAGCGGAAAGCTCCACGTATCGTTGTGATACATGAGTTGTTCAGGCTACATGCAGCGCTTTATTGCTTTCAAAAATTATTAGAAGAAATTCAGGACTTCGAAGCAAATAAAACGTATTCTTATCACCAGCCTGTTAACGTCGTTCGCTTATTTGTAGATAAAGTGGAATCCATCGTTCGGGACTTACAATCAGAAGCGATTCCTTCAGAGTCTGAAGCAATTTTGCAAGAAACAGCTCGTCTCATTCACGAAGTATTCTTCTCCACCGACGCCTATACGCAAGAAAGATTTTTTATTTATCGTCACATATGGAGTGAACTCTTACACAATAAAGAGAAACTGCAAGAAGAAGAAAAGCGAATCGATACGAAAATCAATCCACTCTCCAAAGCATTAGCATCTTCTCATCTACTCTTTTTAAATGACGAAGACCTATTAGCGATGGACTTACTAAAGAAACAGCCTGCTTCTGTTGTAAGTCTGTACTTCTATTGGTTAGAAGAGCTATTAAATACAATGCAGTGGGATCGTGCGAAAAACTGGCTTTCCTTTACGTATAAACAAGTGAAGAAAACGATACATGAGCACGAAAATACAATTTTCATAAAAGATATCGTTCGCTTATTCGTCATCATGTATGAAACGTATGCAACTCATACAAATGAACAAGCTGGATTCGAAATGATTTTACAAGAGCTATTACCATATAGTTTCGCAAACTATGAACAATACGTACTCGCGAAAAAGCAGTATCGAACATGGGCAGAACTTCAGCTCTTACATGGATTTGAAGCAATTGAACTTTTGAAAGAGCCGCTGAAAGATATTGAAAAGGAAGCACCAGAAGCGGCACTTCCTCTTTATCACCTTGCTGCCGTAGAGGCCATTGAAGAGCGAAACCGCAAATCATATAGACGTGCAGTTCGTTATTTAAAAAAATTACGTACATTGTATAAACGATTAAAGCGCACTGATGAATGGGATGCTTTCATTATTCACATCGCAAACTTACATTCACGTCTGCGTGCACTACAAGAGGAATTACGGAAAGGAAAATTAATCGATGATCAATCAAACTGAAGTAACAATTAGGCTCCAGCACGTTAGTCAAGGTTGGTTCCTTTGGGGAGAAGATGACAGCGGTACTCCATTATCCGTAACAAGTTGGAAACGAAATGCATTTACATGGCACTCCACTTCCTTCTACGGCACGTTTCTAAAAGAAGCGACCTTTGAAGGAAAACAAGGTGTTATGCTAACAAACGCACAAGCATTTGAATACATCGCTAATAAACCGATGAACTCTTTTGCCCATATCCAAATGAACGGTCCTATTACAGCACTTACGGAAGATGCGAACGAATTATGGGATGCCTTCATCGGCGGTAGCTTCGTACCTGATATGGAGCGTTGGTCTCAGCAACCATCTTGGAAAGTGCAAAATACCCCAATAGAAGAGGAAACATTGGCATCTCTTTTCTCGGCCGCGGTAAATGAAAGCATATTACAAGATAACCGTTCAAATGATGGATGGGAAGATGCCAAGAGACTTTATGAACATTACGACTTTACGAAACGGCAATTGGATGCAGCACTACATGAAGAAGATTGGCTTCGCAAAATTGGTTACATTGAAGATGATCTTCCCTTTACAATCGGACTACGGCTACAAGAGCCACAAGAAGAATTTGAAATGTGGAAGCTTGAGACAATTGTTACACCAAAGCGCGGGGCTCATCGCATATATGTATATGAGAGTATCGATTCTTTACCAAAACGATGGCACGATTATGAAGAACGTATTCTTGAAACACAAGAAGGATTCAGTAAGCTCGTACCGTGGTTAAAAGAAGACGAAACGTTCCGAAGTGAACTCTTTGAAACAGAAGCATGGAACTTCTTAACGGAAGCAAGTAACGAATTACTCGCTGCAGGTATTACGATTTTACTACCATCATGGTGGCAAAATTTAAAAGCAACAAAACCAAAGTTACGTGTACAGCTGAAGCAAAATGCTACGCAAACGCAATCTTTCTTCGGCATGAATACGCTCGTTAATTTTGATTGGCGCATTTCAACGAACGGCATTGATTTATCAGAAAGCGAATTTTTCGAACTCGTTGAGCAAAACAAACGATTATTCAATATAAATGGTCAATGGATGAGACTGGATCCAGCCTTTATTGAAGAAGTGCGAAAGCTCATGAATCGTGCCGATAAATATGGACTCGAAATGAAAGATGTCCTTCAGCAACATTTATCAAACACTGCTGAGGCAGAAATTGTAGAAGAGGATAGTCCATTTACCGATATTGAAATCGAACTAGATGGATATTATGAAGAGCTATTCCAAAAACTATTGCACATTGGGGATATTCCAAAAGTAGATGTCCCTTCTGCACTAAACGCAACACTCCGTCCGTATCAACAACATGGCATTGAGTGGTTATTATATTTAAGAAAGCTTGGATTCGGAGCATTATTAGCTGATGACATGGGACTTGGAAAAAGTATTCAAACGATCACTTACTTACTATATATAAAAGAGAACAATCTCCAAACAGGCCCTGCCTTAATCGTGGCACCGACATCTGTTCTTGGAAATTGGCAAAAAGAATTTGAGCGTTTCGCACCAAATTTACGCGTTCAGTTACATTATGGAAGTAACCGAGCGAAAGGCGAATCATTTAAAGACTTCCTTCAATCAGCAGATGTTGTATTAACATCTTATGCATTAGCTCAACTCGATGAAGAAGAACTTAGTACGTTATGCTGGGATGCTGTTATTTTGGATGAAGCACAAAATATTAAAAACCCACATACGAAACAGTCGAAAGCAGTACGAAACTTGCCAGCAAATCACAAAATCGCTTTAACCGGTACACCGATGGAAAACCGACTTGCCGAGCTTTGGTCTATTTTCGACTTCATTAATCATGGATATCTCGGCAGCTTAGGACAATTCCAGCGCCGCTTCGTCTCACCGATTGAAAAAGACCGTGACGAAGGAAAAATCCAACAAGTTCAGCGTTTTATCTCACCATTTTTACTGCGACGAACGAAGAAAGATCAAACCGTCGCATTAAACTTACCAGATAAACAAGAGCAGAAAGCTTACTGCCCACTTACTGGTGAACAAGCTTCCTTATATGAACAACTTGTTCAAGATACATTGCAAAATGTAGAAGGATTAAGCGGGATTGAAAGACGCGGATTTATATTACTTATGCTGAACAAGCTCAAACAAATTTGTAATCACCCTGCTCTTTATTTAAAAGAAACAGAACCAAAAGACATCATCGAACGTTCCATGAAAACGAGCACGCTAATGGAACTCATTGAAAATATAAAAGATCAAAATGAAAGTTGTTTAATCTTCACACAATACATCGGTATGGGGAACATGCTAAAAAATGTGTTAGAAGAACATTTCGGTCAGCGCGTCCTCTTCTTAAACGGTAGTGTACCGAAGAAAGAACGTGACAAAATGATCGAGCAGTTCCAAAACGGAACGTATGACATTTTCATCTTATCGTTAAAAGCAGGTGGAACTGGCTTAAACTTAACCGCTGCCAACCATGTCATTCACTACGACCGTTGGTGGAATCCAGCTGTAGAAAACCAAGCAACAGACCGCGCATATCGTATTGGTCAAAAACGCTTCGTTCACGTTCATAAGCTTATTACAACGGGGACACTCGAAGAAAAAATTGATGAAATGTTAGAAAGAAAACAATCATTAAACAACGCCGTCATTACAACCGATAGTTGGATGACCGAACTATCTACAGATGAACTAAAAGAATTGCTTGGTGTATAAACAAAAGGAGCTAATCTCAAAAGATTAGCTCCTTTTTCTATTCCAAAACCAATTGCTTATTATAATTCCTGTTAATCCGCCGCATGTATCCAGCAATGAATCTTGCCACATCGGTGTACGATCTCCCGTAGTCCATTGATGAATTTCATCAAATGTTGCATATCCCGCAACGAATAGAAGAGCGTATAGGAAACACCTTTTTCTCGAATAACCCGATCGATGAAAAGCATAATACGTCAATGAACCGAGCATAAAGAACACCATAAAATGAGCACCTTTACGAAGGAAAAACTCAATAAATCCGCCTACACCTTTATTCGCAATGCTAACAGATGTACCACCGCCATAATCGATAGATACCCATGAGAAATGCTCTTTCACAAACTCAACATTTACATATTGTTCAATATCCGAACGCATATCCTGCTTTTTATATGGTTGTGCCGAGGAATAGAAAATCAACCCCATCCATAGTAAAACAGGAATCCAAAATAACCATTTACGATTCATTCTTCCGAAACCCCTCTCTTAGTCTTTTAAGCGTACCAAAAAAAAGAATAAATTTCACGCCAAAACATGACATTCACGCCCTATTTATAAAGTGAAAGGGGGTGATAAACATGGCAGTCGAAACAATCGTAATGGATTTAACTTTACGCCTTGTCTTAAACAGTGGATTAGATAAGAACGGAAAAACAGTTTTCAAGAACAAACAATTTAAGCGTGTGAAAACAAACGCAAACTTAGAGCAAGTACAAAACGTAGCACGTGCTCTTGCTTCTGTACAAGCATCACCGCTTCACGCTATACAACTTGTTAGCACATCGGATCTTTCTAACCTATAAGGTGAAACTTTAATCAGTGGGGTGTTCATCCCCCGCTGATTATGAAGCAACACCAATCAGTCCTGCCTAACGTGATAAATAAAAAGGAGGAAATAAAGTATGCAAGTACTAGAATTAATTTTCGCGAAAGAAGATGGAAAAACAGTTGTTTTTTCTATCGAGAAACCTATCACACCCGTCGATGCACAAGTCGTAAATCAAGTAATGGATACGATCCTTGCCTCATCTGTATTTTCGTCAATTAATGATACTACTCGAAAAAAAGGAGCCCGCCTTGTAGAAAGGAACGTATCTGAAGTTCCCATTAACATCTAAATCACTGGAGATAAACAAAAAGACGAATCTGCATCATTTTGCAGATTCGTCTTTTTTCTTCGGCATTTCAATCGGAATAAAGATTTTTGAAAAACCGACGCATACATATTTATAGTGTTCTCCGCCTATATCAAACTCGGTCGTATATGTTGAGAAGAAAATATAATCACTTCGCTTTGTATAATTCTCGATTAATAATCCAACTTGTGGCTCAACATATTTTTTCGCCAACTTCTTACCAGCCGATGCTAAATCGCCAAGGAGACCCTCTTCATTTTCCTTTTGAACTTCGTCTAGCTTCTTGCTTACATCATTACGTTTCATAAACTGCTTTGCTGCCCAATCCGTATATTCACCTTTACTCGGATTACTATTTGCTAAATATACTAGAAGAACAACAACTAGAGCCATAATAATATACCTTTTCTTCATACTATCTCACCGCCTACTCTTTTCTATTTTCATATATATGTACAAGCGATGCAAATTAGAAAGACTAACATCTATTGATTGTAAACGAATAGCCAAAATTTACAATACAAAACAAAAGATTAACAATTATTTTACTTAATTCGTATATAATGATATTTATAACGACATTTCATAGGGGAGGACTCGAAGTTATGAACAATGAAAATGATATTTTTATTTCTAATTCTACAATGATGTTAGAGCCTTACAAGCACCCTTATTATCGAACAAAAATAATCGAAAGTAGCGGGAACCATCTTTCCTCCTGTCAAACTGCTCTCCAGCTCATCAAGCAATCTTGTCTAACCAATGTTCACTCTACTTATCAAGGCAGACGGAAAGCAGTCCAAACAAACTTTCATTTCAAACAAAATGTCCCAATTCCAATTAATCATCGAGAATATATTTGTGCTTTCCCGACAGAATCTCCTTCTTCTCCAAACTGTATATGGCTGTTTTATAACCATATAGATGACATAGAATTTTTCAAAAAGAGTAAAAAAGCTAATATTCATTTTTCAAACGGCACCACTACAACAATACATATCAGTCCCCATAGGTTAAAACAACAATTATTAAAAGCTGGATACGTATTATCACGTATGAACATGCAAGATTCACTACAATTTAAAAACCTCTTATTACATTTACTACCTTAACAAAAATAAATAGAATGGAAAGCAATATACTTTGCCTTCCATTCTTATAATACTATTTATCCTCTTAAGCTATTTCGCATTTTATCAAGTGCTTGCCGATACACCCATCTCACTTGATAATAAGTCATTTCCATCTCACTAGCGATCTCCCCCATCGTCTTCCCTACAAAAAAGCGTTCAAAAATAATGTACTTCTCCTTCTCATCTAACACACTCATAAAATCTTTCGCTTTCATTTCAATATCTTCAAAATGAAAGATATCCTCATACTCTCCTACATATACACACTTTTCTTGCACTGCAAACTCTTTCTTCAATCTTTCTAATATATAACCGCGCACCGTTATAACTGCATATGCAGGAAAGCTTCCTTTCTCCGCATCATACCTTTCATATGCATACCAAAGACCAATTAAACCACATTGATAATACTCTTCATGATCTTGATAAATACCTAACTTCTTTATTTGATTCACAATCATACCTTCATACAAAACAACTGCCTCTTTAAAAGTTGCTGGTTTCACACAGTACCCACTTCTAAAAGGTATACCTCTTTGTTATTCCGCCGGTACCTCCACAATATAAAAAT
>Ga0209025_1004623_pt1 | contig 11772 bp, 7 predicted proteins | sample AraplaMF_Col_mLB_FD_184256 | JGI IMG/M metagenome (GOLD analysis project Ga0209025, IMG submission 184256) | Arabidopsis root microbial communities from the University of North Carolina, USA - plate scrape MF_Col_mLB (SPAdes) (version 2) | ecosystem: Host-associated > Plants > Roots > Endosphere ... | reverse complement strand
GTTCGCCAAAGAGCATTTCTGGTTTGACGGCAGCGAGGTGCTGCGCGAGAAAATCCGCGAAGCGGGGCTGGCGGGCAGGGAAGGGCCGGTGCTGCAGTGGCTGGACCTGGCGGCGCAGCTGATCGGTTTTCCGCGCCACCTGAGCCAGCATGTGGGCGGCTTTGTGCTCACGCAGGGCAAGCTCACGCGGCTGGTGCCGGTGCAGCCGGCCTCCATGGAGGACCGCCGCATCATCCAGTGGGACAAGGACGACCTGGAAGCCATGGGCCTGCTCAAGGTCGACGTGCTGGCGCTGGGCATGCTGTCGGCCATACGGCGCTGCCTGGCGCTGGTGAACCAGGCGCGCGGCAGCCGGCTGCAGATGCACGAGGTCGTGCCCGATGAGAAGACCTACGACATGATCTGCGCGGCCGACACCGTGGGTGTGTTCCAGATCGAGAGCCGCGCCCAGATGTCCATGCTGCCGCGGCTGCAGCCGCGCAGCTACTACGACCTGGTGGTCGAGGTCGCCATCGTGCGGCCCGGGCCCATCCAGGGCGGCATGGTCCATCCTTACCTGAAGAACCGCGAAATCCTCAGGAACGGCGGCGAGATCAAGGTCGAATACCCGGCGCTCAATCCGGCCCTGGAGCGCACGCTGGGCATCCCGATTTTTCAGGAGCAGGTGATGCAGATCGCGATGATCGCCGCCGACTTCACGCCGGGCGAGGCCGACGACCTGCGCCGCTCCATGGCAGCCTGGAAACGCAAGGGTGGGGTGGAGCGTTTTCACGGCCGGCTGGTTCAGGCCATGGTGAAAAACGGCTATAGCACCGAGTTTGCAGAACGCATCTTCAGCCAGATACTGGGCTTCGGCGACTACGGTTTTCCCGAAAGCCATGCCGCCAGTTTCGCCAAGCTGGTCTACGTGAGCTGCTGGCTTAAATGCCATGAGCCGGCCTGTTTCCTGGCGGCCATGGTCAATTCGCAGCCCATGGGTTTTTACACGCCCTCGCAGCTGGTGCAGGATGCCATCCGCCACGGCGTGGAGGTGCGCCCCGTGGACGTGATGCACAGTCACTGGGACTGCACGCTGGAAGAACCCTCCGTTCGCCCTGAGCCTGTCGAAGGGCTGGCTCGAAATAGGCTTCGACCCTTCGACAAGCTCAGGACAGACCAAGCTCAGCCCGAACGGAGCAAGGATCAACCTGCGGTGCGCCTGGGCCTGCGCCTGGTGGCCGGCCTGCGCGAGGACGCGGCCCTGCGCCTGGTGGCGGCGCGGGCGCAAGCGCCTTTCAGCTCCACCGAAGACCTGGTGTCGCGCGCGCAGCTGGGCACGCTTGAAATCAACGCGCTGGCCGCCGCCGATGCCTTGCTGCCGCTGTCGGGCCACAGGCGCCAGCAGGTGTGGGACGCCTCGGCCATCAAGCCGGCGCCGCGCCTGCTCAAGTCCGTGCCCACGCATGAAACGCCGCTGGCGCTGCCCGACACGCCCGAAGGCGAAAACATTTTGTTCGACTACCGGGCCACAGGCCTCACGCTGCGCCGCCACCCGGTCGCGCTGTTGCGCGAGAGGCTGGCGCGCAAGGGCCTGCTGAGTGCGAGCGAACTCAATGCCTTGCCCGACGGTGAGGAGGTGGCCGGCTGCGGCATCGTCACCGTGCGCCAGCAACCGCAAACCGCCAAGGGCACCATCTTCGTCACGCTGGAGGACGAAACCGGGCCTGTCAACGTGATTGTCTGGAAGTCGCTGCGCGAGGCCCAGCGCGCCGAACTGCTGCACTCACGCCTGCTGGCGGTGTACGGGGTGTGGCAGCGCAGCGAGGAAAGCGGCACCGCCAAAGGCTATGGCGCGGTGCGCAACCTGGTGGCGCACCGGCTGGAAGACCTCACGCCGCTGCTGGGGCGGTTAGGCACCTCAAGCCGCGACTTTCATTAAAGCCGCGTACAAAGCCCTCCTGGCGTTGTTGCGCCGCTTTGCCGTGCTGGTGCACTGTCTGCGGCTACGCGCCTGGCCAGGATCGCTTCGCTGGGCTTTGTGCGCGGCTTTGCAAAAGCCTCAGGTGTTGGCCCGGCGGTAAAACGCCAGCGAGCCGGCCAGCGCCAGCAGCGCGCCGCCGCAGGCGCGGTCCATCCAGAGTGTGGCCGAAGCCTTGAGCAGGCGGATCGCCTTCGCGCCGACAAAGGCATACGCGAACATCACCGAAAAATCGATGCCGGCGAACACCAGTGAAATCGCAAAGTACTGCGGGGCCTGCGCAGCCGACGGGTCGATGAACTGCGGCAGCAGGGCCGAGCAGAACAGGTAGCCCTTGGGATTGGTCACCGCCACCAGGAAAGACTTCATGAAGATCGCGCGGCTGCCGTGCTGTGTGCCGGTGGCGCCTTCGGCGGGAATCTCAAAGCCGCCGCGCGAGCGCAGCAGGCGAATGCCCAGCCAGGCCAGGTAGGCCGCACCGGCCCACTTGAGCACCGAAAACCAGAACTCGGAGGCTGCCAGCAGCGCGCCCAGGCCGAGGGCCACTGCGCCCACCAGCACAAAATCGGAAACCACCGCGCCCAGCATGCCGGGCACGGAGCGGCGCACGCCGTAGCGCGAGCCGTTGGCCAGCGCCAGCAGCACCGTGGGGCCGGGCGTGGCGATGGCCACCAGCGCGACGACGGAAAACAGCAGCAAGGTGGTGGTGTTCATGCGGCGGATCCGCAGCCTTGGGGCTTGTAGACGCGCTCGGTCGAGGGCGGGTATTTCGCGAGAAGGCGCTCGGGGCGGCTGGGCCGCACCGTGAAGCCGCCGCCGCAGTTGGGGCAGACGCCCTTGAGCCGGGTGTCGGCGCAGTCGGCGCAAAACGTGCATTCAAAGGTGCAGATGCGTGCCTCGGCCGACTCGTTGGGCAAGTCCTTGTTGCAGCATTCGCAGTTGGGGCGCATTTGGAGCATGTGAGATCCTGTTGGATGTGGGGATTGACCCGATGCTAAAGAAAAACCCCTGCGAGGGAAACCCCGGCCGGGTCAGGACAGCTTCTTGACCAGCACCTGGCTCTTGCGATCCCAGTTGTATTTGCGTTTGCGGCCTTCGGGCAGCCAGTCGGGATCCACTTGCACAAAACCGCGCTTGATGAACCAGTGCATGGTGCGGGTGGTCAGCACAAAAATGCTTTGCAGGCCGGCGGCGCGGGCGCGCTGCTCTATGCGTTTCAAGATTTTTTCGCCGTCGCCCTGGCCCTGGCTTTGCGGCGAGACGGTGAGCGCCGCCATTTCAGCTGTTTTGGCTTCCGGGTAGGGGTAGAGCGCCGCGCAGGCGAAGATCACGCCGTCGTGCTCGATGATGCTGTAGTTGGCGGCGTCGCGCTCGATCTCGGTGCGGCTGCGCTTGACCAGGGTGCCGTCGTTTTCAAAAGGCTCTATCAGCTGCAGAATTCCGCCCACGTCGTCCCCGGTGGCTTCGCGCAGCTCTTCGAGCTTTTCATCGACCACCATGGTGCCTATGCCGTCGTGCACATAGATTTCCAGCAGCAGCGAGCCGTCTACCGCAAAGGGCAGGATGTGGCTGCGCTCCACGCCGGCCTTGCAGGCCTTGACGCAGTGCTGCAGGTAAAAGCCGGTATCGGTGGGGCGCTCGCCGTTGGGCAGCGTGGCCAGCAGCTTTTCGGCGGCGGCCAGCGGCAGCTCGGTGTCTATAGGGTTGTCCTCGCTCTCGGGCTGGTCGTGGTGTATGCGTATGCCCGGAATCTCGGTCAGGAAGATCAGCTTGTCGGCCTGCATGGCGATCGCCACCGAGGTGGCGACTTCTTCCATGGTCAGGTTGAAAGCCTCGCCGGTGGGTGAGAAGCCGAAAGGCGAGAGCAGCACCATGGCGCCGAAGTCCAGCACCCGGCCTATGGCGGCGGTGTCCACCTTGCGCACCAGGCCGGAATGCTTGAAGTCCACGCCGTCCAGGATGCCGACCGGGCGCGCGGTGATGAAGTTGCCCGAAATCACCCGCACCGTGGAGCCGGCCATGGGGGTGTTGGGCAAGCCCTGGCTGAAAGCCGCCTCGATTTCATAACGCAGCTGGCCGGCGGCTTCCTGGGCGCTGTCCAGGGCAACCTCGTCGGTGATGCGCATGCCGTGTGAATACTTGGCCGTGTGGCCCTTGGCCTTGAGCTGTTCGTTGACCTGCGGGCGAAAGCCGTGCACCAGCACGATTTTCACGCCCATGCTCTGGATCAGCGCTAGGTCCTGGGCGATGTGCTGCAGCTTGCCGGCGGCGATGGCCTCGCCGGCCAGGCCCACCACAAAGGTCTTGCCACGGTGCGTGTGGATGTAGGGCGCGACCGAGCGGAACCAGGGCACAAAGGTGAAATTGAAGACGGCGGACATGGGCGCGCTTTCGGGTCGTAAAGGGCAGGGCGTAAGCAGCCGGGGGCGGGGCGGTCGGAGGTGAAACCGGGCCTCCTGGCACCGCTGTTCCCGGCAAACGGAAAAAGTCCAGTGAGTGTAAGGGAGACAGGGCGCAGCATGAAGGCGCAGCCCCGGGCGGCCTACGCCTTTTGGTGCTTGGCGAAACCGGGTCCGGCGGGTATGGTCAGGGGGTTATGGATAAATATGCGATCGGGTTCTGGGGCTGCTACTTCGGGTCGGCCGGCCTGATGCTGGCCGGTTCGGTGTTTGCCTATATCCGGTCCCTGCGGCGTATTGCCGTCAATGCCGCCGCCTCGGCCTTGGCCTCGACCTTTTTTGTGATCGCCTTTCTGGGCGCCCTGCCCATAGGCGACGCCGATACGCTGGACCGCTTCCTGGCCCATGTGGCCAGCGGGGTGTCGGTGTTGCTGGCCTACCTGCTGTTCTCCATCCTGGGTATTTTGCGCAGCCCCTCGTCCCAGCGGCGCGCCTTGCTGCTGCTGGCGGCCGTCGCCGCCCTGGTCATTGCGCTGGGCTGGGCCCTGAGCCCGCAGCAGTCCCTGATGCTGAGCCTGGCCGGGGCCGCGCTGATGGGTTTTGTGGCGCTGGCCCTGAGCCTGCGCAGTGCCCTGCGCGGCGACCGCCTGGCCTGGGTGGCGGTGGCGGGCGTGGTTTTTATGCTGGTGGCCATCGTGGGCCTGAGCTGGGCGGCGCTGGACCGTGCCCACGTGCCCTGGCAGGCCCATGCCGTCGCCGCGCTGGCGGGCACGGCCTATCTGGCCACCATGGCGTCGGTGTTGTGGATACGCTATTCCTATCTCATCGAGCTGAACCAGGCCATGGCCTACGGCCCCAGCTACGACCCCGTCACCCGCATGCGCTCCAACAGCGAAACCAACAATATGGTGAACGGGGCTTTCAGGGATTACCGCGACAAGCCCGTGCCGCTGGGCGTGATCGTTGTCTCCATCGCCAACCTCTACGTGCTCGAAAAACTCTACGGCCTGGCGGCTGTCAACCATGCGCTGTTTGTCTGCGCCGGGCGGCTGCGGCGCACCGTGCCGGCCCATGTGGAGATGGGGCGGCTGGGCGAGGACGGCTTTTTGCTGCTGATGCGCAACTGTCACGACAGCGGTGACCTGATCCACCTGGCGCGCCGTGTGCAGGCCGCCCTGACGCGCACCGTGACGCTCAACACCAGCCTGGAAGCCGGCACGGCGGCCGGCCAGCAGACGCCCTGGGCGGCGGAGGTCGGCCTGGGCGTGCTGCGGGTGTCCAAAACCGATGCGCGCGCCTCCTCGGCGGTGGGCCTGGGGCGCGGCATGTCGCGCGCGGCGCTGGGCTATCCGAGCCGCATTGCCTGGTTTGACGAGGGCAGCGGGGAGATCGTCGACATGCCGGTGCTGGCGGCCTGAGCCGATGCAGCCTCCCCCGGCGCGCGAGGCTTTGCGGAAGCGCCGATAATTGGCGGCTTTGGCCGTCCCGGCCCGCCGGCCTTCTTTCAGACCTCTCCCTTTGTCCCCAGTTTTGACTCCCCTGACCATCACTTTTCCCGAATCGCTGCCCGTCTCCGGCAGGCGCGATGAAATCACCGCCGCGATGGCGGCCCACCAGGTCGTCATCGTCTGCGGCGAAACCGGCTCGGGCAAGACCACACAACTGCCCAAGATCGCGCTGGCCATGGGGCGCGGCAAGCTCAACTACCCCCCGGGGCAGGGCCGGCTCATAGGCCACACCCAGCCGCGCCGTATCGCCGCCTCCAGCGTGGCCAAGCGCATCGCCGAGGAGCTGAAAACACCGCTGGGCGAGGTGGTGGGCTACAAGGTGCGCTTCCAGGACAGGCTCTCGCGCGACGCCTCGGTCAAGCTGATGACCGACGGCATTTTGCTGGCCGAGACACAGACCGACCCACTGCTCAAGGCCTACGACACCCTTATCATCGATGAGGCCCATGAGCGCAGCCTGAACATCGACTTCCTGCTGGGCTATCTGCGCCAGCTGCTGCCGCGCCGGCCCGACCTCAAGGTGGTCATCACCTCGGCGACCATCGATGCGCAGCGGTTTGCGGATTACTTTGCTTCTGCCAAAGGGCCTGCACCTGTGATCATGGTGTCGGGCCGCATGTTTCCTGTCGAGCAGCGTTACCGGCCCTTTGAAGAGTCGCGCGAGCATGACCTCAACGACGCGATCGCCGACGCCGTCGACGAACTCTGGCTCAGCCCGCACAGCGCGGGCGACATCCTGGTGTTTTTGCCGGGCGAGCGCGAGATCCGTGAGGCGGCCGACCATTTGCGCAAGCACCTGGCGCACCAGCCGCTGACGCGCAACGCCGAGGTGCTGCCGCTGTTCGCGCGCCTAAGCCAGGCCGAGCAGGACCGCATCTTCGACGGCCACAGCGGCCGGCGCATCGTGCTGGCCACCAATGTGGCCGAAACCTCGCTGACCGTGCCCGGCATCCGTTATGTGATCGATGCCGGCACCGCGCGCGTCAAGCGCTACAGCTTTCGCAACAAGGTCGAGCAACTCATGGTGGAGCCGGTGTCGCAGGCCGCGGCCAACCAGCGCGCCGGCCGCTGCGGCCGCGTGGCCGACGGCATCTGCATACGGCTGTATGACGAAAAGGACTTCCAGGGGCGGCAGCCCTTTACCGACCCCGAAATCCTGCGCAGCTCGCTGGCTTCGGTGATCCTTCGCATGAAGGCGCTGCACCTGGGCAATGTCGAGGAGTTCGCCTTTATCGAGCCACCGCAGCGCCGCGCGATCGCCGACGGCTACCAGCTGCTGGCCGAGCTGGGCGCGGTGGACGAGGACAACGAACTCACTCCCGTGGGCCGCACGCTGGCCAAACTGCCGCTGGACCCGCGCGTGGGCCGCATGATCCTCGAAGCCAGGGACCGCAATGCGCTGGACGAGGTGCTGGTGATCGCCAGCGCGCTCAGCGTGCAGGACGTGCGCGACCGGCCCATGGACAAGCAGGCCCAGGCCGACCAGCAGCACGCCAAGTTCGACGACGAAAAAAGCGAGTTCAGCGGCTACCTCAAGCTCTGGAAATGGCTGGGCGACTCACGCGGCGGCCATGGCACGGACCACAAGCTCTCCAACCGTCAGTACGAGAACCTGCTGCGCGAGAACTATGTCAACGTCCGCCGGGTGCGTGAATGGCGCGACATCCATTCGCAGTTGCACACCGTGGTCGGCGAACAGAAATGGGTGCTCAATGACAAGCCCGCGAGCTATGAGCAACTGCACCTGTCCATGCTGTGCGGCCTGCTGGGCAATATCGGCTGCAAGAGCGACGAAGAGGATTGGTACCTGGGTGCGCGCGGTATCAAGTTCTACCGCCATCCCGGCGCCCGCCTGAGCAAAAAGCCGGGCCGCTGGATCGTGGCCGCCGAGCTGGTGGAGACCACGCGCCTCTTCGGCCGCGGCATCGCCAACATAGACCCGGCCTGGATAGAGCAGGTGGCCGGCCACCTGCTCAGCAAACAGCTGCTGGACCCGCACTGGGAGAAAAAAGCCGCCCAGGTGACGGCGCTGGAGCGTGCCACGCTCTACGGCCTGGTGGTCTACAACGGCAGGCGCGTCAATTTCGGCCGCGTCGACCCGGTCACGGCGCGCGAGATTTTCATCCGTGAGGCGCTGGTGGCCGGCAACTGGGACACCAAACTGCCTTTCCTGGCGGCCAACCTCAAGCTGATCCAGCAGGTGCAGGACCTGGAGCACAAGGCCAGGCGCCAGGACGTGCTGGTCGATGAGGAGTTGATCTACGCCTTTTACGACCAGCAACTGCCCGCCGAGGTGCACAGCGGCGCGGGCTGCGAGCACTGGTACAAGGAAGAGTCGAAAAAACAGCCCAAGCTCCTGCTGCTCACGCGCGAAGAGCTGATGCGCCACGAGGCGGCCGGTATCACCACGCAGTCTTTCCCCAAGACCTTGCGCATGGGCGGCGTGGATTGCCTGGTGACCTACCTGCATGAACCGGGCGACGCGCGCGACGGCGTCACCGTCGACGTGCCGCTGTTCGCGCTCAACCAGGTCAATGAAGAACGTTGTGAGTGGCTGGTGCCCGGCATGCTCAAGGACAAGGTCCAGGCGCTGATCAAGACCTTGCATCAGCGCCCGCGCTCGCGCCTGGTGCCCTTGCCCGAGACTGCGGCGCGCATGACGGAGCAACTGCTGCAGCCTGAGGTGTTCGGCAGCGGTTCGCTGACGGACGCGGTGCTCAAGCTGGTGCGCGACGCGACTTCGCTGGACATCAAGCGCAACGACATGAAGCTGGACATGCTGCCGCCGCACTTGTTCATGAACTTCCGCGTGGTTGACGAGCATGGGCGCCAGCTGGGCGCGGGCCGCAATCTGGGTGCGCTCAAGGGTGAACTCGGCTCGCAGGCGCGCGGCGCTTTCCAGGCGCTGGCCGGTCTCAAAAACCTCGCGAAAGCACCTGAGCCGGCTTCCAGCGCTGCACCCGACAGGCCTGCAGCCCAGGCCGGGCGCGCGCAGGGCGCACCTGAAAAAACAGCAGTCAAGGTCGCGGAGCGCTACACCGGCTGGAGTTTTGGCGAATTGCCCGAACTGATGGAAATCCGCAAGGGGTCCCAGACGCTGATCGGCTTTCCGGCGCTGATCGACCTGGGCGATGCGGTCACCATCGAGGTGTTTGACGAACCCGATGCGGCCGCCGCCAAACACCGGGCCGGCCTGCGCCGGCTGTTTGCGCTGCAGATCAAGGACGCACTCAAATACCTCGAGAAAAACCTGCCCGAGCTGCAGAAGATGGCCACGGCCTACATGCTGGTGGGCCGCGCGGCCGACAACTCCGGCGGCGGCACACTCGAGGAACTGCGCGAGCAGATCATCGAGGTCGCGCTGGACCGCGCCTTCCTGCTCGATCCGCTGCCGACCAGCGAGGGCGAATTCAAGAAGCGTATCGAAGACGGCCGGGGCCGCCTGACCCTGATCGCCAGCGAGGTGGCCCGGCTGGCCGCGGGCATCCTCACCGAATTCGCCGTGGCCCAGCGCAAGATCAAGGACAGCAAAAACGCCGCCGAAGCCGCGGCCGACGCCGCCCAGCAACTGCAGCGCCTGGTGCCCAAGCGCTTTCTGGCGGCCACGCCTTATACGCAGCTGCAGCATTTCGCGCGCTACCTCAAGGCCATCACCTTGCGGCTGGAAAAATGGCGCGCCGACCCGGCACGCGACGCCGCGCGCCTGGCCGAGCTGCGGCCGCAGGAACAACGCTTCTGGCGCCTGGTGGCCGAACGCAAGGGCGCGGCCGATGCGCGTATGCAAGAGTTCCGCTGGCTGCTGGAGGAACTGCGCGTGAGCTTTTTTGCGCAGGAATTGCGCACGCCGCAGCCGGTCAGTATCAAGAGGCTGGAAAAGGCCTGGGCTCAACTGAACAGTTGAGCCCGGTTTTATCAACCAAAAAAATGGCCTTGCATTGCAAGGCCATTTTTCTTATTGAGAAAGATGTGCGTGTGACGTGTGACTAGATGCGTCCCATCAGCAGCAGGATCACGAGGATCAGCACCACGAGGCCGATGCCGCCGCTGGGCCCGTAGCCCCAACTGCGACTGTGGCCCCAGGTAGGCAGGGCGCCGATCAAGATAAGAATCAGGACAATCAGCAGAATGAGCGAGATGGACATTTGGAAGCACTCCTAGTTATTGATGTGCTTTATTCTTGCCCGGAGCAGGGCTCGAACAAGCAGGAGGAGGGCGTGTCCAACCGTCGGTAAACGCTGACAGCGCCGGCTTACAACCCGGCGTTTAGACCCTGCGGGTTCTTACAGCTTGGCCAGGCGCTGCAGCGCCGTGTTCAGGGTGTCGTCCTTCTTGGCGAAGCAAAAGCGCACCACACGCTGGTCGAAGCCGTTGCCGTAAAAAGCCGAGAGCGGAATGGCCGCAACGCCGATTTCGGTGGTCAGCCATTTGCAGAATTCGGCTTCATCGAGGTCGCTGACCTCGGAAATGTCCACGCACTGGAAGTAGCTGCCTTCGCTGGGAAGCAGCTTGAGGCGGGTTTTGGCCAGGCCTTCGCGAAACAGGTCGCGCTTGCGCTGGTAGAAGGCCGGCAGGCCCAGGTAGGGTTGCTCGTCGGCCATATAGGCGGCCAGGCCGTGCTGTACCGGCGTGTTGACGGTGAAGACATTGAACTGGTGCACCTTGCGGAATTCGGCCGTCAGCGCGGCGGGCGCGGCCACGTAGCCGACCTTCCAGCCGGTGACGTGGTAGGTCTTGCCGAAGCTGCTCACAATAAAGGCGCGCGCGGCCAGGCCCGGAAAGCGTGCCGCGCTCTGGTGGATACGGCCCTGGGCCGCGTCGAACACCATGTGCTCGTAGACCTCGTCGCTGATCAGGAGAACGTCGGTGGGCGCCAGCAGCTCCTGCAGCGCAAGCATGTCGGCCTCGCTCCACACCGTGGCGCTCGGGTTGTGCGGGGAGTTGACGATGATGGCGCGCGTGCGCGGCGTGAGGGCAGCGGCGATCTTGCCGAAGTCGGGGCGGAAGGTGCCCGGCGTCAGCGGTACGCGAACGACCTTGCCGCCGGCCAGTTCAATGTTGGGTACATAGCTGTCGTAGCAGGGCTCAAGCACGATAACTTCGTCGCCGGGGTGGACCACGGCCAGGATGATGGTGATGATGGCCTGCGTCGCGCCCGCGGTGATGGTGATTTCGCTGTTGGCGTTATAGCGGTGGCCGTAGAGCTTGGCCACCTTGGTGGAAATGGCCTCGCGCAGAACCGGAACCCCCGTCATCGGCGGATACTGGTTCAGGCCCCGGGTCATGGCGCCGGTGACGGCATTGACCAGCTGCGGGTCGCATTCAAAATCAGGGAAACCCTGGCCCAGGTTGACCGCGCCTTTTTCGGCGGCCAAGGTGGACATGACCGTGAAGATGGTGGTGCCGACGGCGGGCAGCTTGGTGGTCAGTGTGGGGGTGCGTTCGAGAGTGGTGGTCATGGCTGCGGGGTGGATCAAATCTCGTAATCGTTGACGCGGCCGGCCATGGCTTTGGTGATCAGGGCGCGGTCCAGCTTGTCGCTGAGCAATTCGGCGAATTTGTAGACAAAGTTACGCAGGTAGGCGCTGCGCTTGAAGGCCACGCGGGCCACGTTGATGCCGAACAGCGGGCCGGCCGGGATGGCGATCAGGTCGCTGTTGGTGCCGTCTTCCTTGATGGCCATCTCGGCCACGATGCCCACACCCAGGCCCAGGCGCACATAGGTCTTGATGACGTCGGAGTCTATGGCCTCCAGTGCGATGCGCGGCTGCAGGCGCTTGGCGGCAAAAGCCAAGTCTATCTTGGTGCGGCCGGTGAAGGACGGGTGGTAGGTGATCAGCGGTTCCTCGGCCAGGTCTTCCAGCGAAATGTTTTCTTTTTTCGCCAGCGGGTGGTCCACCGGGATCACCAG
>Ga0209025_1004619_pt1 | contig 11782 bp, 9 predicted proteins | sample AraplaMF_Col_mLB_FD_184256 | JGI IMG/M metagenome (GOLD analysis project Ga0209025, IMG submission 184256) | Arabidopsis root microbial communities from the University of North Carolina, USA - plate scrape MF_Col_mLB (SPAdes) (version 2) | ecosystem: Host-associated > Plants > Roots > Endosphere ... | reverse complement strand
TCATTTGATCTTGTTCTTCTTCTAGCGCAGTTAGCATAATAATTGGTATATTTGACTGACTTCGAATCATTTTGGCAACTTCAAATCCATTTAGGTTTGGCATCATCACATCTAGAAGAATTAAATCGAAGGATTGCTTATTAAATTGTTTCATGCCCTCTAATCCATCTGATGCAACTATAACTTTATACTGTTGTGTCATTAAAAATTGTTTGATCAATTCTTGTATTTCTTGATCATCTTCTACCACCAGAATGTGATAGTTCTTCATAATATCACCTCTTGTAGTCATTATAACCTTCCAATCTGGAGTTGATGTGGAGACGTATTAGAAACACTATAAAAACTTCACAAGAAAACTACATGTATTTCAAACCAGCTCCAGATGCATGAGATAGGTTATATACATAACAAGACAGAGGGAGGTAATTAAGATGTCACTGGAAGCAAACATCATTCTTTCTTTATTAGATGTACAACTGTGGATGGTCCCTCAATCGAATAATAGACGCATCAAAGAGGAAAAACAAAAATTGAAATCAGCACCGTGCTTAAATAAATACACAATTGTAAATAAAAGAAAGCTATATAAGTCTAGTGAACAAAAATAGGGAGGATCAAATTGATTCTCTCTATTTTTGTATTCAATAACTAGATACTGAAAATCTTTACTATAACTCTAGATTAACTCCATATAGAATACAGATTAAGTTTGTATGATACATGTACCAAATAGAAAGGAATGATACATGGTGTTGACGATTTACACAATCTATCAAATTTTATCCCTTCCTTCTTATTTACACACAAACCTATTACCATCCATTCTCACGAGAATGCTAGGATCTAAGTTTATAACAAAAGAATAAATAATCTAATGGATGTTTATTGTCCCTTGTTTCCGCTTTTTGCAAAACACCTGTATAAACACGCATGCTACTATGTACATTGAATACTCTATTTGTTGAGAGCCGAATAGGCTCTTTTTTTAGAGACAAGCTCGAAGTGGGTTCGAATATCGTTATACATATATTCATAGGAAATTTCAAATATAATGTTACCTCTACGAAAAAACAGTTGATTTATGTTTAAACCATGTCTAAAGGTAAAATTTTCTTTTTTTGAAATGGTGATTCTTAAATATTACATTCATATATCTTATTTCAAATATCAAGATGAAAATATTCAATTGTAAATTAAAGGAGAAAGGGATGTTCACAATGGGACACTATGATATAAATCAAACAGAAAGCAATAGGAATAAAGCCTATAAAAAAACAGGGTATTTTTTCACAGGAATAATTGGTGCAGTGATTGGTGCAATTACCATTGGATTGACCACCCCTTATATAAATGAAATCAAAGGAAGTGCAGGTCAATCTTCTAAGCATAACGGAGTAAATCAGGCTACGCCGATCTCTTACAAACCAGAAGATGTGAGCAATCCTCAAAATATGATTGAATCTGCAAAAGAAGTTGTCGTAGGTGTCATTAACTATAAACAAAATGCAAATTCATTTAATACGCAAGATCAATCAGAAGGAGCTGGTTCGGGATCAGGGGTCATATATATAAAAAACGGCAATAGGGCTTTCATTGTTACAAATAATCATGTGATAGACGGTGCGAATAAAGTAGAAGTGAAATTGAATGATGGTAAAAAGGTTCCCGCTAAAGTAGTAGGGACAGATCCATTATTAGATTTAGCGGTATTAGAAATTGACGGGGCAGATGTAAAAAGAGTCGCAACACTTGGAGACTCTGAAAAAATTCGTACAGGGGAAACGGTAATAGCCATTGGGAATCCATTGGGGCTAGAAGGTAGTGTAACAAAGGGGATTATTAGTAGCAAGGAACGAGAAATACCTGTTAGTACCCTCGGAAATCAACAAGTGGATTGGCAAGCACAGGTAATTCAAACAGATGCAGCTATTAATCCTGGGAATAGTGGAGGAGCTTTGTTTAATGAACGGGGTGAAGTCATTGGAATTAATTCGAGTAAAATTGCACAACAAGCTGTTGAAGGAATTGGATTTGCAATTCCGATTCATATAGCCAAAACAATCCTAGAGTCTCTTGAGAAAGATGGAACAGTTAAGCGTCCGATGATGGGTGTACAGTTATTAGATGTGGAGAAAATGACAGATTCTGCACGTAATCAATTAAAATTACCAAAAGAGTTATCAAATGGTGCCGTGTTGGGGAATATCTCAAATCAATCACCAGCAGAAAAAGGTGGATTGCAACAATATGATGTTGTGATTGCATTAGATGGACAAAAAATAGAAAATGTCGTTCAATTCCGTAAATATTTATATGAAAAGAAAAAATTGGGGGATATAATTAAAGTAACAGTTTATCGAAATGGTGAAAAACTAACAAAAACCGTGAAATTAATGGAACAAACACGTACCACTTAACAGCCACCTTTTGGTGGCTTTTTCTATTTTACTAGTTTTATATGTACGATCATTCCATTCGTCCTCACTCCACATTAATAAACTGGCTCTCTACCAATTTTCAAAATCGATTACGTATTTTAATTTGTGTTCCAGTTTTTCTTGACTATATTAACGAATCACTACATATGCACTCCAGATAAGCCCTAATATCTTTAGATAATCTACTGAATATCTTCATATAAACTCCAGATAGTGTATTTAGAATAACAACTATCAAGGAGGTTAGGAAAAATGAATTTTATAAAACGTGCAATTCTCAGTATGAAAAAAAGAATAGGAACATCATTAATTTTGATGGCGGTCTTTCTGATTGTTACAAACTTAGTGCTGGCAGGATTTGCAATCCAGAATGCATCAAAAAAAGCTGCTGATTCAGCAAGAAAAAAACTGGGTGCTGATGTTACTTTAGGTCTTGATTTTGATAAATTAGGAAAACAAGCAAGGGAAACTGGAGAGGCGCCTAATCCGCCGCAGCTCAATACAAAAGAAACAGATCAATTAGCGAAGTCCAAATATGTTAAAGACTATAATTATATAACCCATAATTTCGGAATTGCGGATGGATTTAAATTAGTAGGAGCTTCAGAAGGAGAAGATGAAGGAAAAGGAAAAGGAAAAGGTAGCGTTGCAATGGTTGGAGGATCAGGTTCAGGTTCAGAAATAGATATGAATTCTTCTCTTATGATAGAAGGAGTTCGCAAGACTTTATTACAAGAAAGTTTTAAAAATGGAAAAAGTAAAATCATTGATGGGAAACCAATTACAGAAAAGATGCAAGATCAGAATGTAACTTTAATGGAAAAACGATTAGCGGAACAAAATAATTTGAAAGTGGGAGATAAGGTTAAAATTCAATCAGGGGATAAGAAGGAAACTCTTGAAGTTGAAATTATTGGTATTTATGAAACGAATGAGCAACCAATGGGACAAAACCCCCCTCCTATGATGAATCCAGCTAATAAACTATATATGCCTCACTCTACTTTAAAGAAATTAGAAACAGATGAAGGTATGAGTAGCATTCAGGTCGTGTACTTATTGAACGATCCACAGTATATTGATGCATTTAAAAAAGAAGCAAAAAAATCTGATATTGATTTTAATTATTTTAAGTTAGATGCACATGATTCATTGTACAAGCAAATGATTGGTCCTATAGAAAATATCGCTTCTACGTCTCAAATGATTATCTATATGGTATCTATTGCAGGTGCGATTATTTTAGGATTAATCATTATGTTATCGATTAAAGCACGTCGTAAGGAAATGGGGATTTTATTATCTATTGGAGAGAAAAAATGGAAATTGATGGCGCAGTTCGTAGTAGAAGTAGCATGTATTGCTATTTTAGCATTTGGATTATCCCTAACAACAGGAGCTAAAGTTTCTCAATTCGTAGGGGATAACTTACTTTCGAGTGAAATTGCTACAGCAAGCGAAGAAAAAGACAATTCACAAAATGGTAGTGTAATGATGGTTGGGGCTGGTGGTACTCCACAAAACCAAAATGAAGATCCAATTGATAAAATTGATGTAAGTGTAACAGGAGAGGATTTAGGGAAAATGGGGGGAATTGGACTGACTATTGCTATATTAGCAACGCTTCTTCCGGCATTATCTATCCTACGCTTAAATCCAAAACAAATTCTTTTAAAAGATGAATAAGGAGGCTCGATATGGAGACAATTTTACAATTTAAAAACTTAGATTATTATTATGAAAGTAACGGAAAAAAAGTAACGATACTAGATAATGTGAATTTTTCTTTTCAAAAAGGGCATTTCTACACGATTTTAGGGCCATCTGGATCTGGTAAAACTACAACTCTTAGCTTAGGTTGTGGGCTGGATATACCTAAAAATGGTTATGTACTGTATAACGGCAAGGATATTAGAAAAATTGGCTTGGATCGATACCGTAATCAACATGTATCTGTAATTTTCCAATCTTATAATTTGATTACCTATATGACTGCTCTTCAGAATGTATTAACAGCAATGGAAATTACAGGTGTGAAGGTACAAAATAAAAAAGCAAGAGCATTAGAATTATTAGAGAAGGTAGGACTCACAGAAGTAGAAGCGAAACGAAATGTCTTGCAATTAAGTGGCGGGCAACAACAACGTGTAGCAATTGCTCGAGCGCTATCTTGTAATGTCGATTTACTAATCGCTGATGAACCAACAGGAAACCTTGATGGAGAAACAGCGAAAGAGATTATTGAGCTGTTTCAGGAGCTCGCCCATCAAGAGAATAAATGTGTAATTGTTGTTACGCATTCACAAGAAGTTGCAAAAATATCAGATCGAGCAGTTTATTTAAGTAAAAAGAAGTTAGTAGTAAATGAAATTAATAATAGTTAAGAAAAAAGTTACTATTGTTCTTAATTCACATAATTTTCAAAATTAAAATCTATGGATGTTAATATTTGTTATATAATGTATTTGTCAAAGCATTACCCTGTAGTTTCTATGATGAATCTGTAAGATAGTTTGTTTGCCCCGTATATTCATCTTAAACTAAAAAGAACTTGTAGAGATTCCTACAGGTTCTTTTTGTTTTAAGGGTTATATGTGAATTTAAAATATAATTACAATTTTTTGAGGGGGGAAAAGTACATGTTTGTAAAAGCAGAAAGATTATTAATACGGAAATTTGAGTTCAAAGATTGGCAAGCTGTCCATGAGTATACATCAGATATCAATGTTATGAAATACATACCTGAAGGGGTTTTTACTGAAGAAGATACAAGGAACTTTGTGAATGAAAACATTGGTAAAAATGCTAAGAACTTTCCTGTGGTATTAATAGATGAAGATATCCTGATTGGTCATATAGTATTTCATAAATATTTTGGTGAGCATACTTATGAGATTGGTTGGGTGTTCAATCCAAAATACTTTAATAAAGGATATGCTTCTGAAGCAGCACAAGCTATATTGAAATATGGTTTTAAGGAAATGAAATTACATAGGATTATTGCTACATGTCAGCCACAAAATATCCCATCATATCGAGTGATGGAGAAGATTGGAATGAGAAGAGAAGGCTATTTTAGGAAGTGTATACCACATGGGAATGAATGGTGGGATGAATATTATTACGCTATTTTAGAAGAAGAGTAGTGTCTCAGAACGCATTATTTAAATTGATGCTCCTATCTCTAAAGAGGCAAGTTGACTAACGTTAGTAGGATTCTTGTTACCAAAGTCGAAGACCATTTCTGCTATCGCTGACGTGCCAGACCGTGGTGTCCCATTACCACTCACGTAATTGACCCTATGGATTCTTAAAAAATAGAATATTAGAAATATATTATGGTAAAATGTGTATAACTATAAATTATTAAATAGATTGGAGAATACTAGAATGAAAGTACAATTACTAAGAATAGGGATATTGGCTTGCTTCATGATATTTTGTTGGTCCTATGAAGATGTCTCTGCTGCATCTACGTGTGAGCCATATGGTGCAATTAAGCCTAACCAAAATCCCTCTCGTCAGCACATAAATTGCCTACTAACGAACGCAGCATTAAAAGAAAATGTTCCTCCTGAAGTTGTAAAAGCTGTAGCTACACAAGAAAGTGGATGGAAACAATTTGATGGAAACGGCCAGCCAATCTTAGCACAAGATGGTGGAATTGGGATTATGCAAATTACCAATCAACCTCAGTTCGATCAACAAAAGTTAAAATATGATATTAATTATAATATTGAAGCAGGTGTTAAAGTTCTTCGTAGCATGTATCAGCGAACAGATCTACCTAAGGTAAAAGCTGCTGGACCAGAAGTAATCGAAAACTGGTACTTCTCCGTTATGGCTTATAATGGAACAAAACCTGCAAATAGTCCTTTGTATAAAGCCACCGGTCAAAAAAATTTAAATGCTTACCAAGAAAAAGTGTTTTCTATTCTAGAACAATACAGTTTTTTAAATGATACAAAATTGGGGCAGTTTCCTTTCAGTACAGCTGATTTCGAATATGATCCTAACACGAGTAAAAATATTGTATTTAAAAAGAAGGAGTACATACTAACAAATTCACATTCTTCTATCTATCACCTAAAAACAAGTGATCAAGTACTTGTAACAAGAGATGGAGTAAATTTAAGATCTAAACCTACTTCCGCTTCAAGTGGGAAACCGTTAAGTAAAAATACGAACTTGATTATTCAAGGAAACGCTGCATATGATGAATCTGTAGATAGTAGCAATCAGTTTGTATGGTATCCAGTTAAAACTGCAGATCAAAAACTAGTAGGTTATATTTCTTCTGCATATATTATGAAAAAATTATAATTTAAGATCAAACGGTCAAGATAATCACTGATAAAGATATGGTAGTGATTGGAACAGTTGAACCAAATATAGTTGTGGGTTCTGGTGCAAAAAATTATTAAGCTTGGATATACCGATACTACTACTCTAAAAAGGCTTGTAATTGGTATGGAAATAAAAAAGTTGTTCAAGTGGAAGCATTTTGATCCTAACTGTATTTTATAAACAGTGAAATGATACAAGCGGTACAACTTGAATCTTCGTAAAGAAGCACCCCTACGTGTATACTATTTAGGAAAGTTTGGGAGGAAGTGAGGAGAGACGAGCTTCCAACGAAAGCAAAAGAAAAAACAGATATGAAATAATTAGTTACTTGTGATGGCGGATTCTCTTACATGGAGGATTCGCCGTTTTTTTATTTACAATGAGAAACGCATGTTAGGGTGAATATTGGGGTGAATTGAAATGTCTGACTGGTCAATACTGTGAACGTATTAATGATTGATTTGTATAATTACCTATACATACCAGGTTAACGAAATTTTGTTCATTTGTTTTCACTAAAGGTGCATCTCGGGGGGAAGAAGAAAGTGTGCAAAAGAAGTGTTAGAAAGCCGTAGCATGATTGACAGAATTAAACTCGTTAGATATCTCGTAATAGATAGCATAATAGAGAATTAAATTGTTGTATATTTTAATATATTGTTATAATATTACGAAGGGAATAAGGTAATATAAGGTAAATAGGCTAATGTTATTGTATAAATATAGCGCAAACAGGGAGAATGGACATGAAAAGATATCTAGTATTAGGATTATTGTTGTCAAGTTTATTAGTGGGGTGTGGTCAGGAGAACGCCTCTACCAAGAAAGAAATTCCTAAGAGTGAGCAGGAAGTGAAGAAGGACGCGGAAAAGTTGGATGATAATGTGCCAAGGGATAACGAAAACAAAGCGATTGATACGGAAAAAAATGAGGATAAAGTTGATATTGTGCAGTATCAGCTTCCATTAGATGAAAGTAGTTCTACAATGCCTGTCGATTACTTTGAAGCACTTGAACATGGTATGCCATATGAAGAAGTAGCTAAGGCATTACACCGTAATGCGACAAGTGCATTTAAAACGAAGAAGTTTGATACTGAATTAATTGAATATATTTATGAGGCGCCAGAAGCGGTGATACAAGTTCAATTTAAGGACGGTAAGTTATTTGGTGCGGATTATGTTGGCCAAGATAAGGAAATGTATTCAGTTATTCCTGTCGGATGGGATGTCAAAAGTAATCGTTGGGCTGAAGAGAAAAACGTAAGCGTGCAATCTAATGAGAGTAAGTCAAATAATCACAAGTCTCAAATGAACGAAGGCAAGAATGTTGAAGCCAATGATAAGCCCGAAGAAGTTACTACCAAACATAAACCTAATAATAACGAAGTTGAACAACAACGTAAGGAAGTAGAAGAATTTAAGCCGAGTGATGCAGACATGGAACGCATTAAACGACAAGAGGACCGTTGGAATACGCCATCAGGGGGTGTTGGTGCTACATGGCAGCAAGAAATGGAAGAGATGAAAAAACAGAAATAAAATAATGTACATACCTATTATACGGATTAAGTGAATTTAACGCGGGAAATTTATTGGATTTACTAACTCTTAATAAGAGTGGAAGATTATCACAAAGTCTGATTATTGATAGAAATACTTTATAAAACCCCCTATTAATTTTTATGTTAATAGGGGGTTTTATCGATCTTATTTTCAAAAAATGCTCTTTAGACTTACTTATAAATCAAATCTCATTCTTAACTAATACTACGGTTTAGAAAGCATAATAGTTAATTTATTTCTAAATTTAATTGGCTAGAATTAAATTTCTTGTCTTATCGATATGATTAAGTAACATACTATACCCTTCTTCATACATAGCTAAACGTTGCGAAAGAGAGTGATTCTCTGTTTCTAAATATTCAATTTGATTTTGTAAAGTTGTCAATTCATCCATTTCTTTATAATTTTGTAGAAATGAAATAATGTCATTTAAGTTAATAGATAAAGAGTTTGTTTCTTTTTTTTGTTGGGAGGGAGAAATGTTATTTTCCACTTTTCGATTTTGTTTTGCCTGTTGTATTTCTTCTTCGTATTGTTTTCGCAAGTAAGAGTTCCAACGAAATCCGCAAGCAGCAGGAGTTCTGGCCAATGGTTTAGCCGCTTCTTTAAATGCAGCTAATTGTGTTCTGCCGTTACGAATATTTTGAAGCACTATTGTTGCGAGAAGTAAATCGTTATCGTTAGTCCAGGAATCTTGCCTTGAAATTACCACGTTTCCATCCCCCTTATATGCTTTTTATTATATATATGTAAGTACTTAAAATGATAGAAGCTCAACTTCTCTTAAGATAATTAGAAGCAAATTAATAGAACTATGTATTTTTAAAAATGCGAAATTGCATAAAAAATAAGGTTGACTATTTACTATAGCTGTAACTATAATAGTTACAGCTATACAACTGAATTAATAGATTGGATGACATGAATTAGTTGTATTAGTAATGTATAAGCAATTATTAAAAAATGAATGGAGTTGAAAATATAAGCCTACATATAAGATGTTTGTATAAGCAAAGAAGTTAGGTAATATACATTTTTTTATAATTATATATAAATTAAAAGAGGTGCACATTTTGAAAATTTTTAAGGGAATTCTAGTTTCTTCAATTGCGTTAACAGCATTTAATGGGGTAGGTGGTATACTTCCAAGCGAAAAATCAGAAGTTGCCTACGCCGCTACTTACAATTATTCAAATAAGCAATTGAATTCTACTGTACATAAGCAAGTTACTAAACAATTAATTTTGAAATTTAAAAATGAAGCAAATTTACCATATCAGGATGGGGTAGAAAAATTCATTAAAGAAGAAAAACAAGACCCTGAATTAATTAAAATTTTAGCGGAATACCCAAATATAACTATAAATCGACTTTTTAGTTCTTTAAACCCTACAGAAATTAAAAATTTAGGTGAAGAAATAAAAGATTCGGATCATATTTCTTCTAATTTGCTAAACTATTATATTGTAGAAACCCAAGGTAATATTGATGTACAAGCATTACTTGTAAAATTTGAGAAATCATCTCTTGTTGAAACGGCATATTTACAGGAAGAAGAAGCACCACCAGAAGAGCGTTTACCAAATTTATCTGTTAATCCATATGATGAGCCTAGACTTACAAGGCAAGGTTACCTTGAACCAGCACCATTAGGAATCAATGCACCTTATGCCTGGGGTATAAAAGGTGGAGATGGAAAAGGAACAACTTTTGTAGATATGGAGTATGGCTGGTTATTTACTCATGAAGATTTAGTGAATCAGAAAATCGAATTGATATCAGGACAGAATAAGAGTGAACACCATGATCACGGTACTTCAGTCTTAGGGATTGTTTCGGCAGAAGATAATAACATAGGCGGAATTGGGATTGCACCAAAAGCTAAGGTAAAAGTTGTATCGCAGATTAGAGATAATGGTAGATATAATACAGCAGATGCTATATTAAGTGCAGTTAACAATATGCAAGCTGGAGATATCCTTTTATTAGAAGCCCAAGCAACATATGATGGATATGGAGATAAGAACTATCTTCCTGTAGAAGTAAAACCAGATATATTTGATGCAATTCGTATAGGAGCAAATAAGGGAATTATTATTATTGAAGCAGGTGCAAACGGCGGAAATGATTTGGATCAATTTAGAGACCGTAATGGTAAACAAGTTTTAAATCGTAATAGTCCTGATTTTAAAGATTCAGGGGCAATTATGGTTGGGGCAGCTTCTGCAAGGGTCCCTCATAAACGTTCATATTTCTCTAATTACGGTAGTAGAGTGGATGTTTATGGGTGGGGAAATGCAGTAGACACAACAGATGCAAAGCCAAGTGAATTTATGACAAATCTATATACATCTAGCTTTAGCGGAACGTCTAGTGCATCACCTATTATTGCTGGTGCTGCTGCATCAATTCAAGGGATCGCAAAAAATAATCAGGGGAAAGTATATGCACCAAGCCAGCTAAGGGATATTTTAAGTGATTCTAGTACTGGAACGAAATCTAATGATCCAACTACCGATAAAATTGGTGTGTTACCTGACTTAAAAGCCATCTTATCTAAACTTGGTTTTTCACCAAATTTAAGTAATGATTCTTCCATTGTGTTTCCTGAGGAACAAGAAATAAATAATGGAAATAAGGGAAATGAAGGATCTACTATTACATTCCCAAAAGAGGATTCAGCTAATAGTGAAGGGAACTCTAGCTTCATTTTCCCAGAATAATTGTAGAGATATCTTTTATTTAGTATGAAAGACTTTTATATAAATAGTTGTTTATAATACTAGTCAGATAGGCTCTTATGTGTAATAGCATAAGAGCCTATCTGTTGTACTTTTAACCATATGAGGAGGAGAATACTTCTGGATATATTTTTAGTGTAGTGAAGTGTCTTATATCTACATTTATATAATATTCAGTGTAGCAACATTATAAATTTAGAAATGAACTATTTTTCAATTATATGCATAACCGCAATTGTTGGTAATAGTGCAGTCCAACCAACTGCATAAACATTTAATTTTTCAACTAATTTGTAGTTTTCACTATTTGAAATAGGTAATCCATTGTTATAGAAATTGCTGTATAGAGTGATGGAAACAAATGTGGAAGTAGGGGTAGTTCAAGATAGTTTGTATATAATTTATGACAACTTAATAAATTAATTTTTACTATCGTATGAATTAGGATAAATTATTATAAGTTATGGTTATTACTTAGCATTTTGTTTTACTTGATCTTTTAATTCATTAAGGGTCTTACCGCTAATATTGTCAGTAATAGTTTCATGTATTTCATTTTTCAATACAATTGTTTTACCTGCAATTTCTGCCTTGGAAGACATTTTACTTTCATTAATAGTTTCTATGTTTGTTTGAAGGTCAGCTTTGTTATTTTCATCAAAAGTAATTGCAAATGGTTCAATTGCTC
>Ga0209025_1004615_pt1 | contig 11786 bp, 8 predicted proteins | sample AraplaMF_Col_mLB_FD_184256 | JGI IMG/M metagenome (GOLD analysis project Ga0209025, IMG submission 184256) | Arabidopsis root microbial communities from the University of North Carolina, USA - plate scrape MF_Col_mLB (SPAdes) (version 2) | ecosystem: Host-associated > Plants > Roots > Endosphere ... | reverse complement strand
GCTTGACCGCGAGCAACGCGTGCGGCTCGCCGTCCTGCTCGTCGCGCTCCATTGTTTCGATGGTGGCAGCGGGCAGCCCGGATGCGGCTGCCAGTTGCTCTATGCTCATTCCGGTCATGGCGCGGGCGCCGCGCATTTGTGTGGCTGTGATCATGAATCAAAGACTAGCGCGCCGGCGCTCGTTCGCAAGTCCGACACGCCGTAAGGCCGCGTCTATAGCGCTGTTCGAGCGCAGCGCAGCCCCAGACGACCCCGAAAAGCAGGTAGACATGCCGCCAGTGGTCGATGTCGATGACGTTGCCGATCGCGGCATGCCCTAGCACCCCGATCCATGCAATCATCAGATAGGGCTGCCACGGGCGATCCTTGAGGAGATTCCTGAACCCGAGATAGATCGTCCAGCAAAGCATTGTGACATAGCTCAGAAAGCCGAGCCAACCGTAGCTCGTCAGCGATTTCAGCCAGACATTGTGCTCGTCCTCGGGGAACATCGTGCCAAAGACCAGCGGACCGATTCCAAGCGGTCGCTCCATCATCATCGTGAAGCCAATGCGGTGCCGATCGAAGCGACCGAGGTGTTCGCCATCATACTGCTGCACAAGCTGGGCGCGGGCCGAAAAGAGCGCACTGACCTTCGGGAACTGCAATGCAACGACGAGTGACCCGACCAACAGCATGATCGCGGCAAGCGACAGGATAAGGATCCGCAGGCGAAACGCGCCGGTGCGTTCCTTGAGCAACATGCAGAAGACCAGAAGGACAATGCCGAGAAGAAAGAGACCCCAGGCCGCACGCGAGAAAGACAGGAATACGCCAAGTGCCAGGATCAACAACGCAAAGGCTTTGATCGGAGACGTCCTCAAATTGCCGACAAGAATGCCATGGACGAGGTAGAGGGATGGAGGGACCAGGAATGGGCCGAATACGTTGGGATCCTGGAACGCACCCTTGGCGCGATCGTAGAGCGTGAAGACCTCAGCGCCGGGGAAGGCCTGAAAGTAGCCGAGGATTCCGAGCAGAGACGTTATAACGGCGGCGAACGCCCAGGCATTGAAAATGAGCGGGAGGCGCCGATGGCTGTCCTCGATAATCGCTGCGTAGAAGATCGCCGTGAGCGTGAGGAAGGTCGAGACCGCGACATACATCGGCCCAGTCCCGAGATCCTTCATTTGCGTCAGCGAAAGCATCCCGCCAACGTTAAAGGCAAGCAGCAATACGAGAAGCGGCGCCGTGAAGCGCGAAATCCTAAGACCCAGGATGAACCAGATGGCGAGAAGGGCGGCCATCCACAACTCGTAGGGTGCGGGTTCGTCGATGACGAAGCCGGAGAGGAAGACGCCAAAGGCGACCATCGCCGAACCAAGCAGCCGCAACGTTGCTCGTTGCGGCTGGGCAACGCGCAGAGGTGTTGCCTCGATCGCGCTCAATAGGCGTTTTCCGTATTGAACAACCGGAAGGGCGTGAGGAACAAGATTTTCAGATCGAACCAGAGCGACCAGTTCTCGATGTAATAGAGGTCGTAGGCCGTCCGGAACTTGATCTTGTCGTCGTGATCGACCTCTCCGCGCCAGCCATTGATCTGTGCCCAGCCGGTCACTCCGGGCTTCACGCGATGGCGCGCGAAATAGCCTTCAACGACATCGCCGAAGAGGCGGTCTCGCGCCTGGGCGAGAATGGCGTGCGGGCGTGGCCCAACCAAGGAGATGTCGCCCTTCAGCACGTTGAACAACTGCGGCAACTCGTCGATCGAACTCTTGCGAATGAAGCGTCCGACAGGTGTGACGCGCGGATCACCCTTAGTGACGGCGGCACGACCGGTGGGATCGCCCTTGTCGGCATACATCGAACGGAACTTGAAGATCCGGATGATCTCGTTGTTGAAGCCATGCCGGTTCTGCATGAAGAAGATCGGACCCTTCGAGGTCAGCTTGATGGCGATCGCTGTTGCCAGCATGATCGGCCACAAAAGCGCGAGTGCAAGAAGCGTAAAGAAGATGTCAAAGCAGCGCTTGGCGACCGAGTCCCAATCCCGGATCGGCTTGTTGAAGATATCGAGCATCGGGACCGCCCCAATGCGCGAATAGGCGCGCGGACGAAAGCGCAGGCGATTTGCGTGAGCGGCAAGGCGAATGTCGACCGGCAGGACCCAGAGCTTCTTCAGCAGCTGCAAAATGCGCGCCTCGGCGCTGAGCGGAAGCGATATGATCAGCATGTCGATGCGCGTGATGCGGACAAACTCGACCAGTTCGGCGACCGTTCCGAGCTTCGGATAGCCCGCGACCATGATCGGCGAGCGCTTCTCGCCGCGATCGTCGAAGATGCCGCAGATCCGGATATCGTTGTCGGGTTGCTGTTCGAGGACTCGGATCAGCTCCTTGGCCGGAGCTCCGCCGCCCACGATCACTGCGCGGCGCTCCATGATACCGTTACGCGACCAGTTGCGGATGCCATAAGCCATCAGGAAGCGAGAGGCGAGGAGGAAGATCGCGCCGATAACGAACCAGATAAAGTAGGCCGGCACCTCTGGCGAACTGACATTGCCGGCGAGTACGTTTGCACCAGTGACGATCACGAAGACCGAACCCCACACGGCAAAGACGCGTGGCAGCAGGCGTAGACGCGTGCGCAAGGCGGGGATCGAGTAGGTGTCGGCGATCTGGAGTCCACATACGAGGAGAGCTGCAACAATCGCGGCCGCGATAGAGCGGCCTAAAAGTGTCTCCGCCTCATTGCCCTGCCAGAGAAGGAATACAAGCAGCCCGATCAGAAACTGCGAAGCAAATTCGAACAGGCGGAATTGACCGATGATGATGGCAGGCGAACGGTTTCCAGCGCTGAATTGCTCGGCGATCTGACGGGCATAGCTATTGATCGGCTCCGACTGGGCCTCTTCATTCGCGTCTTCGCTGGGTCGGTTGATGTCTGAAATCTGCTTGCGCAGCGCTTCCAGGTCAAATTGATCGCTTTTCTCTGCCTTATTCATGAGGCTACCGCCGCTGGTTATCGGAACGGCAATAGCAGAAAGCCCCTAAGAAACTTTTACGAAGCAACCACAAGAGCTTGCCTGGACTTGGGCTCCAGGAGGTCGTGGTACAATTTCAAGACATCATTGGCCATCACGGACGCCGAGAAAACCGACTTCACTTGCTCCATCGACGGCATCGCGGCCTCATGCCAATCGGGGATGCGGATCGCATCCGCCATTGCGCGCGCGAGATCGTCGGAATCGTCAGGGTTTACGAGGGCAGGACTATTTCTGCCCAATGCCTCGGGAATGCCGCCGACGCGGGTCGCTATGATGGTCTTGCCGGCGCCGAGACCCTCGAGCACGATGTAAGGCATGGCTTCGGCGCGCGACGGCACGACGAGATTCTGTGACATTGCGAAGGCCTGCTGAACACGCATTGCCGGCAGCATGCTGATCCGCTTGGCCAAACCACGCTCGATCATCATGTCCCGGTATTTCTCGCGTTCTGGCCCGTCGCCGATCATTACAGCCGAAAGTGGTCGTCCAAGAATGCGCTCGGCTTTCGCGAAGGCCTCTACAAAGAGATCGGGACCCTTAAGGTCCCGAAGCATGCCGACGTAGATGTAGTGGACAGCATCCGAACGGGTCGGGATCAGCTCGAAGTCACGTTCGGCAATCCCGTTGTAGATTAGGCGCGTTTCCGTCCGTGGGCGCCCAACCTTCTCCGTATAGGCATCGCGCTCGTATTCGCAGATGAAGACGAGGGCGTCGGTGAAGTACTCCTGCAGACGCTCCATGCGGAGCACAAATTGCCCCATGAGCGATCTGCGGGAATAATGCAGGCTTCCGCCGTGCGCTGTATAGAGGCGGGCTACGCGATACCTGTTCACCCGCAGGGCTGAGCCGGCAAGCCGCGCGAGCACACCGCCTTTGGCGCCGTGACCGTGCAGCACATCCGGCCGCAAACTTTTGATGTTCTTGTACGTGTCCCAGAGCATTCCTAGGTCGGAGAGGCTGACGTGCCGTCGCATCGGCATACGCGTCAATCCCATCGCCAGGAAGGGTCGAATATCGTCGAATAGGCGGTCCTCATGCTCGCCGCCCGTGGAGCTGTCGCAAAGGATGCCGACCTCGTGTCCCGCCTTGCTGTGCTCCAGCACCAGATCGCGGACATGGCGGAAGATCCCGCCGACCGGTGACCTGAAACAATGGAGGATGCGGAGCGGGCGCTGTTCAGTCATCGAGGGTTAGAACAGTCGTTCGCGAACGTAGATGGTGTCTCCGGCTATGATCGCCGAAGAAATGTTGACGCGGCCCGTCATCACTTGCCCGTTGACCTTGCGGGTCACATCGACCGCGCCCTGATTGGCGCGCGAGGTGAAGCCGCCGGCAACGGCAACGGCGTTCTGCACCGTCATTCCGGGGACGTATGCATACTGGCCGGACTGGCCGACTTCGCCCATAACGAAGATCGAGCGGTAGCGGTCGACATCGATCGTGACATCAGGGTCCCGCAGGTAACCCTGCTTCAGCTTCTGCGCGATCTGGCCCGACAACTGCTGCAGCGTCCGTCCGCGAGCTGGCACCTGTCCGATGAGCGGGAAAGCGATGTAGCCAGCCTGGTCGATCGTATACGTGTTGGTCATGCTTGGCTGGTCAAACACGGTAATGCGCAGTCGATCGCCACTGTCCAGCGAATAGGGCTGGATTGTTGCCTGATTAAAGGCCTGAGGGGCAGGCTGGTAGCTATTGCAGCCACTCACGACCGCGGTGATAGCGGCGAGGCTCAGAGCCATCAGGAACTTGGGCTGTGCGAGAGGCATCGCGTCTGCTCGTAGGAAAACGAATTGGGTCTCAGCCGTTATCAATCCGTTAGGGTTAATGCTCGGTAAAAACCGTCGATTTTTTTGGCTTCGACCGGCCGACATGCGGTCGAAAGGCACGAGCAAGCATTAACCGTTGGGTTACTATAGTCATTTACCCTCGCGGCCACGTTTGTTCTTGGAGTACCAGCATGTCCGGCGTATCGGGTAATCAGGATGTGGACATCGACCTCGGGCAATTGGTCCGCGCTGTCTGGGCACGCCGGCTGAAGGTCCTGGCGATCACGGCCCTTGGGGCAGGGGTCGCCTTCACGGGCGCCAAGATGATCTCCCCCAAATACCGAAGCGAGACGCGTATCCTGATCGAGCCGCGCGCTCCTGCCTTCGCCAACGCGCAGGTGAACGACACCAATGCGGGCCCGCTCCTTGACGAGCTCAATATTGCGAGCCAGGTGCAGCTTCTGCAGTCCGCGGATCTTATCAAGCAGATCATCAACAGCCAGACGCTCTACGATTTGCCGGAATTTGATGCGGCCGCGAATGGCTCCGCGCTGACCGATATCCTGGTAGCGCTTCATCTGAAGAAGAATCCGTATGAGAATCCCCCCGAGGAGCGCGTAATCGACGCCTTCACGGAGAGGCTTCAGGTCTATCAGGTGCCGGGATCGCGCGTGATCGGGATAACGTTCACCTCGAAGGATCCTAAGCTCGCGGCGACAATCCCCAATGCGATGGCAGCAGTTTATCTTGCCACACAGAGTGGGGCCAAGTTGGACTCGAATTCCGAGGCGACGCGGTGGCTGGAGCCGGAGATCGAAAATCTCCGGCAGAAGGTGAATGACGCCGAGCAGAAGGTGGCGGAGTACCGCGCCGCGCACGGATTGCTGCCGACCAACGGCGGCTCGAATTTCGCCACACAGCAATTGAACGACATTTCGGCGGAGCTTACCCGCGTCCGGGGAGACCGCGCAAACGCCGAGGCGCGTGCCCAGTCCGTACGCGATGCTCTCTCCTCCGGTGAACCATCAGATACGTTGCAGGACATCATGTCGTCTCAGTCGCTTCAGCGGCTGAAGGGCACGGAATCAGCGCTGCAGTCGCAGATATCCGACCTGCAGACGTCCTTGCTAAACAACCATCCTCGCCTGAAAAGCCTTCGCGCGCAGTTGTCGGACATCAAGGTTCAGATTCGCCAAGAGACCCAAAAGATCCTGGCAAGCATCGAAAACGAAGCGAAGGTCGCCGCCGTTCGCCAAAAGGAGCTGGAGCAGCAGGCCGACAAGTTGAAGGCGAACAGCGCCCAAGCTGGCGAAGACGAGGTGGGCCTTAACGCCCTGACGCGTGAGGCGACGGCGCAGCGCCAACTTTTGGAGACCTATCTCTCCCGTTACCGCGAGGCGGCGTCGCGCGCCGACAAGAATTCAAGCCCGGCCGACGCCCGCATCGTGTCGAAGGCTATACAGCCGGTCGATCCCTATTTCCCGAAAGTTCTGCCGATCGTCATCGTCGCTACCTTGGCAACTTTCATCATGACATCGATTGTAATCATGCTCGTCGAACTCTTCAGCGGTCGGGCTCTTCGCCCCGTCGAGCCTCCCGAAGAGGAAGCGCGGGACGACGAGGAGCCTCAATCGGTGACAGCCGCCTCCGCTAAGCGAGTGGCTACGCCGAGTCTCCTCGCTACACCCGTCGATGAGGAGCCGGTTGCAGAGCCGGTCGAGGAAGAGAACGTCTTGGAAACGAATGAGTTCTCGATAGCATCTGTTTCGGAGTATCTTCGTGGCAGCAGGGCGCCTCTTGCGATTGCTATTTCACCGACCGGAGATGACGGCTCTGCAGCAACCGTATCCCTCGTGCGCAAGTTGGCAAATGACGGCTCACGGGTCATTCTGGTCGATATGACGGGCTCCGGCCTGCCGACGGACCTCATGGCCGACAATCGCAGCATGCTTGGGATAACCGACCTGCTCTGTGGCGATGCCGCTTTCGGCGATACGATTCATGGTGATAGCCGCTCCGATGCGCACCTCATTCCGCAGGGCATCAGTGATCCGCGCCGGGCGATGCGCGGTGCCGATCGCCTATCCCTGCTGCTGGATGCTCTAGTCTCGGCCTATGATCTGGTGGTCGTGGAGTGTGGCGCGGCCGATGTGGCCGGCGTTTCGCGGCTGACGCAGAGCAAGGACGTCGAGATCATCCTCTCGATGCCTGAAATCGTCGAGCAGGAGTTCGTGACTGCCATGAGCGAGTTCGAAGCGGCTGGTTACGAACGCGTCGTGCTGATGTCAGACCGTGACGAGCCTCTTGAAAACCCGATCTCTCGGCATGCCGCGTGATCAAACACCAATCAGTCGACGTAGACGCTGTACAACGCGGTAGCTCTTCTGGTGAGACTTGATGAAGGCTTTGCCTCGGGTGATTGCCCGGTGAACAAAGCCAGCCACTGTGCCGCGCAGGGAAAGCGGCAGGACAACGTCATAGTGCTCGATCTCTACAGGGGCCCATGAACGCTTGTATCGCTGATCGCCAAGACCGAAGTCGAAGAGGCTGACACCCCTGCCATGCTGACCGGCGATCATCTGCCAGAACAGAAATTCGCCTGGGCTCGCCTCCACCACGAGGCTTTCGTCGATCGCACTGAGCTGGCAAATGATGTGGTCCCCTTTACGAGAAAGACCAGCGAGCGCAGCAATATCGCCGTCGCGATCGCCTTTCAGGCGGATAGCGTGCATCTCCAGCCCGACCGTTTCGCCATCACGCTCGCCGACGTCGATTGCGCCATGCAGGAAAGCCCTGGTTCGCGGATCTTCAAACGCATCTGGCAGTCCGAGCGCCTTGAATCGTTCGCGCTTCTGCTTGAAGAAGCGATCGAGCAGAAGGTGCTGCTCCTCCGCGGTTCCCGAAGAAACGTAATCGAACCCGCCCAGCGCCTCCAGACGTCTCAGCTGCGTGCGGAACTTCTTACGCCGTCCCTTTGCGTTCACTTGCTGGAGCGTCGACTCCATGCCAGCCAAGAGCGGAAGGTGGTAGGCGTGATTCTGGTTCTGAACCATCGGCAGCAGTGCCAAAGGGTTGCGGCGACCGCGCCAATCCAACGGGATGTTCTGCAGCAGAAGCAGGTCGGCGCGTCCGACCAAGGCGCGACGCATGGACTCGGCGAATTTTTGCGGCTCGATATTGGTGGCCAGCTCGACGAAGCGAGTTGTGAAGAGACCCGTGTTAATGTTGCTGTGATCGGCGCCGACAAATCTGGCGGTGCGGAAGCCGTGAAACCTGTTTATCTCCACCGGCAGAATGAAGGCGGTCTCTTCGCCGAGCCTGCCCCAGACGATCGACAACTGGTGCCCGAAGGCTTTGGTCCAGGATAGGCACCAGTCGTAGCTTTGATGCAGGGAGTTCAGATTGTCACGATCGAGCTCACGCCAGACCGCTTCCAGCGGCTCCATGCTATCCAAGATGACGATATTAAGTTCGCTTACCGCAAACTGCGCGTTCACCACGCGCAGTTTGGAAACGCCAGCGTCGGATCTTATGAGATGTTGCGCTCTATCTGAAACAGGAAGCGTCTGCGCCTGCACGGGTCTTCTCCGGTCTGACTTACCGGCGCGAAGAATAGGCCAACGGAGGATCCATTTCGTTTATCAGCAGAGATCGTCGGTGCTTTCTGTCGATCACGGTTATCGCGTCGTTAACGGATCACCGCTGCTTCGGCCCGGCCATCCATTTGATGAGGACCATGGCCGGGAGTACCCACAGCAAGCCGGTCAGGAGAAAGTAGAGAAGCTGTCCCCACCATGGCGCGTCACCGAGCGTGGCAACGGCGATCGTGTTTGCTAGCACCGCATAGGCGAGCACGAGCACGACGAGCACAATCGTACCGATAAATTTGCGGAGGCGGACGGGCATCAACTATCTTTCACACTGGTGTTCGAACCGCCGCGACTGCATGCCGCAAAGGTTCGGGGCTTGTTTTGCATGAGCCGCTCAGGCAAATCAACTGCCGGAAGTAAGGAGCAGTCATGGCGATCGCGAACTTGAGCACCGAACAGCAGATATTGCACCAGATACGTCGACAGGACGGCAACCGCCGGGCGGTTCGTATTTGGCTAGGTTTTGTGCTTTTGGCACTCTTCTGTCTTGTGATTGTCGGCGGGGCGACCAGGCTCACGAATTCGGGGCTTTCGATTACCGAATGGAAGCCGATTCACGGGGTGATTCCGCCTCTGAATGCTGCGGAATGGGAGGAGGAGTTCAAGCTCTACCAGCGCATTCCCGAGTATCAGCAGATAAATGACGGAATGACCGTCGAGGAGTTCAAGGGCATCTTTTGGTGGGAGTGGGCGCACCGCCTGATCGCACGCGGCATTGGTGTCATCTTCGCGCTGCCATTGCTCTATTTCTGGATCGCGGGAAAGGTGGAGCGGCGGCTGAGATGGCCACTCTTCGGGATTCTGATACTGGGCGGACTGCAGGGGGCGATCGGCTGGTGGATGGTGTCGTCGGGGCTTGCCGTCCGAACCGACGTCAGCCAGTATCGGTTGGCAACGCACTTGATCATGGCCTGTCTAATCTTCGCGTCCTGCATGTGGATCATGCGGGGGCTCTCACCCCACTCGGACGATCCGGCGCCCGCGAAAAGCTCCAATCGATGGGCGGCTGCGATAGCCATATTTGCGCTTTTCCAGATCTACCTCGGTGCGCTTGTGGCGGGCCTCGACGCCGGCTTCACCTACAATACCTGGCCGTTGATGGATGGTGCCGTCGTGCCATCTGATCTGCTGATCCAGCAGCCCGCCTGGATCAATTTCTTCGAGAACCCCAAGACGGTGCAGTTCATCCATCGGCTGGGTGCCTACACGCTTTTTGCGCTGACGCTGGTCAACATGATCATCGCTCTCGCGGCAGCACCGTCGACAACGCATGCACGGCGCGCGGTCGTCCTGTTCGGGCTGGTGATGGTTCAGGCATCGATCGGAATTGCTACCTTGCTGCTGCACGTCCCGCTTCATTGGGGGCTGCTGCATCAGGCGGGTGCCCTCGTGGTCTTTGGTTTCGCTATCGCCAACTGGCGGGGCTACTACGGAGAGTATCCGCGCGAGACCATGATTGCCGAGCAGGTTTGAACCCGACGACGGTTGAAATCGCCATCTCGCTGTCAAAACAGCAGCCTCCTGTTGGCCGACAGTGAATGCCCGGGGAAGGCGAGCCGATCGGGGCGGACGGAATGCCGAAGATCGTATTGCCGCGAACGATGACTGAGGCCGAGGGAGCGATACGCGGCTGATTCGCGAGACACTATCGCAGCCGTACTCGCGCTCAAACGAGCAGAGGGCAGGGACATGCTGTCGTTGGCAGCGGCATGTTTGTACAGTTCGCGGAAGCCGGCGTGGTCGCCTATTCCTAATAGCGTAGCCGGGGCCTCTCACGAGAGCATAAAAAAATCCGGCTGCGTCGCCGCAGCCGGATCGGATTACTTATCGCCGAAGATCAGTCTTAGAAAAAACCGCGGCGCTGCCACCAGCCAGCTTTCTTCGGCTTGCCGTCACCTTCGCTCTCCGCGGCGTCGCTGCGCGTCGACTTAACCGTCGGCTCCGACGAAGAGATGTTCGACTCCCGGTTGGCGCGGACGGGCTTCGCGTCCTCCACGGCCGGCGCTGCGAGGTCTGCGGCTGCCGCCTCGGCTTCAGCTTCAGCGGCCGGTGCCGTTTCCGCTGGCGCCTCTTCCACGACGGGCTCCTCGACCGGCGATGCCTTGCGGCTTCGGCGTGCGCGCTTCGGCTTCACGTCCTCCGCAACCGAGGCGCCGGTTTCAACAGCAGCCATTGCCGGCTGAGCTTCGACGGCTTCTTCGGCGACAGCTTCGATTACCTCTACGGCGGTCACTTCTGTCTCGCCATCGTCAGCACCGTCACTTGCGCCTTCCCCGGCAGAAGCCTCCTGCTCGCTGCCTTCGTCGCGGTTGCGGCGACCGCCACGCTTGCCACGACGGCGGCGCTTGCGACGCTGGGTTTCATCGCCTTCGTCACGCGTTTCAACGGACGCAGCAATGCTTTCGTCGCCCTGGTCCTCATCATCACTGTCGGCTTGGTCGCCTTCCGCAGAGTCAACCGAGTCAGCGGCTACTGCCTCACCATTGCCATTGCGTCCGCGACGGCGGCGGCGGCGCTTGCGCTTGCGGCCCTCTCCATCGCCTTCCGAGCGCTGTGCAGGACGTTCGGCGGCAGCCGGCTTGGCTTCGAGTTCCTCTTCTTCCTCCTCGTCGACTTCGACCACGATATCGTCGTCTTCGTCATCCGGGATGGCGGCAAAGTTGAACAGGCTTTCGATCTTGACCGGGTTCTCGACTGGCTCGCCGCGGTCGATCGCGAAGTGCTGGGAACCGACGGAGCCGTCTGCGTCGATAATAATCGCGACTCCGAAGCGGGCCTCATAGTCGACGATCGTCTGGCGCTTGTGGTTGAGCAGGTACAGCGCAATATCAGGCGTCGTGCGAACCGTGATGTCGTGGGTGGTATTCTTGAGCAGGTATTCTTCGATGCCTCGCAGCACGTGCAGGGCAACGGAAGACTGCGAACGAACGTGGCCAGTGCCGCCGCAATGCGAGCAGACCTGCGTCGTCGATTCGAGAACGGAAGCGCGGATGCGCTGACGCGACATTTCCAAAAGGCCGAAATGCGAAATGCGGCCGACCTGAATGCGAGCGCGGTCGTTCTTCAGGCATTCCTTCAGCTTCTTCTCGACGGCGCGATTGTTGCGCTTCTCTTCCATGTCGATGAAGTCGATGACGATCAGGCCGGCAAGGTCGCGCAGGCGAAGCTGACGAGCGATTTCTTCCGCTGCTTCAAGGTTCGTCTGGAGCGCAGTATCTTCGATCGAGTGCTCGCGCGTCGAACGGCCGGAGTTGACGTCGATCGAAACCAGCGCTTCCGTCTGGTTCATGATCAGATAGCCGCCGGACCTCAGCGTCACTTGCGGCTGCAGCATGCGGTCGAGCT
>Ga0209025_1004614_pt1 | contig 11787 bp, 14 predicted proteins | sample AraplaMF_Col_mLB_FD_184256 | JGI IMG/M metagenome (GOLD analysis project Ga0209025, IMG submission 184256) | Arabidopsis root microbial communities from the University of North Carolina, USA - plate scrape MF_Col_mLB (SPAdes) (version 2) | ecosystem: Host-associated > Plants > Roots > Endosphere... | reverse complement strand
GCCTCCATCATTAACGATTTATGGCTTTGGTATCGCCTTACTCAAAATGTATCTGAGGGGAAAGCGCATCAATAATAAGCCAAATAAAAAAGCATCTACAAATAGATGCTTTTTTAATAGTAATTCCATCCCTTTTCATATAGGTCTAATAAATTGGGCTCATTCAAACGGTTAACCGGTAATTCAATTACCTCCCCATTCTTTGTGATTATCTCATCTTCATCTTTCCCAAATTGAAATAGAGATGGAATCATTTCTTCTGCCAAATATTCCGTATCTACAGTAAGCTTCATACTATTTATTTTAAATTGTTCTCTAGACGCAATTGTAAATCCCCAATTTCCAAATGAAGGGATATCTAAATGATAATTTTTTGCATATAGTCCTGTAGATTTTACTGTCTTACTAATTGTCCAAAAAGCTTCTGTTGCAAATACTGGTGACGTAGATTGGATGGAAACAAATCCTTCCTGAGATAAATGATTTCTAACAAGACTGTAAAATTCCCATGTGTAAAGTTTATTCAGTGCCTCATTATTGGGATCGGGTAAATCAATGATGATTACATCATAAAAATCATTCGTTTGTTTTAAAAAGTTGAATGCATCATCATTAACAAAATTCATTTTACTAGAACGAAATGAATTTTGATTTAATCGTAGTAAATGAGGATTTTCTTTAGCTAGCTTAATCATCTCTGGATCTAAATCAACTAAAGTAATTCTTTTTACCTCTTTGTATTTTAAAATCTCTCTCGTCGCTAAACCATCTCCCCCGCCTAATACTAAAACATTTTGTTTTTTAGGAGCGAGAGACATCGGAATATGTACTAAAGCTTCATGGTATCTATGTTCATCAGCCTCTGAGAATTGCAGCTGTCCGTTTTGGTATAACCGTACATCTCCAGGGCCTTTCGTCATAATAATTTTTTGATATTTTGTTTGCTTTTTTAATACAACCGGATCTCGATATAACTTATTTTCTAATGTATACGCATATCTTTCTCCAAACAGAAAACCAAGTGCTATTATAATCGTTAAAATCATGCCAGTAACTCGTAAGTAAACATGATTCATTTCTTTTTTAAAGACAAAGCTTAACCATACCGCAACAAGGATATTGATGAGCGCAATGAAAAAGGCTGTCTTAATAAGACCTAACATTGGTCTCAATAATAAAGCAAACGTCACGGTTCCGATTAAACTGCCCGCATAATCAAAGAAAAGCACTTTTGCAGTAGATTCCTTTAAATCAGCATTAATTTCTTCTGATTTCCGAATTAAAAGCGGTAATTCTAAACCAGTTAAATAACCTGTGACAACAATAATGGAATATAAGATAATTTTAGCTGTCCCGTCACCAAAGTGAGCTTGCATAAAGAAAACCATAAAAATAGAAAATCCACCAATAATGGCAATAAGGTATTCTGTTACAATAAACGTCGATAATAAGTGACGATGAAATTTTTCACTATGCATCGCTCCAATACCCATGCCACTTAAAAAGAGCCCTATCGTTAAACAATAAAAAAGCGTAGAATCCCCAAACAAATATCCACCTGCCGCTCCATATAAAACCTGATATACAATGCCACAAATTGATACAATCCCTGATGAAGTGAAGATTCTTCTTTTCTGAATCGATTTTTCCTTTTCTGTCATACCTGCACTCCTTTAATAAAGTAGAACTTCCACCAGTGAAGGCCCCGCTGATGGAAAGTCCGCTCCAATCAGGCTTTAACGGGCAGTTATCTTCCACCTATATTCCTCGCTCTCTCTGAATATTGAGGTGAGATACTTACCGTCCGATAAAACGAGATAAACTCTTTTCATTTAATCAGAATAAAATATATTTTCATTGTTTCATAGAAAAAAGAACCTGCGCTGGCAAGTTCTTCTACGAAATAGCTCCCGATGTTATTAATGCTATTGCTAAGGAAATACTTGCAGCGATAATTCCTACCGCAACATTTCCACTTTCAATTTCTTTATCAACACGAACGCGCGGAGTGAGAAACTCAAAGATAAAATAACCAATTAGCATAAGTACAAAACCAATAACACCCCAAATTGCCGCACCAAGAAGAGAATCATTCGTAGCAATAGCTGATTTCATAATTAACGTAATCCCTATTATTTTTCCAAAAAACTGAATGGCAACAGCTTTATTTCCTTTTAGTAACTGCTCCCGATCATTATACGGTGTAATCATTTCAAAAATAAACATACAAATGATTGTTACACCTAATAAAACAACAAAATAAAGAAGCGTATGTAATACTTCTTGTACATCTAAAATTTCATTAAACATAAACCATATCCCCCTATTTCCCTGTTCCTGGGCCACCGCCACGAACTGTACTCCCGCTTCGTATGGAGCCGCTCTCTGATGATTTTTTTTCAATGTTCACTGAAAAGCCTCTACCGCCAGATCCTGAAGAACTCGAGCCTTCTTCCTCTTGGAAATTAGCAGGATTATTGCTAAAAGCACTTACGTATCCTCTGTAACCACTTCTTTTTTTCTTATTATCAAAATCTGCTTTATTCCAACCATAAAGCGTAGCAGCAACACCTAATACACCCATTGTTTCAAGTAAAGAGAAATCATAACTATTTTCAGCAAAATCTTCATTTGCTACCTCAACAACTGTATGATTTGAATTTATTGGATCCTGAGTGATTTGGATAAATTCTTCATTGGAACTTTGAGGATACAGAATAAACATTCCTGTATCACTTTCTTTCGAAACATACTTTGGCTTTTCATTAGCAATAATTTCTTGCGCCACTTCTTTTACAGTTTTGTTTTCCACTGTGTAGACCTGAGCACTATCACCTAAATCATTTTCCATTGTTTCAATGTGCTCATAGTTAGATGAGACAAACCCATCTGTACTACAAGCTGTTAAAATTAATAGTAACGATGAGATAATCAAAAAAATTTTTTTCATTGTGAACGATATTACCCCCTGTAGTAAATTACGTTTTCAATTATAATTGGGTTATATAGGAAAAACCACTAAAATATGATATCGCTACAAAAAATCCTTCCTGCTTACGAGAAATACGTTTCATTTCATTTTTTATCCCGCATTAACGGGCAGTAAGACCCCCACCTCAAAATTCAGCAAAAGCAAAGAAGTTAGGCGGGGGATGAACTGCCCGTAAAATCCCGATTGGTGAGGGCTGATAATCAATGGGGGATGAAGAACCTCCCACTGATTAAAGTTTCACTTTATAACAAGCTTTGCAATATACTTCTTGTGCTGATTTAGCCAAGCATACATCAAACGGTCCAACTAACAAGTTCCGTTCTTTCGGTAACTTTATAAAAGCAACAAGTTCTTCTTCATATTGAACCTTTCTCTGGCAAGCAGAACACTTCAATTCTTTTCTTTTAAACATATCTTTGAACATGCTATATTCTTCCCCCCCATCAATCTATATTAATATCATCTCATAAAGATTTACTTTTGTGAAAAATTCACATTTCATGTCCTCTTTTTCATATACTAATGAAAAAAGTTTGTAAGAAAAACACTACTCTAACGGAGGTAGAATCTTATGAAAGCTTTATTTATTATCATTTTAACTCTTCTTAGTGTCATTAGTTGGGATGCTTTCTTCAAAGAGAAAGATGATACCCCAAAAACGGACGATTAAACTTCAATGATTCTTTCCATCACTTATTGGACAAACCCTTAGAACCATTTTCCAATTTCTAAACAACTAGGACTATCCTACAAAAACATTTAAGAATAACAGCATGCTTCTTGTAAACCGACAAATTCTGTAGTTTTTCTCCGGTTATTGTCGGTTTCCATCCGCATACATTTTTTGAAAGTATGATATAATAATATAAAATCTTTTACAGAAAGGATTTAGATATCATGATCGCTCGAAGGAGCATGTGGCATCGAATTGACGAATCTTACACGTAGCGTACTTTTTCAGCTCAGATCCTTTAGTCTAGCGAAAAAAATACGAGAGTGGGGAAATTATGATTGCCCGAAGGATAATTTGGCAACGAAAAGACTCTTCTTACACATAGCGTTTTGTTTAAGTCGCATTGATCATTGCTAAACAAAACAAAGAAGAGGGCAGGATTGCTAAATAACAAATCCTACTCCACGTTTTGTTTAGTCGTTTTTAGGCTTAAACTAAAACGAAAGTAGGGAGAATTGATGGACGAGAGGATTATTCGTTATTTCTTCAGCGATATATAGCGTAGTTAGTTTGATGTAAACTAACTGAAAGCTATAAGGCTCGTAGTTAGTTTACAAGACGAAAAGAACTACTAACTACGGAAAGAAGGAATAACGATGAGGAACATCCAAAGTCGACAAATTATTAAAGAAATTTTTATGGTTTTAATCGGTTCATTTATCCTATCTGCAGCACTATATCACATTCATTTTCAAAACCACTTAACAGAAGGTGGCTTTGTAGGAATCGCGCTATTTATACAAAACTTTTTTGATATTTCACCGTCAATTTCAACTGTATTGATGGATATCCCGATCATTTTACTATGCGCTACATTTTTAGGTAAAAAGATGGTTGGTTATTCATTTATGGGTTCAATTTCATTCGGAGTGTTTTATTCTTTAATGGAAAACTATTCTCCATTCACGGTAGATTTATCAAATCATTTATGGATAGCCGCAGTATTGGGCGGTGTGCTAGCTGGTATTGGACTCGGTTTTATATTGCGATTTGGTGGTGCAACCGGCGGCGACGATATTTTAACAATTGTACTAAGTAAAAGAACTCGCTTTACAATTGGTCAGATTTTCTTCGTCTTTGATGCGATCGTGCTTGCACTTTCATTATATTATTTAACTTGGACAGAAATTGCTTTTACTATTCTTTCAATTGCCCTACAGGCAAAGACGCTCGATTTAATTTATTATCCAGCAAAAGAAAAGAAAACAGTATCTATTCCAATGTCAAAACAACATGCAACAAACTAAAAAGCGAAAGGCTCCGGCCTCTCGCTTTTTTATGCTCTTTTTTCTTTTTCTACTATGTAACGCACTTGATAAAACCTGTTTGCAAACTCTGTTACATTCCGTGTTAAACGATAATTCACCGTAGAACCAATTGCAATTCCTAACACAGGAATGCCTTGAAATAGTTTATGGCGAAGCGCATAAATAGAAAAAGTCTTCAAAATTTGTTTTAACACAACTTCTGTAGAAGCTGGTTTTAATACTTCTTCTTCCCCTTCATAAAAGAACGAATCTTCTTGTTCTAGTTCTTGAAGTAAGTTATACCAAGCATATTGCTGGAGCCTTGTTGGTAACAATGCCGCATGGAATACCTTTAAAGCGAGCATCATTTCATAAGGCTTGTTCACATCATGACCAAACGATGTTGCAATAAGCTGAACCGCCTTTACATTTAATGCAATCATAACAGGAAAGTCAGCTGTTAATAATAACAAACCACCTACTCCGGTTGTGCCTCCCTGTACGAAAGAATATAAACGATGACGCGCCGTCTGCTGCTCTGCTATGTATGTTAATTGATCAATGGATAATGCTTTCAATTCTTCTAGCTGTTCAACCGATTCATCAAACAACCGTGCTGTTCCTAAAATACGATTTCTTGCATCAAGCTGTGATTGTGAACTTTGAATCAATGCATGGAGATGGAATAACCATCCGTCTACTTTCGCAAAAAACTCTTTTCGCTTTTTCTCAGGAAACTTTGCAACAGTACTATGCAACCACTTATCAAATACCTTTTGAAAATCGGTAGGCTCCTGTTCTAATAATTTCCTTTCCCAATTTTTAATATCTTGTAAAATGGCTTGTTCTCGCTTTGATCGCATCGTAACAACCACCTCGCTCAATTTTTTTCTATTGTAACATATTTCCGGTTTTTCTTTGTAAATCTGATAAGCTAAACATATATTTATCCAGTACATGGGAGGTTACTATGTGTACCCACGCGCAAAGGCATTTGGAATTGTACTTCACAACGAACGAATTCTCGTTCAAGAGTATCTTACGGAAAGTGAAGCGTATTACAGACCACTCGGCGGTTCTATTGAATTTGGAGAGAAATCAGATGAAACAGTGATTCGTGAATTTAAGGAAGAACTTAATGAACAAGTAGAAATTACAACTTACTTAGGATGTCTTGAAAATATCTTTTACGCAAACGAAGAAATCGGCCATGAGATCATTCAATTGTATTCTCTTCATTTTGTAGATACGTCGCTTTATGAGATCAAAACAATTCCTATTATAAACGGAGAACCCCATACATATGCGACGTGGATTCCGATTACAACATTTCTGAATCAAGAAAAAGTATTGTATCCAAATGGACTAACGAAATTTGTTGCCACAAAAAGAAAAGACGGAATCCTATAGGATCCCGTCTTTTTTACATATATTAACCAAGGTTTCCAAGACGTAATACGTCACGAGCAATCATAACTTCTTCGTCAGTTGGAATTACGATAATTTTTACTGGAGAGTGTGGGAAGCTGATGAATGCTTCTTCGCCATGAATGTTGTTACGTTTTGGATCGAAGTATACTCCCATAAACTCAAGGCCTTCTAATACACGCTCACGAATTAGAGTACTGTTTTCTCCAATACCAGCTGTAAAGATGATTGCGTCTACACCTTTCATACGAGCTGCATAAGAACCGATATATTTATGAATACGCTCTACGAATACATCTAACGCTACTTCTGCACGGTGGTTTCCTTCTTTTTCCGCTTGTTCGATGTCACGTAAGTCACTAGAGAATCCAGAAAGGCCTAGCATACCACTTTTCTTGTTTAATACGTTCAGAACTTCTTCTACAGATTGTCCTGTTTTTTGCATGATGTATGGAATTAACGCAGGGTCAAGGTTACCAGAACGTGTACCCATTGTTACACCAGCAAGTGGAGTGAAGCCCATAGAAGTATCAATAGATTTTCCACCTTCTACAGCTGCAATACTTGCACCGTTACCTAAGTGGCAAGAAAGTAAACGTAAGCTTTCAAGTGGACGACCTAATAATTCAGCTGCACGCTGTGTTACATATTTATGAGAAGTTCCATGGAAACCGTATTTACGGATGCCGTATTTCTCATAGTATTCATATGGTAAGCTGTATAAGAAAGATTCTTCCGGCATTGTTTGATGGAATGCTGTATCGAATACTGCAACTGCTGGTACGTTCGGAAGTACTGCTTGGAACGCTTTAATACCAACAACGTGTGCTGGATTATGAAGTGGTGCTAATTCGCTTAAATTTTCAATTTCCGCTAATACTTCGTCAGTAATTAAAGCAGAATCATCAAATTTTTCACCGCCGTGTACAACGCGGTGACCGATACCGCTAATCTCATCAAGAGATTTTACGATTCCGTTTTCAGTTAATTTGTTAAGTAATATATTAACTGCTACTCCATGATCTGGTATACTTGTTACTTCTGTTTGTTTTTCACCGTTCACAGTAATTGTGAAGATACTATCTTCTAAACCGATACGTTCTACTAAACCTTTTGTTAGTACTGTTTCACTTGGCATTTCAAATAATTGGAATTTCAAGGAAGAGCTTCCTGCATTAATCGCGATGATTTTTGACATCTAGTCTTTCGCCCCTTTTTTCTCTTGGTAGTTGTGTGGATAAGACCACAAACCGCTCGATTTTATCTGATTAAATGTACCAAAGATGAAAACGTTTCATCCCCAGTAAATTTTATACTCACGAATTTAATTTAAACATCGTACGACATATATTTCAAGTGAAAAAATTGTAACACCAAGAAAAAATATATATTACAGATTTCAAAAAAATTCAGTTTTATCTTGTATATATTTAAAATTATTACGCACAATACAAAACTGTACTATATCTAAGAATAATTCTGTTACACACATTACGATTTATGAGTTGCAAACCAACTGTTCAATTGAGCCATCATATTCTCCATTGCTTTCATATTGGAAAACTTAGGTAATTCCACTAATAACGCTTGTTTTGGCATCACTACATTTGGACCTTTCTTTTGGAGAACAAATATACTTTTTGCATTTTTCTCGTTTTTAAACATGGAAACAGGAAGCTGTAATAATCCTTGAATATAGCTTGTTTCTTTAATAAAAGCATGTAGTTTTGGTGCTTGATCACTTTCAAAGATGAAGTTTGGTACTAAGAAGAATAAATAGCCACCTTCTTTTGTATGTTTTACACTTTGTTCAATAAAAAGATGGTGTGCATAAGACATTCCTTCATCTGCTTTTAAAGTATATTCACTTGCACCGATTTCGTTTGGATAAAACCCGATTGGTAAATCACAAACAACCACATCAACTGGATCAATATATAGCGGCGCTAACCCATCTTGATTAAAGAACTCAATTGCTTGCTTTTGTAAATTTGCATTCACTAAAGCAAGTCTAACGAGTAAGTCATCCACTTCTACACCAAATCCACTTATCGTTGTCCCTTCTTGAGCACCATTAAAGATTGTTGTCATTAAGTTTCCTGTTCCAATAGCAGGATCTAACACCGTGATTTCTTTTTGACCCTTCATAAATTTCTGGAACAAGTAGTTCATAAACATCCCAACTGCATCAGGCGTCATTTCATGATTGGCTTGTATGCCATCTTTCATTCCTTTTAAAATGGCAAGCTGAAATGCTTTGCGAAGTTCCTCGCTTTTATATTTTTCTTCATTAAACTTACTATATTCACGATTCAACCGTTCAATTGTTGATTCAGATAATCCCTCTTGCAGAACCGCTCCTTCAAACAGGTTATCCCCTGTTTCCACAAGCGCTTCTAAATATGTTACATCTAATTCTTTACGTAAAATTACGGTAGAAGAATCAAAAATAGAAAATAATGTTTCTACTGTCTGACTCACATACACTCCTCCTTCTGTCAATTACACATAACTTATATCATACCATAAAGTGAAACTTTAATCAGTGGGGAGGTTTCTTCATCCCCACTGATTATTAGCCCTCACCAATCGGGCATTTACGGGCAGTTTATCTCCCAACTAGCTTCTTTGTGTTACTGCACCTTAAGGTAGGAGATTTACTGCCCGTTAATGCGGGGTAATCTAATTTTTTCCCAAAAGAAAAAGCAGCCTCTATGTCATGAGACCGCTAAATTATATCGACGCTTTTTCAAATATATCGACCGTTCGACAATATACAACACGCCTGACAAGAAAAAACGACCTCTATAAGAGATCGTCTTCATTACTTCGCAGCTTTTGCTGCTTCTAATGCTGCTTCATAATTTGGATGGCTCGTACCTTCACTTACGTATTCTACGTAAACTACTTTGTCGTTGCTGTCTACTACGAATACTGCACGAGCAAGTAAACGAAGCTCTTTCATTACTACGCCGTAAGCTTCACCGAATGAAAGGTCACGGTGATCAGAAAGTGTTGCTACGTTTTCTAAGCCGTTTGCTGCACACCAGCGTTTTTGAGCGAATGGTAAGTCCACACTAATTGTTAGTACTTTTGCGTTCTCAATACCAGCTGCATCTTGGTTAAAACGACGAGTTTGTGCATCGCATACACCTGTATCGATAGATGGTACAACACTAATTAATTTTACTTCACCTTTGTATGTTTCTAAACTTACTGGAGATAAGTCATTTGCTAATACTTGGAAGTTTGGCGCTTGATCGCCAACTTTAACTTCTGTTCCAACTAAAGTGATTGGGTTACCTTTAAAAGTTACGTTTGCCACTTGAAAATCCTCCCTTATTTAAACAAAATATGTACACTGTAAATGATAGTTTGTCCCTATACAGAATGCAAACAAAATCGCTTTATTTACAAAAAAAATAAAGAAGCTAATCAATCGATTAGCTTCTTTTCGCTGTTAGATTTCAAATTCTGGTTCATCGCCTTTTCGCTTCTCCATCATTTCCTTCACTTTATCAACAGCTTGTGGTGCTAACTCAATGATCTTATCAATCACATGTGTCTGTTTATCTAAATGTAACACTTTTACGCCTTGTCCATTTATAACGAGAAAAGCGACAGGGTTAATTGAAACACCGCCACCACTCCCGCCTCCAAATGGATGACGACCAGAGCTCTCTACTTTTCCAAATTCGCTCCCACCAGCAGCAAACCCAAAACTCACTTTAGAAACTGTTAAAATCACGCTTCCGTCAGCTGCTTTAATTGGGTCGCCAATAATTGTATTTACATCAGTCATTTGTTTTAAATGCTGCATTGCAGTTGTCATTAAACCTTGAATTGGATGGTCCATTTTATCCCCCTATGCTTGTACAGATTTTTCTGTTATACCAGATCTTTGTTTTCTCATAAACAAGAGTAATTTCACTCCTGTTGTTATGGCACGATATATACGAAAGGAGGCTGTTAATTCACCTTTCGATGCAAATCCCTTCCCTTGAAACACAGGTGTAATCTCAAATTCCGGTATATCAATAACATGCGTATATTGTCCCAAGACCCCGGCTGCCATTCCTTTTATCCCCCATGCATATCCAGTGACAATTCCGGTACTAGCTGCATCACCCGTTCCAATTTGCGAATGCCATTTCCAGCTATTGATTTTCACTTTTTTAAGAAAACCTTTAATAATAGTATGGATCTCTTGAAGCTTTTTTATCAGTTCCCCGATGCTATCAAGCTGCGCCATGATTTTATTTTCCATACCGCCATCTTTCTCTGCCTTTTCGATTTTTTGTCCAGTCTTTTTTTGCTGTTTTTCAATTCTTTCCAGCACATCAAATGTATATCCAATCATCCATATTTTCACTTGAAATAAACATTGTTTCTCCATTTCTGAATATAAAAACGTCACTTTAAGCGATAGTTTCGACAATAGTATAAATAAAATGAGCAAGAGAAAAATGCCAATTCCAATTACAAGCCATTTCATACGTACCATCCTTTCACTCCATATCCATTATCGACAGGTTCAAACAGGATTAAACAATCCGCAATGAAATTGAATATAGGAATTTTTCTAAAAATAAAGAGGGATTTTGACATTTTATATCGAAATATATTATTTGAGCATACCATCAGAATTTTTTCTAATGGAGCACAACGCTAAATTTGACTGCAATGGAGGGATACACAATGGCAGATCGTCGCAATTTATTTTTCTTTTATGGTGATGACAAAGCTACGCTTGTCGAAAAAATGAAGCCAATATATCGTATTTTAGAGGACAATGGATTTACCATATTAGATCATCCAAAAAATGCAAACGCTATCGTCAGTGTTGGAGATGACGGCACCTTCTTACAAGCCGTTCGTAAAACAGGCTTCAGGGAAGATTGCTTATATGCAGGAGTTTCTACGAAAGATGAAATTTCTTTCTACTGTGATTTCCATATTGACCATGTCGATACAGCCCTTCAAGAAATTACACAAAATGAAATTGAAGTGCGAAAATATCCAACAATCCAAATAGATGTTGATCAAGATACATCTTTCCATTGTTTAAATGAGTTTTCTTTACGCTCTAGTATCATTAAAACATTTGTAGTGGATGTGCATGTTGATGATTTATATTTCGAGACATTTAGAGGAGACGGTCTAGTTATTTCTACACCGACAGGAAGTACAGCTTATAATAAGTCATTGCATGGTGCAGTTGTTGACCCATTAATTCCATGCTTCCAAATAAGCGAACTTGCTTCTTTAAATAACAACACATACCGTACACTTGGATCACCGTTCATCTTAAATCATGAACGAACATTAACATTAAAGCTTACTCCGGACGGTAATGATTATCCTGTTATGGGAATGGATAACGAAGC
>Ga0209025_1004610_pt1 | contig 11792 bp, 10 predicted proteins | sample AraplaMF_Col_mLB_FD_184256 | JGI IMG/M metagenome (GOLD analysis project Ga0209025, IMG submission 184256) | Arabidopsis root microbial communities from the University of North Carolina, USA - plate scrape MF_Col_mLB (SPAdes) (version 2) | ecosystem: Host-associated > Plants > Roots > Endosphere... | reverse complement strand
GGCCGAGCTCGACACGGAACTGAAGAACCGCATCAGCCACCGCGGCCGCGCCCTGGCCGCGCTGCAGAAGCTGCTGGCCGACGCCACGCGCTGAACGCCACGCCCATGTCGCTGACCACGCCGCCGCTGTCGCTCTACGTCCACCTGCCCTGGTGCGTGCGCAAGTGCCCTTACTGCGACTTCAACTCGCACGAAGGCCGCGGCGCACTGCCGTTCGATACCTATGTCGACGCGCTGCTGGCCGACCTCGACCACGACCTGCCGCTGGCCTGGGGCCGCAACGTGCACTCGGTGTTCTTCGGCGGCGGTACCCCGAGCCTGTTCCCGCCCGAGCACATCGACCGCTTCCTGCAGGAGGCCAGCAGTCGGCTGCGCTTCGTCCCGGGTTGCGAGATCACCCTGGAGACCAACCCCGGCACCGCCGAGCATGGCCGCTTCGAGCTGTACCGGCAGGCCGGCGTCAATCGCCTGAGCTTCGGCATCCAGAGTTTCGATGACGGCTGCCTCAAGCGCCTGGGCCGCATCCACGACAGCGGCGAGGCCGAGGCGGCGGTGAAGCTTGCGCAGGACGCCGGCTACGACAACTTCAACCTCGACCTGATGTATGCCCTGCCCGAGCAGACGCTGGCGATGGCCGAGCACGACCTGGAACGTGCCTTCGCCCTGCAGCCGACCCATGTCAGCCACTACCAGCTGACGCTGGAGCCGAACACGATGTTCGCCGCGCGGCCGCCCAAGGGCATCCCCGACGACGACGCCAGCTGGGACATGCAGGAGCACTGCCAGGCCCTGCTCGCCGCGGCCGGCTACGCCCAGTACGAAGTCAGCGCCTACGCCCGGCCCGGGCGGCAGTGCCTGCACAACCTCAACTACTGGCAGTACGGCGACTACCTCGGCATCGGCGCCGGCGCGCACGGCAAGCTCACCCTCGGCGCGGATCAGACCGTGCTGCGGCGCTGGAAGGTCAAGCATCCGGCGCAGTACCTGGTCCAGGCCGGCCACGCCGGTGCGATCGGCGGCGACGACCGGGTCGAACCGGCACGCCGGCCGTTCGAGTACATGCTCAATGCGCTGCGACTGGTCGACGGCTTCAGCCTGGCCGCCTTCGAAGCGCGCACCGGCCTGCCGCGCACGGCGATCGCCGCGCAACTCGATGCTGCAACCGCACAGGGGTGGCTCGAAATCGATGGCGACCGGGTGCGTCCCACCGAGCTGGGACGGCGCTTCACCAACGATGTTGTCGAGCTTTTCCTGGCCGACGACGGGGCCGATGCCATCACCATGGACCCTGACGGTCCGGACCTGTCGCAGCGGGTCATGGTCGACCACGCCAAGTAGCTCCAGCCCCCGTACGCGGGCTCAAGCTGGCCGCTGGCGGCCGCCCTCGCCGTTACAACAGTTGGTCGCTCCCTGAGGGACCGCTGGGGCGAGAGGCTGGCGGGGCGCGGGGGGACAATGCATGATCGTCCCGATCACAGGGTGCCCCTAAATGTCCGCAACGTTCGAACCCCTTGGCAGTTCGATCCCTCGGCCTACGCTGGCGTCAGCGGCGTTGCCGAAGCGGGTACGTCGCGTACTGGAGCATCTTTATGCGCTGGTATCGGACGAAATGGCGCGCCAGCTCGAGCACATGCTCGGCGAATTCGAGCAGCAACTGTTCAAGCATGCCGACCAGGCGCGCACGTCGGCGCAGCAGGCCGCGCACCTGGAAACCCTGCGCACCGCCCGCCTGAACCGCTCGGACCTGGTCCCGCAGTTCCTGGCGCTGCTGGAAGGCGAACTCACCACCGTCCGCGACCCGACGCCGCACCAGGACACCCCGGCCGCCCTGCCCACCTTCCGCGACCTGCGCCTGGTCGACGACGGCGAAGCCGACGAGGCCAACCTGCTGCGCAGCATCGCCATTCGCCACGAAGCTCGCGCCGGCCTGCCGCTGCTGCTGCTGGGCCAGCGCTTCGGCGTGCTCGGCGGCGCCCCGGCTTTCGACGCCGATCGGCTGCCGGTCGGTCCGTACCACTTGTGCCGGATCCTGTCCGAAGCCACGCACTCGCTGCAGATCACGCCGGAAGCGCGGCTGCATCTGTACAAGGTGTTCGACCAGCACGTGATGTCGGGCTACGCGCAGCTGGTCGAAACGATGAACGCCCTGCTGGCGCGCGAGAACGTGCTGCCGAGCCTGTCGTTCGTGCCGGTGCGCAACCGCGGGAAAGCCCAGCGCCAGGGGCAGGCAGCAGGACAAGGACAAGGACAAGGACCGGGCCAGGACGAGGCGCAACCGCGGGGACAACGCGAGGATGCGATGGTGCCGCGACGCGGCGCCGACGCCAGCAGTCCCCTGTTCGATCCGCTGCGTCCGCACACCGCCTGGCCCGGGCAGCCGGTGCCGCGCCACGGCGACGACCAGGATTCCTACGTTTCGTTGCGGAACCTGCTCAACGGCCGCCGCGAGCTGATGGACAAGCTGCGCACCGGTGGCGACACCGGCGCGCCGCGACCGACACTGTCGGCCCACGACATCTCCAGCGCACTGGCCGGCCTGCAGTCCATGCCGGCGCACGCAACGCCGCCGCGCAACCTCAACGACGTCCGCCAGACGCTGCTCGCGCAGGCGCGGCAACAGCGCGGCGAAGCGGCCACGCTGACGCGCGAGGATGCCGACACCTTCGAGCTGCTCGATCAGTTCTACAACGAGATCGGGCGCGAGCTGCGCAACGATGCAGCGGTCTCATCGCTGCTCAATCGCCTGCAGGTGCCGCTGCTGCGACTGGCGCTGCAGGACCAGGCCTTCTTCGTGCGCCAGGAGCATCCGGCGCGGCAGCTGCTCAACGCCGTCGCCGAAGCTGGCGCGCACTGGCTGCCCAAGGAAGAGGCCGATCCCGCGCTCAACGAACAGCTGCGTCGCGCCGTGGACCACGTCGTGGAGCACTACGACGGCGATGACGGTGTGTTCGAGTCGGCCAACCAGCAGTTGCAGGAACACCTGCGCCTGATGGCGCGCAAGGCCGAAGTGGCCGAGCGCCGTCACGTGGAGGCTGCACGCGGCAAGGAAAAGCTGGTGCTGGCCAAGCACCAGGCCACCGAAGCGATCACCGAAGCGCTGCACGACCAGAAGCTGCCGAAGTTCGTCCACACCCTGCTCACCCAGGCCTGGACCGACGTGCTGACGCTGACGCTGCTGCGCCACGGCGAAGAATCGGACGAGTGGCAGCGCCAGCTCGAGGCGACGCGGCAGATCATCGCCGCCAACACCGTCGAGAACCGCGCCCCGGCGCCCGAGCCGCTGGGCGAGGACATCGAGCAGGCACTGACCCAGGTCGGCTACCACGTCGACGATGCCGGTGCGATTTCGCGCCAGCTGACCACCGGCCACGCCGCCAACGACGACGCCGCCACCCGCACCGAACTTGCACTCAAGCTCAAGTCGCGCACGCGACTGGGCGAAGACGAAGCGCCGCGCACGCAGGACATCCAGCCGCGCAACCCGCACGAGCAGGAATGCTGGCAGCACCTGCGGACGCTGCCGTTCGGCACCTGGTTCGAGTTCGACCTCGAAGTACCGGGCGAGATCATCCGCCGCAGGTTGTCCTGGTTCAGCCCGCTCACCGACAACGCGCTGTTCGTCAACCAGCGCGGCCAGCGCGTGGGCGAGCAGTCGCTCGACAGCCTGGCGCGGCAGATGGCCAGCGGCCGCGCGCGCATCGTCACCGTCGAGAAGAGCCGCCTGGTCGATCGCGCCTGGAACGCGGTCGTCAGCGCGCTCAGCAACCTGGTCTCCAGCCCCACCCCGCAGCAGGCAAGTGCATGAACGAAGAATTCCGCCGCGCCCGCCGTCGCTCCATCCAGGAGCCGGTGCAGGTGGTCGATACCATGACCGATACCGTGGTTGGCCAGCTCAGCAACCTGTCCGAGAGCGGCATGCTGCTGATCGCCACCGCGCCGCTGGTCGACGATGCGCTGTACCAGCTGCGCTTCAACCTGCGTGGCACGCCGCACCAGACCTCGCCGATCGAGGTTGGCGCGCACCTGCTGTGGCAGGACAAGACCAGCACGCCGGGCCAGACCTGGTCGGGCTTCCGCTTCATCACCATGCTCGAGAGCGAGCTGCAGCAGCTGCGCAACTGGCTCGACTCGGCCAACGGCCACCCGGCCTGAGCAGGCCGGGCAAGCGCTAGACGGCAAGCACGGCAACGGCGCCCGCCGTGCCGATGCGGCAAAATGGGCCTGTCTCCGCCCCTCGCCGCATACGCATGAGCACGCTTGCCACGCTGTACCCGCAACACCTCGCCGAATTGCACCGCCGCACCGAACAGGCGCTGGCCCGCGGTGGCTTCGATCACCTGGTCATCCCCAGTGGCACCTCGCACTACCAGGTGTTCGACGACCGTGACTATCCGTACGCGGTGAACCCGCAGTTCAAGGCCTGGCTGCCGCTGACGCGCGCGCCGGGCAGCTGGCTGGTGGTTACGCCCGGGCAGAAGCCCAGGCTCATCTTCCTGCAGCCGTTCGACTACTGGCACGTCGTGCCGTCGGCGCCGGCAGGGTACTGGGCCGAGCACTTCGACATCGTCGTGATCCGCAACCCCGACGAGGCGCTGCAGCACCTGCCGGCCAATGCCGCCCGCTGCGCGATCGTCGGCGAGCCGCAAAGCGCGCTCGGCGCGTTTGTACCGAACAACCCGGCGCCGGTGGTGAACTACCTGGAGTTCCACCGCGCCTACAAGACGCCGTACGAGATCGCGATGATGCGCGAGGCGACCGTTCGCGGCGTGCGCGCGCACCGCGCCGCCGAGCACGCGTTCCGCGCCGGCGCCAGCGAGTTCGGCATCCACCTGGTGTACTGCCAGGCGGCTGGCCAGGACGCCAATGACCTGCCCTACAACAACATCGTCGCCCTCAACGAGCACGGCGCCGTGCTGCATTACACCGATCGCGACCTGGCCCCGCCCAGCCCCGTTCGCAGTTTCCTGATCGATGCCGGCGCCGCGCACCATGGCTACGCCTGCGACATCACACGTACCTACGCGCTCGACCGCGGCAGCGAGTTCCAGGCGATGATCGACGCCGTCGATGCCGCACAGCTGAAGATGTGCGACCAGGTCCGCGCTGGCACCGACTACAAGCAGATCCACGTCGACGCGCACCTGGCACTGGCCGGCATCCTCAAGGACTTCGGCGTGATCAAGGTGTCGCCGGAAGCGGCGCTTGCCACCGGCGTGAGCAGTGCGTTCTTCCCGCACGGCATCGGCCACGGCATCGGCCTGCAGGTGCACGACGTCGCCGGCTTCGCCGCCTCCGACAGCGGCGGCACGATCGCCAGGCCCGAGGGGCACCCGTACCTGCGCCTGACCCGCGTGCTCGAGCCGGGCATGGTGGTGACGATCGAGCCCGGCATCTACTTCATCGACATGCTGCTCGACGAAGTGAAGGCCAATGGCCATGCCGACAGCGTCGACTGGGCGCGCGTGGAGGCCTTCAAGCCCTTCGGCGGCATCCGCATCGAGGATGACGTGGCCTGCACCGACGGCGCGCCCGCCAACCTCACCCGCGACGGTTTCGCCGCCGCCTGACCAGGCCTGTTGCCTGCAATCGGCCCGCCCGACGTTTGCCTCACTAGAGGCCTGCGTCGGGAGAAGTCATGCTGCGATCGTTGCTGTTGGGAATGCTGCTGGCCGGCACCGGGTCGCTGGCGCATGCGCAGGACGCGCCGCCGGCTGCAGCGCAGGCGCCCGCGGCAGACCTGCCAGCGGCCGAAGCTCCCATCAGCGTCCACGTGTCCGCCTCGGCCGTGGACGCCATAGGGCGGCAGTTCGTCGATGCCGTCCGCGCACAGTTGCGCGCGTCGCCAGACCTTGCCCTGGTCGAAGAAAGCAAAGGCGCCCGCATCCGCCTCAAGATCGCCACGCTCGATCCCGACAACGGCAGCGCGCGCCGCACGGTCTACTCGGTGGTGGTGACGGTGCGCCCGGCCGACCGCGATGTCGATGTCTACTGGAACAACTACGTCGGCCTGTGCGGGCAGGCGCGCGTGCAGGCCTGCGCACGCAGCATCGTCGATGAAGCCGCAGCGCCTACGGCGTCGTTGCGCACGATCATCGAAACCACGCAGGGACCGGCGCCCTGACGACTCAATGCGCTGCCTGCAGGGCCTGCCCGGCGCACTGCTGCAGCCGATACGCGATGTAGCGGTCGTACAGCGAGGTGTGCAGGTTGTGCAGCGCCAGCTCCACGCGGAATGGCGTGCGCGGATTGCGATCGAGCAGGCGCGCGATGTGGAAGCCGACCGGCTTCACACCCTGCCGGTGCACGTAGACCTCGAACCCGCGATAGAACGGATCGTCGAGCAGCGCGTCGATCCGCGCCACGGTCGCCAGCGTGGCCGGGGACTGTTCCGCGCGCAGCGCCGGATCTCGTTCGTACAGCAACCGCTCGAAGTACCTGCGCGGCTTGCGCGCCTGCACCGAACGCGCCAGCGACCACACCTCGCGGTTGCGATCGTTGTAGAACTCCAGTCCGCCGTGCTCGCGCAGTGCCGCGGCCGCCTGCGCACTCACGTCGTAGACGACGAAGTTCTCTGCCTGGTTGTTGAGGTCGTCGAGCTTGCTGCTGTCGAAGACATGGAAGATGAATCCCGGAAGGCCCATGAACGCCTGCCGCCCCTGCTGCGAAGCCTGCACGGCGCGACCGTCGCGCGTGAACTCGCCCGCCGATGATCCGAGCAGGATGCTGCGCGTCGATCCCAGGCGATTGAAAGTACCGATGACGATCTCGTCGGCAGCGAATCCGGCATCGAAACCTTCCGGGCCATAGAGCTCGGCCTGCGTCGCGTACTGGGCGATCTGCCGCCCAAGCCCGCACTCGCCGCGCACCTGCCCTTCGTAAAAGGCCTGGATCGCCCGGTAGTTCGAACCGCGAGGCTGATAGCCACGCCCGAACGTCGCGATCGGCTTCCAGCCATCGTGCGCCGAGCCGGTCGGGCCGAATCCGATCCATCCCATCTGCACCGAGGAAAAACGGAAACCCGGGTTGGCGACCAGCTGGTCGACTGCGCGACGCGTCGCCGTACCGAGCGCGAAACCGTGTGCGCAGATCGTCGCGGGATGGTGGAGCAGTTCGTCGGCGAGCCGCTCCTTCGCCGCGGCATCGAACGAATCGGGAACGCGCACGAGCAGGTCGCCGGCCGACGTCGCTTCGGCAAGGCTGGCGCGATCACAGGGCGTACCGGGATGCACGTCCACCGTCGTGGAAGCGACCGGGACGAAGCGCCAGCCCATTTCCTGCAACAGTCGTTGCTTGCAATCACGTGTGTCCGCGGTGGTCGCGGCCGCCCCCGCAGCCGCGCTGGCAAGCATCGCCAGCGCGACAGCGAAACCGGTCGCGATGCAGGAAGCCCGGTGCCTTCTCGAACGCAATGACGTATCCGACATTCCTCCAGCCTACGGCCGGCGGGTGAAGGCACGATCATCGCGGCATCGTCGCCGCCATGCCCTGCTTCAGTCGACCTTGTAGACGATGTTCAGCGTCGTCAGCGAATCGGTCCTTTCGTATCCGGGCCCGACGTCGCTGTTGTGGCGCACCTGGTAAGCGGCCTTCAGCGCCAGCGCGTCGGTCATGGCGACCTGCAGCCCGATGTCGTTCTGCACATAGGTGTTGAGGCGACCGCTCTCGACCAGGAAGGTGTTGAGCAGCTCGGTGGTCGGCGTCAGCTGGTAGGAGAAGTCGGCGTAGCCACGGGCAATCGCATCGTCCTGGACGCCGCGGCCGACATTGTGGGCACGACGGAACGCCGGACCGATCTCGGTCACCAGGCGCATGCGCTCGTTGTCGAACCAGCGGTAGCCGTAGCTCAGGCCCGCCGTTCCCTGCCACAGGTAGGTGTTGAACTCGTCGTGGTCGTAGCGCACGGTGCCGACCAGGTAGCTGCGCTGGGTCAGCTTGTACGCCGACGACGCCTGCACGTTGTAACGGTCGGCCGTGGTTTCGTAGCGCTCCTCCTCGACACCGTTGGCATCGAGGTCCACGCCCACTTCGCCCTTGGACTTGAGCAGGCCGGCGCTGGCCTGGTGCACCCACTGATCGTCCTCGTAACCGATGCCGCCGCGGGCGTTGATGTTCTGCGAGCGTGAGTTGCCGGATGCGGAGGCGAAACCGAACTCACCCGTGCCGGTCCAACCCCGATGCGCGTCGGTGACGGCCGGGTCCGCAACCTTGGCCGGTTGCTGCGCGCCGGCGGAAAAAGCGACCGCGCCCAGCGCGATGGCGACGGCGAACGGGATACCGCGGACCACGGCGGGACGCTGCTTGCGATGCATCATGCGAGTACTGCTCCTTGACTGGAGGCCGCAGCCTAGGAGCGGCACCAGGGCGAGTCCATGAGACTCGCCTCAGCAGCAGGTGTTCGCGGTTACCTCGAATTCACCAGCACCAGCGCGTCAGCGCCGGCTGCGGTGCCTGAGATCAGTACAGCCCCAGCGGGTCCCAGATGCCGGTTGCCGCCAGCAGCAGCATCGGACCAAGCATCGCAATCACGGAAGCGACGAGGCAGATCAGGCCCAGGCTGCCCACGCGCCAGTTCGAATGGAAGTAGTGGACGTCGGAGTCCGCGATGGCCTGCTTCGTCATCTGGTGCTTTTCTGCGACATGGCGCGCGAACAGCACGTAGGCGATCGTGATCGGCAGGCTCGGGAAGCTCTCCGGCAGCAGCGGCAGCACCACGACCATGATGGCGATGAAAAACGCGCCAAAGATCAACGTGCGCTGCGCAGCGTGATGGTTCCCCAGCGCCCGGAAGTTCGCCCAGAGGAAATAGATCGCTCCGATCGGGCCGCCAAGGAACGCGCCGCCGGCTACTTGCCCCGGTGAATAGAGTCGATACGGCCCCGCAGCGGGTACGTCTCGTACCGCCGCGCCTGGCGCGGCATAAGGATTGTCGATCATGGATCCCCCCGGAACCGGATGCCGCGTGTACGCGGCCAACCGATCCTAAGGCTTTCAGCGCGCCGCCATCAACGCCTCGATCTCGTCGGCGCTGCGTGCCAGCTTGCCGGTCAGCACTTCGCAACCGGCCTGCGTGACCAGGACGTCGTCTTCGGTGCGGATGCCGATGCCGCGCCATTTCGCATCGACGGTCGTGTCGTCGGGCGATACATACAGGCCCGGCTCGATGGTGAACACCATGCCCGGCTCGAGCAGGCGAGATTCCCCATCGATGCGGTATTCGCCGACGTCGTGCACGTCCAGGCCGAGCCAGTGGCCGGTCTTGTGGCGATAGAAGCGCTTGTAGCTGCCGTCGGCGAGGTTCTTCTCGAGGCGGCCCTTGAGCAGGCCGAGCTTGAGCAGGCCTTCGGTCAGTGTTTCCACGGCCGCGACGTGCCCGGCTTCGTACGGGATGCCGACGCGCGCCTGCGCCATCGAAGCAGCCTGCGCGGCACCGACCAGGTCGTGCAGCGCACGCTGCTCCTTGCTGAAGCGGCCGCTGATCGGGAACGTGCGGGTGATGTCGGCCGCATAGCCACGGTACTCGGCGCCGGCATCGACCAGCACCAGGTCACCGTCACGGGCCTGGGCGTTGTTGGCGCGGTAATGCAGCACGCAACCGTTGCTGCCGGCGCCGACGATGCTGCTGTAGGCCGGCTCGGCGTCGTGCTGGCGGAACACGCGTTCGACTTCGGCCTGCAGTTCGTACTCGTGCATGCCCGGACGCGCGGCGCGCATCGCGGCTTCGTGCGCGAGCACGCTGATGTCGGCGGCGCGCTGCATCAGGCGGATCTCGTCGCGGTCCTTGAACAGGCGCAACTCGTCGAGCAGGTGGCCCAGTTCGAGGAACTCGTGCGGCGGCTGCGCGCCCTGGCGCACCATCGCGCGCACGCGGTTGAGCCAGCCGATCAGCTTGAGGTCGAACTCCTGGTCGCGACCGAAGTGGTAGTACACGCGCGAACGGCCTTCGAGCAGGCCCGGCAGGATGTCGTCCAGGTCGGTGATCGGATAGGCATCGTCCAGGCCGAACGCCTCGACCGCGCCTTCAGGACCAAAGCGCGGACCGTCCCAGCCTTCTCGTTCGGGATCGCGCTCGCGGCAGAACAGCAGCACTTCGCCGTGCTTGCGACCGGGCACCAGCACCAGCACCGCCTCGGGCTCCGGAAAACCGGTGAGGTAAAGCAGGTCGGAATCCTGGCGATACGGGTAATGCGTGTCGCGGCTGCGGATGCGTTCGAGCGCGGCTGGCAGCACCAGGATCGCGTCGTCGCCGGCCATGCGCATGAGCTGCTTGCGGCGGCGGGCGTAAGCCTTGGCGGGGATGGAGATGGGTTTTGGCATCAGTTCAGGCGTTGACGATGCTGGGCCGCCAGCACGCAGTCACCGTGCAGCAGCAGCACCGCCACGCGGACGAACTCTTCGATCTCGACCAGGGCGATCTCGTCTTCCTCGTCGCCGTCGCTTTGCGGCTGCGCGGAGGCGAGCTTGCCCAGGTCGGCCAGCGCTTCCTGGCCTTCGTCCGACAGCTTGGTCTTGCCGCCACCGGCCAGGCCGAAGCCACCGAGGAAACCGCGGCACCACTCGAACAACGCACCGCTGCGCTCGGCCAGCGACGTGTCGGCGGCGGGCAGCAGCAGGGCGAAGTCGAAGCTCCGGTCGGCGAGCTGGGCGGCGCTGGCTTCGCGCAGTTCGTCCAGTGCGCCGCCTTCGGCGGGCGTCGGCAGGGCATCGTCGGCGAGCACCCTGGCCGGCCATTCGCGAACGGCCGCGCCGCCTCCGGCGAGCCAGCCACACAGGCCGCCATGGAGCTCAAAGGGCGAAGCAGCAAGGGCCAGCTGGCGGCTCTCGGCTTCGATGGCGGTCAGATCGGGCAGCTCAATTTCGGACACGGGACAAGGCTCGGGGGAGTCACGGCAGTGTATCAATGCAGCCGCGTCTTGTTGCCAGGCTGAACGCTTGCCTACACTGCGCGCTGCAGTACTCAACCCGTGGGTGTCCGTGCGTCCGCCCTCCCAAGCCTGCTTCCCAAGCCGGATCGCCTGGCTCGTCCGTCTCGCCGGACCGGCACTGGCATTGGCCATGGCGACCGCGCCTGCCGCGGCCGCAACCCGCGACTTCTACTTCTCGCGCCTGGGCAGCGAGCGGGGCCTCACCCAGAACACCGTGACGGCGATGGTGCAGGACCCGCAGGGCTTCGTCTGGGTCGCCACCCAGGGCGGCCTGCACCGTTACGACGGCCAGCGCTACCTGCCCTTCCGGCACAACCCGCGCGACCCGCAGAGCCTGCCCGACAGCAACATCACCGCACTCGCGCTCGAGGGCGGACGGGCCTTGTGGGTCGGCACCTCCTCCGAATACCTGAGCCGGCTCGACCTGGGCAACGGCAAGATCCGCCGTTATGCCGCTTCGGCACCCAGCCACCCCCATCGCCAGGTGGTGGCCGTGCTGCCCTACCGCGGGCTGCTGTGGGTCGGCACCGCGGCCGGACTGGAACGCCTCAACCCGGACAGCGGCACGCGCCAGACCGTGCTGTCGCTGCAGTCGCAGCCGGCCGGTGCGATCAGCCGGCAAACGCTGCTGGCAACGCGCGACGGCATGGCCTGGTATGGCGGTCCGCTCGGACTGCATCGCATCGATCCGGCCGGCACGGTGCAGGCCGTCGGCCCGCAGGAGCCGGTGCTGTCGCTGCAGCAGGACCAGGCCGGCCAGTTGTGGGTGGGCCGCAACGATGGCTTGTACCGGCTGCACAGCAATGGCCGTGACCTGGTGCGGGCCTGGCCGCGCGAAGCGCCGGCGGACCCCGCGGCGACGTCGGTCCG
>Ga0209025_1004608_pt1 | contig 11803 bp, 11 predicted proteins | sample AraplaMF_Col_mLB_FD_184256 | JGI IMG/M metagenome (GOLD analysis project Ga0209025, IMG submission 184256) | Arabidopsis root microbial communities from the University of North Carolina, USA - plate scrape MF_Col_mLB (SPAdes) (version 2) | ecosystem: Host-associated > Plants > Roots > Endosphere... | reverse complement strand
ATACCCTTTGGAAAATTGCGAAAAAGTACGGAGTGGATTTTGACACGCTGAAAAAAACAAATACACAGCTTAGTAATCCAGATTTAATCATGCCAGGTATGAAAATTAAAGTACCATCAAACGGCGTTCATGTGAAACAACAGCCTGGAGCGGGTTCTACGCCGCCAAAACAATATGTAAAAGAGGTGCAACAAAAAGAGTTTGCATCAACACCAACTCCACTTGGAATAGAAGATGAAGAGGAAATTACGTATCAATCAGCACCGATTACACAAGAGCCAGCTATGCAACAAACGCAAAAAGAAATGCAGGTAAAACCGCAAAAAGAAATGCAGGTAAAACCACAAAAAGAAATGCAGGTAAAACCGCAAAAAGAAATGCAAGTGAAACCACAAAAAGAAATACAGGTGAAGCCGCAAAAAGAAATACAGGTGAAGCCGCAAAAAGAAGTGCAACAAGAAAAGCCGATTCAAAAAGAAAAACCAGTTGAAAAGCCGTCTATTATTCAAAAACCACCTGTTATAGAGAAAGTAGAAAAGCAAAAGCCAACTACGAAGGAGAATACTAAATTTTCCATTAATGTATTACCGCAGCCACCGCAACCACCAATTAAAGCGAAAAAAGAATATAAAATTTCAGATGTAATAAAAAAGGGAAGCGAGTTAATTGCTCCTCAAATTAGTAAAATGAAACCTAACAACGTCATTTCTCCGCAAACGAAAAAAGACAATATAGGAAATGTATCACCACAAGTGAAAAAAGAAAACGTAGGAAACATAATTTCACCGCAAGTGAAAAAAGAAAATGTAGGGAACATAGTCTCACCGCAAGTGAAGAAAGAAAATGTAGGGAATATAGTCTCACCGCAAGTGAAGAAAGAAAATGTAGGAAATATAGTCTCACCGCAAGTGAAAAAAGAAAATGTAGGGAATATAGTCTCACCGCAAGTGAAGAAAGAAAATGTAGGGAATATAGTCTCGCCAAACGTATCAAAAGAAAATGTTACTATCCCGCAAGTAATACCGCCAAATATACAAGTGCCGAACATAATGCCAATAATGGATAATAACCAACCACCAAACATAATGCCAATAATGGATAACAACCAACCACCAAACATAATGCCAATAATGGATAACAACCAACCACCAAATATGATGCCGATAATGGATAACAACCAAATGCCAAATATGATGCCGATAATGGATAACAACCAAATGCCAAATATGATGCCGATAATGGATAACAACCAAATGCCAAATATGATGCCGATAATGGATAACAACCAAATGCCAAATATGATGCCGATAATGGATAACAACCAAATGCCAAATATGATGCCGATAATGGATAACAACCAAATGCCAAATATGATGCCGATAATGGATAACAATCAACCGCCGAATATGATGCCGATAATGGATAACAACCAAATGCCGAATATGATGCCGATAATGGATAACAACCAAATGCCGAATATAATGCCGATAATGGATAACAATCAAATGCCAAACATGATGCCGATAATGGATAACAATCAACCGCCGAATATGATGCCATATCAAATGCCGTATCAACAGCCAATGATGCCACCATATCCGCAGTATCAGCAACAAAATCCATACAATCAAATGCCGTATCAACAAATGGCGCCGCAATATACTTCTATGCCAAATCCGAATATGATGCCAATGGATAATAATATGCCGCCACTCGTGCAAGGTGAAGAAGATTGTGGATGCGGAGGAGAAAATAGGTTATATAGTCCACAACCAGGTGGACCGCAATATGCTAATCCATTATATTATCAACCAACTCAGCCAGCATATGCACCACAGCCAGGAACGATGTATTATCAACCAGATCCACCAAATGTATTTGGAGAGCCAGTTTCGGAAGAAGAGGACGAAGAGGAAGTTTAAAAAAAGGTGGGGTTATTCCCGCCTTTTTTTGCATTCATGTTAATTAAAAAAATAAAGTTTTTTTCATCAAGTGTTAGAAAATTCCTAGTGAAATATTAACAGTGTAAAAAACTACTCTGTTACTCATCATAAGAGGGAGCTTTTCAGAAGAGAAGCTCATTCTAACAGAGGGGGTTTTTGTATTGAATACGAAAGTAAAAGTTATCGCTGCTTCTTTGTTAGTTACCAGTGCATTAGCTGCATGTGGTACACCAAAAAATAATAATGCCATGGATGGACGTAACTACAATTACGAGCGTACATCTTATAATGATACACACCAGTATCGTGATAATGTAGCGCGTAACGATCGCTATACAGATTATGTAACATATAGAAACGGTCGTAACGATACAGGATACAACTATTACCGTGATGTAAATTACAACGGGCAAATTGCTAATCCGCATCCAACTCGTAATATTACAATGAACAATTCATACATTAACAATGATGGTAAAACTGCGGAGAAAATTACGAATCGTGTGAAACGTATGAATAACGTAGACCGAGTTTCTACAGTTGTATATGGAAACGATGTAGCGATTGCGGTAAAACCACGTAATACAACGACGAATGAAACAGCGATGGCAAACGAAATTCGTCAAGCTGTTGCGAATGAAGTTGGAAATAGAAACGTATATGTTTCTGTAAGAAATGACATGTTTACTCGTGTCGATGCAATGAGTACGCGTTTACGTAACGGCACAGTTACAAACGATTTTAATCGTGACATAACAAATATGTTCCGAGATATTCGTTACGGTTTAACTGGTACTATGCGATAACAAATCAAAGAGGAAGGGCTAGCCCTTCCTCTTTATTTATCATCATCTTGTAAACGACGTTTTTTTATGAAATAACTAACGGAATAAGAAGTTAAAAAGCATATGAAGAAAATACTACCTGTAAGGATAGCTTCAAACAGAGGTCTTTCTGGACTGAAAATGATATAAATAATAGCTATAATAATTCCAACAATAAGAGAACGTAAAACAATTTTGTAATAAGGAGTTAACTTTATATCCTTTTCACTTTCTTCTACATCGATTGAAACGCTTAACTGTAAATAAGCAATTAAAATACTCGTAAGCATAAATAATAACCATAATGGAGATTTTGTAATTTGATCCATTCCTTCAGTGAATCCGATATACCCTAAAATTCCAATTATACCGAGTGATTGAAAAAGAAAGGCAATACGTATGTTTTTTAACGTTTGCAGAATGAGTCGTTCATCCTTAATTTTTTTCACAATATCCATCTCCTGTTAATTATGATTTCGCTGTTATATTAATTGTAACATATATATTACATTTATCAATTTATAATTTACATATAATTCATTTGGATGAAAGAGGAAATATAATATTTTTATAAACATGTTGCGCTTCTATCTTATTAATGTTATATTAGCAAAGCGATGAGCTAATTTACGTAAGACGAGAGATATGCTTAAGTGCTAAACACGCGAATGTGGTCGCCTGGTTTCTCGCCGTAAACGCATCAAGACGCCTGCTTTGCAGGCGTCTTTCATTTTATATAAAAGTAAATGATACATGCAGATGAGGGATAAACCCTTGTCTGCATTTTTTATTTTCCCTAGAAATTTAATACTAGTGTTTATATGGATAAAACCCCCATTTCCGGAAAAGCTACAAATGAAAGTATGATTTTGCCTAGAAGAGGTGAACGGAAATGAAATGGATACTAATTGCATTGCAAGCTTTCGTTATGATGTTTTGCTTAGCTTATGGATCCGATGTGAGGGCAGAAGTAGTAGAAAAAGAACCTCAAGTTACAATTTTATTAGAGCGCATGTATGTTGACGGAGAAGTAAGTGAGGAAATACTGACAGAAAAAGTAGCGGATTTAGAAAAGTTTTTGCAGCAATATAAGGAATGGCAACTTGTTGATCGTGATGATGTGCAAATCGTATTACAAAAGAAAGTTGATGATATTTCTCCTTTACTGAAAACGAGCGGGTATTTTGGTGTTTCAGAGGAAGGGATATTACAAATTTTCAAAGGGGTACCGAAAAGTGATAACGCGATCCACTCCTTCTTTCAAATTGATATGAAAAAGCTTGAGAGTTATGAGCGTGCGAAATTGAAACGTGGTATTCGCATAAAATCAAAAGAAGGTTTTGTGAAGACAATCGAAAAAATGAAGCAGTATGCAGTGCAAAATAATAAGAAAAGCAGCTCATGATGAGCTGCTTTTTCTTATTTATTTTTAGCTAAAATTTCTTTTGCAATTTCATCAATTAGCATGTCTTTTCCGATTGGATTGAATGCTTTCGTATTGAAGACTTCATTTGATACTTCGTATACGTGATTGCTTTTTACGGCTTTATTGTCTTTCCAAACGGCACTGTTTTTATAGTCCTCGTACACTTTATCAGCTTCACCGCCGAAGTTTACGATAAACATTTGGTCAGGCTGGAATGCAACAAGACCTTCTAGTGATACTTGTGCCATCGTTTGTTTTAAATCTGTACCTTTTGTTGCTGGAAGCTTTAAATCATTAAAGATGATGTCACCGTATCCAAAGCTACCGTATACACGGAAGTTTTGAGGTGTAACTGCGACGAACATAAAGTTTTCATCTTTTGTTTTTTCTTTAATTTTTTTTGATAAAGAGTCTGCTTTTTTATCGTAATCTGCAATCCATTTGTCAGCTTTCTTCTCTTCGTCAAATAGTTTACCTACTTCTTTAAACTTACCACGCCAGTCTTCTAGATTTGTTTCTAGAACAACTGTCGGTGCCACTTTTTCTAGTTGATCATAAATTTTCAATTGACGATTGTTTAAAATAATTAAGTCTGGTTTTAAAGCTGTAACAGCCTCTAGGTCAACTTTAGGCGCCCAGTACCAGCCGACTGCTTTTACTCCGTCTAGCTTTTCTGTTAAGTGATTTTGGATTTTATCTTTATATGTGTTTGCTGTACCAACAGGCTTATGTCCAAGGATTAATAATTCCTCTGTTGATCCAGATAAGTCAACAATTCTCTTTGGATTAACTGGAATTGTTGCTTCCCCTTTAGCATGTTTTACAACTTTCGTTTTCGGTTGTTCTTTTGCTTTTGACTCTTCTTTTTGAGAAGAACAGCCAACGATAGAAAGAACAACTAGCATAATAGTAAATAAAATAAATAGCTTACGTTTCATCCCGATGTAACCCCTTTAATTAGTATTGATAATCATTATCGACTTCTGTATATTAAGGTGCTTTATCCTTTCTGTCAATGGAAAATAACAGAAGTTTCAAATAGAGAACATTTGTTGGGGCAGTCTCGCTTTTCTATTGTTAAATATGTTAAAATGGAATACATGATTTGAGAGGGAGAGATTGTATTTTGTTTGAATATGTTACAGGTTACGTGGAGTATGTAGGACCGGAATATGTCGTAATTGACCATAATGGAATTGGTTATCAAATTTTCACACCAAATCCGTATGTATTTCAAAGAAGTAAGCAAGAAATCCGTGTCTATACATATCATTATGTGAGAGAAGATATTATGGCACTTTACGGGTTTAAAACACGTGAAGAGCGTTTATTATTTACAAAGTTGTTAGGTGTGTCTGGCATTGGGCCAAAAGGAGCTCTTGCAATTTTAGCTTCTGGTCAAACCGGACAGGTCGTTCAAGCGATTGAACATGAAGATGAGAAGTTCTTAGTGAAGTTCCCGGGCGTTGGAAAGAAAACAGCGCGCCAAATGATTTTAGATTTAAAAGGAAAACTAGCAGATGTCGTGCCAGATGCATTTGTTGATCTGTTCTCGGATGTCGAAAGTTTTGATCAGAAGAAGGGTTCATCAGTGGAACTTGACGAAGCACTGGAAGCATTGCGTGCACTTGGTTATGCAGAACGAGAAGTTTCTCGCGTTGTACCAGAGTTATTAAAAGAATCATTAACGACGGATCAATATATTAAAAAGGCACTTAGTCTTTTACTAAACGGTAAGAGGTGAGTATAATGGACGAACGTCTCCTTTCAGGGGAATCTGGATACGAAGATGCGGATTTAGAGTATTCATTACGGCCACAGACGCTCCGTCAGTATATTGGCCAAGATAAAGCGAAACATAATTTAGAAGTGTTTATTGAAGCGGCGAAAATGCGTGAAGAAACGTTAGACCACGTACTTTTATATGGCCCACCTGGACTTGGTAAAACGACGCTTGCGAATATTATTGCCAATGAAATGGGTGTTAACATTCGAACGACGTCAGGTCCCGCAATTGAAAGACCAGGAGATTTAGCAGCTGTATTAACAGCGCTTCAGCCTGGAGATGTATTATTTATTGATGAAATTCATCGTTTGCATAGATCTATTGAAGAAGTGCTATACCCGGCGATGGAAGATTTTTGCCTTGATATCGTGATTGGAAAAGGACCATCAGCGCGCTCTGTACGATTAGACTTACCTCCATTTACGCTAGTTGGGGCAACGACGCGTGCAGGTGCATTATCAGCACCACTTCGTGACCGTTTCGGTGTACTTTCACGATTAGAGTATTATACAGTAGATCAGCTTTCTGCGATTGTCGAACGTACAGCAGAAGTGTTTGAAGTTGAAATAGATTCGTTAGCTGCACTAGAAATTGCAAGACGTGCTCGTGGTACACCTCGTATAGCGAATCGTTTATTACGACGTGTACGGGACTTCGCACAAGTTCGCAGCGACGGAACAATTGCAATGGAAATTACACAAATGGCGTTAGAACTACTACAAGTAGATAAATTAGGTCTTGATCATATTGACCATAAATTATTACTTGGTATTATTGAAAAGTTCCGCGGTGGTCCAGTTGGACTAGAAACAGTTTCGGCGACGATTGGGGAAGAATCTCATACGATTGAAGATGTGTATGAGCCATATTTATTACAAATTGGCTTTTTACAACGAACTCCAAGAGGCCGTATTGTAACTCCGCTTGCATATGAACATTTCGGAATGGAGATGCCAAAAGCATGACGGAGATGCCAAAGCTGCTTATTACAGCTGGTATTTTACTCATTGTTGTTGGTCTAGCTTGGAAGTTCATTGGAAGACTTCCAGGCGATATTTTTGTGAAAAAAGGAAACGTTACCTTTTATTTTCCTATCATTACATGTATTGTGTTAAGTATTGTATTATCTTTTATTATGTATATAATAAATCGATTTAAATAAGAAATAGGTGGATATAGTTATGGATATTAATCTGTTTGATTTTCATTTACCAGAAGAACTTATTGCACAAGTCCCATTAGAGGATCGTGAAACATCAAGATTAATGGTGTTAGATCGTGAAACCGGTGATATTGAGCATAAACATTTTACAGACATTCTTTCTTACTTACATGAGGGGGATTGCTTAGTTTTAAATGAAACGAAAGTTATGCCTGCTCGTTTGCATGGTGTGAAGGAAGATACAGGTGCACACATTGAAGTACTTCTTCTAAAACAAGAAGAAGGCGATACGTGGGAAACGCTTGTTAAGCCAGCGAAACGTGTAAAAGAAGGAACCGTGATCTCTTTTGGCGAAGGGAAATTAAAAGCAACTTGCACAGGAACTGCAGATCAAGGTGGACGTCAGCTTGAATTTTCATATGACGGCATCTTCTATGAAATTTTAGATGAACTTGGGGAAATGCCACTTCCTCCATATATTAAAGAGACGCTAGAAGATCGCGATCGCTACCAAACAGTATATGCGAAAGAAATTGGTTCAGCAGCAGCGCCGACTGCGGGACTTCACTTTACAGAAGAGTTACTTGAGAAGTTAAAGCAAAAGGGTGTTCAATTAGCTTTCATTACACTTCACGTAGGGCTTGGAACATTTAGACCAGTTTCTGCAGATACGATTGAAGAGCACCATATGCACGCAGAATATTACCATATGTCTGAAGAGACGGCTGTGTTATTAAATCGTGTGAAAGAGAATGGTGGACGTATTATTACAGTAGGTACGACATCAACTCGTACGTTAGAAACAATTGCGACAGATCATGATGGTAAGCTTTGCGCTGCTTCTGGATGGACAGATATTTTTATGTACCCAGGTTATGAATTTAAAGCAATTGATGGTTTAATTACAAACTTCCATTTGCCAAAATCAACATTAATTATGCTTGTAAGTGCATTTTCAAATAGAGATAATGTACTTCATGCTTACAATGAAGCAGTAAAAGAAAAATATCGTTTCTTTAGTTTCGGTGATGCGATGTTCGTTGCATCTCACTCTAAAATGAGAAACAAATAAAAGGAGTAAATTATGACAGCAATTCGTTATGAATTTATTAAAACTTGTAAACAAACGGGTGCGCGTTTAGGTCGTGTACATACGCCACACGGTTCATTTGATACACCAACATTTATGCCAGTTGGTACACTTGCAACAGTTAAAACGATGTCACCAGAAGAATTAAAGGCAATGGATTCGGGCATTATCTTAAGTAATACGTATCACTTATGGTTACGTCCAGGTCATGAAATTGTACGCGAAGCAGGCGGTTTGCATAAATTTATGAACTGGGATCGTGCAATTTTAACAGATTCTGGTGGTTTCCAAGTATTTAGTTTAAGTGACTTCCGCCGTATCGAAGAGGAAGGTGTTCACTTCCGTAACCACTTAAACGGAGATAAATTATTCTTATCACCAGAAAAAGCGATGGAAATCCAAAATGCATTAGGTTCAGATATCATGATGGCATTTGATGAGTGTCCACCATTCCCAGCTACTTTTGAATATATGAAGAAATCTGTAGAGCGTACAAGCCGCTGGGCAGAGCGTTGCTTAAAAGCACATGAACGTCCACAAGATCAAGGTTTATTCGGTATTGTACAGGGTGGAGAGTTTGAAGAGCTTCGTCGTCAAAGTGCGAAAGATCTTGTTTCAATGGACTTCCCTGGATATGCTATAGGCGGTCTATCTGTTGGTGAACCGAAAGATATTATGAACCGTGTTCTTGAGTTTACAACACCACTTCTTCCGGATAATAAACCACGTTACTTAATGGGAGTAGGTTCTCCTGACTCGTTAATTGATGGTGCAATTCGCGGTGTTGATATGTTTGACTGTGTACTTCCAACTCGTATCGCTCGAAATGGTACATGTATGACAAGTGAAGGTCGTTTAGTTGTAAAAAATGCGAAATTCGCTAGAGACTTCGGTCCGCTTGATCCGAACTGTGATTGCTACACATGTAAAAATTACTCTCGTGCGTATATTCGTCACTTAATGAAATGTGATGAAACGTTCGGAATTCGTTTAACGTCTTATCACAACCTTCATTTTCTGTTAAACTTAATGGAGCAGGTGAGACAAGCTATTCGTGAAGACCGTCTTGGCGATTTCCGCGAAGAGTTCTTTGAACAGTATGGCTTTAATAAACCGAATGCTAAAAACTTCTAATACATAATTTAAAAGGAGGAACAAAAGATGAATCCAGGTATGATGAATATCATTATGATCGTTGCGATGTTTGCGATTTTCTATTTCTTATTAATTCGCCCGCAACAAAAGCGTCAAAAAGCAGTTGCTCAAATGCAAAACGAGTTGTCAAAAGGTGATGCTATCATAACGATTGGTGGCTTACACGGTACAATTGAATCAGTAGATGAAACGAAAATCGTTGTTAAATCTGGTGGTTCACACTTAACTTTCGATCGCAATGCGATTCGTGAAGTTGTGAAAAACTAATGATGAAGGCCCTGCATGAAATATGCAGGGCCTTTTTTAGTTATTTTGTTTTGACATATTTACACCGAAAATACCACCGAGTGTACTCGCACCCATTAATGCTAATTGGTAGAGTAACTGTGAGTTCGATAAAGTTTGAGAGAAGCCTAAATAGTTAACTAGAAAAACAAGTATGGCGAATGTAAGTCCTGTTGTGAAACCTACTAGCCAACCTTTCCCTTGCGCCTTTTTTCCAGCAATAAACCCAGACATAAGCATAGATAGAAGAGCTAGTATCAAAATAGTGACGGTTAATGTCCCTTCATTCATATTCGTAAACTTTAACAATAGAGCTATAACCATGCTAGTAATAGATGCGAGGACAAGTAGGGCAATAATACCGAAGCCGATTGCAGTTGATAATTTTTTCGTTCCATCCATTTATGAATTCCCCCTTTTTAATACAAGCATATTTTCATTTTGATCAAGTTAGACTAGTTTCTTTTTTGTAGGGAAGTCTATAAATAAAAAAGGAGATGTAGAAATGGAATGGGTATCAATAATTGGCCGGACGATGCTTTTGTATATCATTATCTTAATTATTTTTCGTCTTATGGGGAAACGTGAAATTGGAGAACTAAGTGTATTAGATTTAGTCGTATTCATTATGCTCGGTGAAATGGCTGTAGTAGCAATTGAAAATACGGATAAATCACTTTGGCATCAATTAGTTCCGATGACTTTTCTTATGTGCATACAAATTATTTTGTCAGTCATTTCTTTAAAGTTTCAACGATTTCGGCATTTAATAGAAGGAGAGCCAGCTATTCTTATAAATGCGGGAAAGATTGATGAAAAAAAGATGCGGAAACAGCGCTATAACATAGATGATTTAATGATGCAATTAAGGGAGCAAGGAGTTGGAGATGTGCGGGATGTGGAGTACGCTATTTTGGAACCATCAGGGAAGTTGTCTATTTTTCAAAAACAAAAAAGTAAAAAGAGTAAAAATGATACGCCTATTTTTACTCTCCCGTTAATTATTGATGGAGAAATTCAATTCAATCATTTGCAAATGATTGAACATACAGACGAATGGCTCATTGGAAAATTAAAAAACTTAGGTTATAACGATATAGCACAAATTTTATACTGCAGCTTTCAAAATGGCCAATTTTTTGTGGATTTGAAAGGAAACTAGAGGCTTACCGTATTAAATAGTAAGCCTATTTACTTCAAAAATGAAAGTTTCCGAATGATAGGGAGGCGACTCAACTCTTCTTTTCGAATGAGTTTGAAAGCAAAGAGGAGGAAAATATAAACGATTGTTGTTAAAGTGATTTCCCATAATGTTTGTACGCCAAGTGAATGAGAGAAAATAATATACTTATGAAGGTAAAAACCGAAGGCACCTGCAATACCGATGGCAAGTCCTCCGAAAATATAGTCTTTTGCATAAATGGTAAATTTAATTTTCTTTAAAACAGTAGCATAGTGAAGGAATGTTACGGTCACTATATTTGCTGCAATAGCAAGGGCAACTCCCATCATTTGAAACTCTGGCTTTGAAGCTAGTACAAAAATAACGATTAATTTCACGATAGCGCCAATAAATGTGTTCATCATTGCAGCTCTTGCTAAGTTTAAAGCTTGCAACACAGATGTAAGTGGGCTTTGAAAATAATGAAATAAAAAGCAAGGTGCAAGAAGTTGGATGAATGCTGTTGCACTGTCCGATCCATACATAAGCGTTAAGACGGGTGAAGCAAATACATATAAAATAACGACTGACCATCCACCAGTAATTAAGGAAATTCGAAGGGCTTGTTGTAAACGGTGTTCCACTAATTTGTGCTGTCTCTTTGCCATTGCTTCACTAATGGAAGGGACGAGTGCTGTAGAAAGAGCGTATGTAATAAAGGCAGGTAGTGATAGAAGCGGGAAGGCGTAACCGTTCAATATACCGTATTGCTGTGTTGCGACAGAAGCGGCAACCCCGGCAATTGCTAGGCTTTGCATAACAACGATAGGTTCAAAGAAATAAGAAACGGAACCGATTAAACGGCTTCCTGTAGTTGGAAGTGCGATATCCATAAGAGAATAAAATGTATTTTTGCTCTCCTTTACCGTAGTGAAAAAACCAGAGCGTATAGATAAATGTTTTTCGCGCT
>Ga0209025_1004607_pt1 | contig 11804 bp, 16 predicted proteins | sample AraplaMF_Col_mLB_FD_184256 | JGI IMG/M metagenome (GOLD analysis project Ga0209025, IMG submission 184256) | Arabidopsis root microbial communities from the University of North Carolina, USA - plate scrape MF_Col_mLB (SPAdes) (version 2) | ecosystem: Host-associated > Plants > Roots > Endosphere... | reverse complement strand
CGCTGATCCCGACCGCGTGGCTGCTGATCTGCACGCTCACCGCCGGCTGGCAGAAGCTGTTCCACCCGGACCCGAAGATCGGCTTCATCGCCAACGCCCGCAAGTTCGCCGACGCCGCTGCGCGCGGCGAGGTGCTGGCACCGGCGAAGTCGATGGACGACATGTCGCGGGTGATCTTCAACAACTACCTCGACGCCGGCCTGTGCGCACTGTTCGTGCTGGTGGTGCTGGCGACGGTCTGGTTCGGCATCAAGGCAGCGCTGGCGGCACGCCGCAGCAATGCCCCGACGGCCAAGGAGAGTGAGTATGTCGCGTTCGATGCAGTCGCTCGCTGAGGCCGGCGCCATGGTCATGGAGCTGCTCGCACGCTGGTGGCGTGCGGCAGTCCAGACCGCGCGCCTGGCCATCGGCATTCCCGACTACGACAACTATGTCGAGCACATCCAGCGCAATCATCCCGAGCGGCTGCCGATGAGCCGCGACGAGTTCTTCCACGAGCGGATGATGGCGCGCTACGGCAAGGGCCGTTCGCGCTGCTGCTGATGATCTGCTTCAAGCCCCTCTCCCGCTGGAGGGAGAGGGGTTGGCGTGAGGATCTTCGGGATCAGCCGGCCGATGCCGCCTGCGCCCGCACCACGTAATCCTGGTACGCCGGGATCGCGATCGCCGCCAGGATGGCCAGGCCCATCACGCCCACGATGATCACCAGCGACCAGATCGACCACTTGCGCTGCACGCTCTGGAAATGCTCGACGCTGTCCCAGCGCTTGTTGCGCCAGGCCCACTCGCGGCCCTTGATGCCGAGGATGATCGACATCACGAAGCCAACATACGGAATGAAGCAAAGCAGGCCGATCCAGGTGCGGTTGCTCACGGCCCAGATCCAGTTCAGCAGGAACGCGCCCCAGCTCCACCCTGCGACGCCCGGCGGAATCGTCGCGTCCTTGCCCATTCCCGACGTGTTGTCGCCGCCCAACGAAAGTTCGGCCAGCGTTGCGGCCGGCGCCTGATACGGATTCTGCATTTCTTCGTTTCCCCTTGGTTGAATGAGTGCGCCGACAGGCACGTTAGTTACACCATTGCTTCTCGCACGGCTCGCCGTCGCCGTTGCCGTCCATCGTCGTGTTCGGGCAATGCTGCAGGAAATAGGTCGCTTCCGCGCAGGAGGTCATCTGCGAACACGTGGTACGGCCATCGCATTTGAACGACGCCACGGGCGGCGTCGCGACGACATGTGCCGCCGGTTCGACCACGCGATCAACGGGCGTCGGCTTGTTGAACTCGCGGTAGCCATACATCGCAATGGCCGCGATCGCCGCTGCCGTCACCACGCCAGCCAGGCTGATGCGTCGCCGCGCAGGCGGCGCGCGATGTCGCTGCGGGCGCTTGCCGGACACGCCCGGGCGCATCACCCGGACCGCGCGCGTCTTGCCGTCCGGACCGGCCTGCGTCTCGAATGAAATGAGCTCGCCCACCGTGGGGCGCGGACCGCCCGGGGGAAACGATGAGATGTGGACGAATATCCCGTCCGAGCCTTGCGCGGGCGTGATGAATCCAAAGCCGCGATCGTCGTTCCACTTCGACAAGGTGCCGTGTGTTCGCATTGCTCTGCTCAGGCCCCGTCAATACCAGGCAGGAAGGACAGGTCCATGTAGTACCTGCCGTTGCGTTGCGGGTCGAGGTACACCGCGACATGGTCGCGCACGATGAAGACCGTCGGGTCGAACCACAGGTACCAGCTCTTGAACGTGTGAATCTCCTGCGTGTCCGGATCCAGCCACAACGCCTCGATCCGGTAAGGCGAGCGCCCATTGACCTGGAACACCTTGCTGACCTGCACGCTGCGAACCAGCGCGTCCACGCGTCGACCGTCCTGCATGAGGCGGACCGCCAGGCTCTTTCGCCGCCATCGCCACAGCATGATCGACAGACCAATGGCAGCGATCGCGATGCCTATCAGCGATTCCAATGGTCTCGCCGCGAGCAGCAGCGTCGCCGCAAGCCCGCTACCGAAGAACAGAAGCGCGGTCGACGCGAACGTCGACACGGGATGGTTGGCGACGCGATCAGTCATGATCGCGTCCCCCAAGCCGAATGACAGGTGCAGTCGTGCACGGCATCGCGATGCCGACAACGGTCCGATTCAAGGAGCCCCCCTTCCAAAGCCCCGATCCCCGGAGGAAGACGCTACCACCTGCAATCGCGACCGACAACCAACCCCCAGACGGCGCACGGCCGGCCTCCAGACGGGGACGGTCAAGGCTGGGACTGGCTCAACTCCTCCAGGATGGCCCACTGACCTCCATTGCAGGCGCCGACCAGCAATGAAATCGGGCTCGAGTACTGCTTGAGCAATGAGTAGCGCATCGCATTGATGCGGATGCCGTTGCCCTCCGGCGTATAGGTAACCTGAGAGTAGGTACTGGAGTCACCCTTGGCTTTGGCCAGCGGCATGGCAGCGCGAACCAGCGCTTTGTACTTGGGCGCGGGCAACTCGAGCGCGCGTTGTTGGCCGTCCGGATACGTGCGCACGTTGCGAATGACCGCCGAGTCGCAATACAAGTCCGCAGCACGCGGATCGAATGCCTTCTCGAGGGATTGATACTGGGAAAAGATGTCCTCGGCCGGGCCGGCCTGGCACCATGCTGGCGCACTGGCGAGAACTGCAAGGACAAGGACTGCGACGCTTTTGCTCATGGCTGCTTTGTGTTGAGTGGGTGGATGGCGCCTTGGTCAGGACGAGCCGCTAGCCTGCCGGCGGGATGCCGACGACCATGCAGGCGTGAACCCAGAGCGCGAGTACGGCCAGGAAGTTGACCGTGAAGACAACACCCCTGAGCCGGACATTGCGGGTGAGCACCTGGACGGCGCTGTGCAGCAGCCGACCCGCCACGAAGATCCATGCCAGGGCGACGGCAGTCGCGCCTGGTTGGAACTGGAGCAGGACCAAGCAGGCCACGTGGAAGAACAGCGGCCACTCGAACTGATTGGACAGGTTGGCGCTGATGCGCGGCTCGACATGCGCCCAGGGATTGCTGCCGTCGCTCCTGCGACCGATACCCCACACAGCGGGAGCCCGGGCGACCGTAAGCAGGACGTAGAGAAAACCGGCGAGCGCGACGTGCGCAACCATCGGGAAAATCAACGCCTGTGGCATGGCCATGGCATTACTCCTGCTTGCATTCCGCGGTCACGATCGGCTCGAGGTACGCAGCCAGCGAGCCATCGGCCTCCTTGTCGACAAGCTCGTCGAAGCGGGGAATGCGAGCCGATGGGTCATTGGCGAGAAAGGACTGGTAGGCCTTCAGCATGCTGCGCATTCCGGCCAGTTGGCCTGGCTGAAGCGCGCCCTTCTGCGCAGGACTGGCAACCTGGAATGCGGCACTGCCGAAAATGAACTGCGCCAGCAGTTCCGGGCCGTTGGGCACACCGTCATCGGGCACTGGCGAAAGGACACCAGGACAGACGTAGTCCACCGCGTCCGAGGTCTTGTCCTCCCACTCCAGCATCAACGCCCGGATTGCAGGCGCCTGCTCGTGGTGCGGCTGCTCCTCCAGGAGCCTGGTAAGCCCGACGACCTGCGAGCTCTCAATGCGGGGAGCCTTCCTTCCAGCAGCAGCGGTGGTGGCAATGGGCGACAGGGCCATGGCCGCGACGAAGACCAGAACTGCAAGACGCATGGAACACTCTCCCCGGTTCACTATCGGACGACAAACGCAGTGCGCAACGGAATCTCTACGCCGCGCAGTCGATCCTTGACCGTAATTGCCACGCTCCACTCGCCGCGCGGATCGGCAGGTTCCGCCACGAACTTCAGCACTGCTGCCGAGAGGTAAACGCTCGTGGGGTCTCCCAGCAGCTTGCCCTTGAAGCAGGGCATGTCGAGGTCCCGGGTCGAGTCGGACCCGTCCGGGCGCACGACGATGAAGTCGCAGGCCACATCGGTCATGCCCGCGCCATCAACCTTCGGGTTGGCGAGGAACGTGAGTATGAAGATCTCACCGCCAAGGCTCACCTCTTTCGCCGTGGAAAACTTCGGCACGGTCTCTGGCGGCGTGTTCCACTTTTCCTGCCAATCCTTGTCAGGGGTGATCAGGACACTCGCGCTGAAGCCATCGCGGGACTTCGCCGTCCCGGTATCGGGCAAACGATTGCCCTGCATGTCGATCCAGCCACTCTGGGCGGTGGCAACAGGCTTCAACGTGCCTGGATCACCTTTGTCCAGAGCGAATGCGTTTCCTGCGAACGCGAGCAACGCTGCAAGCACTCCAATCCTGTTCATATGCCCCCCTCTCCGCCAGGCCACACCATGTCCACGAGATCGCCAACCTCCATTGGCTCGCTGCGCCCTTCCATGGCTTTGCTCCATTCTTGTGGATTGGGGAACCCCTGCGATGGCCCTCCTCCCCAGAGCGAAGCGTTCAGTGCAAACACCACCACGCCACCACGCGCCTCGAAGGGCGGCACACCGCGGATTGCGGCCCTGAGGCGTTCGGCAATCGGGGCGGGCAGTGCGGGTTTGAAGTCCAGCCAGGCCATGGACTGCCTGCCTGGACGAACCGCCACGACCAGGTAACCGCTGGCCGGACTAGCCGGCTCGGTAGCCAGCGCACCGTCTGCAGCAGCCTCGAGTGCCTTGATGTAGTCGCTGAGGCCGACTACCGACGGGACACGCTCCTTCAGCACGGAATCTGGCTGGAGCAACATGACGCTCTCGGTCTTGTACGGCGTAGCCGCAACTGTCGGGAGCGAAGCAAGTGCGAACAACAGGAGAGCGGGAAGTCGCATGCTAGACCGCATCCCTGTTCGATTGTGGCGAGCCGGCGTACCGGACGCGCGTAACCAGGTTGGTCAAGCCACGGCTTCCGAACACACACCACATGCCGATGGCAAGCTCACCAATTGTCGCTGCCAGGCTCGCCTTCTGCGTTGGATCCAGTTCGACGGGGATGGGCGCGTTGTGGGTCTGCACGAGAAGGGCGAGCCAATAGATCGCATCCGTGAAGGCGGTCGAGAGGACCCAGAAGCCAATCACAGTCAGGCCGAGATCCAGTGCAGTTTGCGACCCGACGCCAACTGACGGCTGCGGCTCGCGCATGGCTGGAAGTAGCTTCCTGGCAACCGGGAGTGGGAAGAACCACAGCAGCGCCGCGATTGCGGCAATCGGCAAGAAGATGGCCAACAGGAACAGCGCCAGGGTCCAACCGGACGAGAAGGTGCCTGAGGCCGCGACCATGGTCGTACCAAGGCGTATGGCGGTGATGAGCAGAAAGAGCGCAAACAGGCGCGATGCAACTGCAACTATGTCTTCACGACTCACGATGATTCCCCCTGTGCAATTGAAATCCTCGAGAAGGCTTCGACTTGCACGAATTCGATGGTCTTACTGGAACACACCCCAGAGCAGGGAGACACCGAAAAGGATCCAGCCGATGCCCCCCGCAACCCCGGATATCGCGCGGTAGGACCTCTCGTTGTCCCGGCGGTCGTAATGATCCACAACGATGGAGACCATGACAACGCACGCGCAAACGATGGCCCCGAACATGAGCCACGCCGTGATGTCATGGAGATGCACGCCCCTGGATCGCCTTCCCGGAACATAGAGGTCATTCACCCATACGCCATAGGCACCATAGGTAAGGATCGCCAGCGAAAAGACGACGTGACTTGCGAGTTCTCTACCGGGAATGCGGTTGGGAATGTAGCGCCCACGCTCGTCGTACCTCGGCTGCGGCCGAACATCGACGATCTCGGCAGCTACCGGACTCTGGGCTTGCGGCGCAGCCGGGAGCGTTGAACCCAACGCCTCATATGCCGCGCGCAGGTTCGCGTAATTCCTCGGATACTGAAGCCTGTTGATGCCAGCGAGCGCTTCCTCGAGTTCGGGAAGCGCGTACCCCGAATAGTCAATATCGCCATCACGCATGGCGTGACCTCAGGCCTGGCGAAGGCATGCTGCACCGCCCCACCGGATTCTCACTCCTTCCTCTTCTTTCGTGCAGCCCGGGTTGCAGCCACGCCGACGAATACGATGATCAGGACAACTACGACACCAGTGGACATGTTGGACCCTCGATTAAGCCAGATCGTCTTTGGATGGGGCGCCCGTTGAGACAATGAACCGTCAGGGCGCAATCGTGCGAAGCAGGAGTACCCCGATACAAGCAAGCAACAGGACAACGAGCACCTGGTGAATACGGTGGTGCAGCCGGATGGCATTGTGATCCGGGTCCGACAGATCATCGGCTGGGGGCAATTTCCGGAACCGGAACAGGTTGACCACGATCCCGAGCGGGGAGCCGCCGAAGCGAACCTCCTCAAGGTCCGCGCAATCCAGCCGCCGTGATGCTATGGCCTTTCGAACCCTTCGTGTCAGTAACCAATCGTTCGCTACGACGGCAACGAAGAGGACGATTGGCAGGTCGCTCAACATGGGCAAGGTCTCCCTGGAATCCCCTACAACTTGATATCGCTCATCCCACCAGTAGGCTCACAACCGCATGCCCAGCCATATGACCGCCTCGGTAGCTCCGGACACGATGGGAGTAAGGACCTTTGGCCAGAAAGTACCAGCCCCGATGCGGCGGGCCGAGTCATCATGGTGCTGCCGCTCCTCAGCCACGATCGCGGAGATGGCCGAGGTGGCACCGGGGTCGTTGCCACGAAGTGCGGAGAGCTGGCTTTCGAGATGCCTTAGAACAACACCCTCTACGGCCACGGTGGTGGCAGCGATCGCGTTTGCACCAAGCAGGCCGGTCATTGCCCCAAGCACGAAACCACCAGCGCCGCACAGCCAATAGCTCCGGCAGCGAGGTCGCCCTCGGCGTACCAGCTCAGCACCGAACAGGGTTCTGTGGCGTGTCTCATGTGACCGGAACTCGATCAACTCGCTCACCAGTCCTGGCGCAGTAAGCCTGGCCATCATGATCTGGCCGGTGTAGATGCTGATGGCACCGTGCTCGCCTGCGTGATTGACCTTGATGATGCGGTCGCCGAGCCCGTGGTTCACAGCCATGAACCGTCAGTTGCCATTGCTGCCGTACGAGTCGAGGAACTTGCCGACAAAGTTGCCTTCCTCGGAGCCGTCGGTGCTTAGTTCCGAGGGCGTTGCAGAGATGGGCTTGTCCTGCGGCGCAGCTGGCGAGAGCCGGGAATCCTGCGCAAAGGTCAACGAGGAAAAGGCGATCAACGCCAGGAAAACCAGTAGCTTCACAATGCCCCCCATGGCACCTGACTTGTCGACCGGAACTGCTTCCGGACTCCCCGGCGCGACGCTATCACCGGGCCGGGGGACGGGACAAGCGGTCGGTCCCGCGCCTTCATCGGTCCACTGCACAAGCGCGCCTAGAGTGGTTGCGGCCCGGGCGCTCCAGCCCGTGCCTTTTTCCGCATTGGAGTGGTGCCATGTGGCATGACAACGACTTCACCCGACGCCTGGGCCTACGCTATCCGATCGTGCAGGGGCCATTCGGTGGCGGGTTGTCTTCGATCGACCTGATGGTCGCCGTGTCGGAGGCCGGCGGGCTTGGCTCGTTCGGCGCGCACCATCTCCCGCCGGAAAAGCTCGGCGAGCTGGCTGAGCAGATCCGCGCCCGCACCCAGCGACCGTTCGCGCTGAACCTGTGGGTGTCCAACCAGGACCCCGGTGGAGACCGCCTGACGGCCGAGCAGTTCGCAGCCGCCATCGAGCGGTTCCGCCCCTACTACGACGCGCTGGGCATGACGCCGCCGTCGATGCCCGAGCGCTACGGCCAGCGCTTCGAGGACCAGGTGCAGGCCCTGCTCGACGCAAGGCCGCCGGTGATGAGTTTCGTGTTCGGGATTCCGCCTGCCGACGTCCTGTCGGAATGCCGACGCCTAGGCATCGCGACGATGGGCACCATCACCACCATCGACGAAGCGATCGCGATGGACCGGGCCGGCGTGGACGTCATCGTCGCCACAGGCTTCGAGGCCGGCGGCCACCGCGTGTCGTTCCTGCGCTCGGCCGAGGAGTCGTTGACCGGGACGTTGGCACTGGTGCCGCAGGTGGTCGATCGCGTGTCCAGGCCGGTGATCGCCGCCGGTGGCATCGCCGACGGGCGCGGCGTGGCGGCTGCGTTGACGCTCGGCGCGCAGGGCGTGCAGATCGGCACGGCGTTCCTGGCCTGCGAGGAGTCCGGCACCAACGAGCTGCATCGAAAGATGCTGTTCACGGATGAGGCGAAGTACACGGCGCTGACTCGCGCCTTCAGCGGGCGGCTCGCGCGCGGCATACGCAATCGCTTCGTCGAGGAGTGGGAAGGCGTTACGCCGCTGCCCTACCCGATCCAGAACTGGTTCACCGGAACATTCAAGGCTACGGCCGCGGCGCAGGGGCGCGGCGACATGATTTCGCTATGGGCCGGACAGGGCGCGCCGTTGTTGAAGCATCGGCGCGCACGCGAGTTGTTTGATGTACTGGTCGCGGAGGCCGGGGCGTTGTTGCGTTGACGCTTCCTGCCCTCACCCCAACCCCTCTCCCGCCAGCGGGAGAGGGGCTATCAGGCATTACTCGCCGATGTGCTGCTTCAGCCAGGCATTGACCGTGTCGTGCCACTGCACGGAGTTCTGCGGCTTGAGCACCCAGTGGTTCTCGTCCGGGAAGTACAGGAACTTCGACTCGATGCCCTTGAGCTGCAGCGTGGTGAACACGCCGATGCCCTGCTCGACCGGGATTCGGTAGTCGAGCTGGCCGTGCACGACCAGCATCGGCACGCGCCAGTCCTTGACGTGGTTGACCGGGTTGAACTTCTCGTAGTTGGCGGCCTTGTCGATGGCGTTGCCGCCCTGCTCCCACTCGGTGAACCACAGCTCCTCGGTGGCGAAGCCCATCATGCGCTGGTCGAACACGCCGTCATGGGTGACCAGGCACTTCCACGGCTGGTTCCAGTTGCCGGCGATCCAGTTGACCATGAAGCCGCCGTAGCTCGCGCCCAGCGCGCAAGCCTTGTCGCCGTTGAGGAAGCCGTACTTCTGCTGCGCCGCCGCCCAGCCCTTCTGCAGGTCTTCCAGCGGGCGGTCGCCCCAATGCTGGCTGATCGCATCGGTGAAGGCCTGGCCATAACCGGTCGAACCGTGGAAGTCGATCATGACTACCGCGTAGCCCTGGCCCGCGTACGTCTGCGGGTTCCAGCGGTAGCTCCAGCCGTTGCCGAAGCTGCCCTGCGGGCCGCCGTGGATCAGGAACGCGACCGGGTACTTCTTGCCTTCGACGTAGTTCCACGGCTTGACCACATAGCCGTGCACCGTGTCGCCGTTCCAACCCTTGAAGTTGAACTGCTCGAAGTCGCCGAACGCGACGTCCTTCAGCGTTTCGCCGGTGGTGGCGGTGATCGCGCGCAGCGGCGCGGTGGCATCGGCGCTGGTGGTGTACAGCACGTCGCCGCTCTTGAGCGAGTTGCGCGTCAGCGCCAGGGTCGGGCCGGCCAGGTCGATGGCCGACACACTGCCGTCGCCGATCAGCTTGCTGGCCTTGCCGCTGGCGATGTCGACGGCGAACAGCGGGTGCTCGCCCATGTCGGTGGCCGTCGTGTAAATGCTCTTGCCGTCGGCCGACAGCGTGATGCCGTCCGCCGAGCGGTCCCACTGCGGTGCGATCTCGCGACGCTGGCCGCTGGCCAGGTCGAGCGCGATCAGGGCGAAGCGGTCAGCCTCGAAACCCGGGCGCTTCATCGCTCGGTAGTAGAGGGTCTTGCCGTCGGCACTGAAGGTGGCGCCGGTGTCCCAGGCGGGATTGGCGGAGGTGAGGTTCTTCGCCGCGCCGGTGCCGTCGGCACTGGCCTGGTAGAGGTCGAAGTTGGTCGAGGTCGGTTCCTTGGCGTCGGCGATGCGTGCGCTGAACACCAGGCTCTTGCCGTCCGGCGCCCAGGTGTATTCGCTGCTGTCACCGAACGGACGCGAGGGCACGTCGCCGATCACTTCACCGCTGACCAGCGTCGCGGTGGTCGCCGGCTTGTCGGCCAGCGTCGTCACGAACAGGCGGTTGAGGCGGCCGTCGTTCCAGGTGTCCCAGTGGCGGATGAAGATGCGGTCGAACACCATGCCGCTGGTCTTCTCCTTGCCCTTCTCGTCCACGCGCTTGGCCGAGCAGGCGAAGTCGCCCTTGCAGTCGGCGAACACTTCGGCGTTGAAGGCGACGCGCTTGCCGTCGGGCGAAAGCTTGTAGCCGCCGACGTCGGTGGAGAACGCGGTCAACTGCTTCGGCGTGCCGCCGCTGGCCGGGATCGAGTACAGCTGCGAGCTGCCCGACTTGGCGCTGAGGAAATACACCGTCTTGCCGTCGGCAGAGAAGCTCGGCGAGTTGACGTTCCAGCCTTCCGGCGTCAGTCGCACCGGCGGTGCGGCATCGCGCGCGAACAGGTCCTCGATCCACAGCGACGACGCGCCCTTGTTGGCGGCGAAATCAACGACGCGCTTGGCGAACACGACGCGGCGACCGTCGGGCGACAGGGTCGGCGACGAGACGCGGTCGAGGGTGGCCATGTCGCGGACCTCGAAGCCACGCGGGACGGCCGAGGCGGCAAGAGGGGACAGCGCGGCCGCCAACATCAGCGGCAGAAGGGCGCGGCGAAACGTCATGACGGCTCCAAGCTGGGTACAAAGACCGTCGATGTTAGGCGTCCGTGACGGCGGCCGCAAAGGCCAAAGCGCCCGCCGCCGTTGCCGGGTTTGCCGGTTGGCGGGCGCCCCTGTTCAGTCAGCTTTGGTCAGGCCGCCGCGGCCTTGGCGCTGACGCGCTCGGCCCAGCGGTACAGGACGAACACGACCGCGACGAACGCCGCGCCACCGATCCACACGGCCGGGCCGGCGAAATCGTCGCCCACCAGGCCCAGCGGGAAGTCCTTGCCGGAGAACGCCACGATCGCGGCGATCGCCACGCCGATCAGGCCTTCGCCGACGATCATGCCCGAGGCCAGCAGCACGCCCATCTGCTTGGTCGACTCGGGCCTGGCGCTGCGCTCGGCACGACGGTCGTAGAGCCAGCCGATGACCGCACCGACCACCACCATCAACGTCGCCGAAGTCGGCAGGTAGATGCCCAGGCCGACGGCCAGCGGCGACAGGTGCGCCGACTTGGTGGTGCGGCGCAGGAGGATGTCGATGAGGATGAGGCCGGCACCGATGTAGGCGCCGATGCGGATCAGGCTCCAGTCGATGTTGCCCAGGATCACGCCCTGCGCCAGCGCTGAAATCAGGCCCGCCTGCGGCGCGGCCAGCGCGCGGCCCGGCACCGCACCCGGCGCACCGGTGAAGCCATAGGCCTGGTTGAGCAGGTCGAGGATCGGCGGAATGATCGCCGCGCCGGCCAGCACGCCCACGACCAACGCCCACTGCTGCTTCGACGGCGTCGCATCGACCAACTGCCCGGTCTTGAGGTCCTGCAGGTTGTTATTGGCGATGGTCGCGACGGCAAACACCACCGCGGTGACGAACAGCGCAAATGCGACCAGCCCCTTTTCGTTGCCCGGCGCCAGCAGCGGCTTGATGCCGAAGACCAGCAGCAGCGCCGCGCCGATCACTACCAGGATGCCGATTCCCGACAGCGGGCTGTTGGACGAGCCGATCAGGCCGGCCATGTAGCCGCACACCGCAGACACCAGGAAGCTCATCACGATCACGTACAGCAGGCCGCCGAGGACCAGCTTCCACATGTGCTCGCCCAGGCCGCTGCCGAGGGCGAAGTGGCCCAGCAGGAAGGCGATCGGGATGAAGCAGGCGATGGAGATCAGGCCGACCATGCCGATCGGGATGTCCTGCTCCTGGCGCGGCAGCGAACCGGC
>Ga0209025_1004598_pt1 | contig 11820 bp, 12 predicted proteins | sample AraplaMF_Col_mLB_FD_184256 | JGI IMG/M metagenome (GOLD analysis project Ga0209025, IMG submission 184256) | Arabidopsis root microbial communities from the University of North Carolina, USA - plate scrape MF_Col_mLB (SPAdes) (version 2) | ecosystem: Host-associated > Plants > Roots > Endosphere... | reverse complement strand
ACGAAGTAAGATTTTAGCAGAGAAAGAAAATGAGTATGTCTTAGCTGCTATTTCAATTGGCTGTAAGCCTTCCATTATTATCATGAAACATTTACTACCGAACGTTATTACGACCATTATCGTCCAAGCTATCTTGATCGTAGCCGGTATGATTACGGTTGAGACGGGTCTCAGCTACCTCGGATTTGGTGTTCCGGCGAATATCCCTAGCTGGGGCAATATGATGTCGGACGCCATTTCGCCAGAAGTCATCAAGAACTATTGGTGGGTATGGCTTCCATCTGGCATACTCATCACAGCTACAATTCTCGCCATCAACTTCCTTGGTGAAGGTTTGAAAGACTCATTCAACACGAAGAAACCTTCATAAACGCAAAAGCACTAGCTGGAAGTTCCCCTTCCTAGCTAGTGCTTTTTCTTATCCTTCTTATACGTTTACCACGATTTGACTTAAAAATGTGCGAATTTGCTTATCGAGTCCCCTCGGATCCTCCACCGGCAAATAATGTCCGCAATGCGGCATTTGACAGGATTGCACCCCCGGCACTTGGCGCTTAATTAACTGCAAGCTCTTCATAATCGACGGCAATTCTTTATCCCCGTACAAGACTAGCCATGGTTGGTTAACGTCTTGAATCTTACCTTTCAGTTCTTTACGGAATGCTTCAAGCTCGAGCATTTTCGATGGCTGCACTGCAAATGTATCAAAGTAAGGCGTGAGTTCCTCTTTGGAACTTCGTTCAAATGGAGATAATCCGCCATTAATTTTCATATCCTTCCGTGCTAAGATCTTCAGCATGGACATCTGTAGGATCGAATAAGGCTGTAAATTCGGTGAGATGGTCACGAGCCCCTTCACACGCGATTTATACTGCAAAGCTACTCGTATCGCCTCTAAGCAGCCAGCACCATGTCCAATACAGATCCATTCCTCGTTCTCAGCAGCTTCTGCTTCATAATCCATTTGTACCTGTCCTAGGGGTGGGAATATTGCCACACATTGGGTATTATAGCCCTGCTGCTCTAAATAGCGCTGGAGCTGACCGAATGTTTCTACTTTCATATTTAACCCCGGAAACAACCATATCTTCGTAATCACTTGAATTCCTCCATCATGCTCTGTACTTCTGTCATAACCTTTAGCAACTCAGTATCCTCAATCTGAATCGTTAAGTGGTAAAAAGGAAAAGGAGCCTGTTCCCAGCACTCCAATTGTGAGACATATTGTCTTGCTTCATGAATCAGCTGACCTAGGTTAATCCCGAGCATCTGATCCGGGTATTGAATTAATTTCTCAATCCCTGCCATGAACAATTTGCGAGAACCCGTCACATTCCCATTCTCGAAATGATACAATCCCACGGCAATTTGGAGCAAGCCTTGGTATAGTGGGTTACGACCCTCTTCTAACCAGAGCTCCTCCATCACTTCATGACACTCATAATAATCCCTATTCCAATTAAAATGGATTAAGAATCGAATGTACAAAGGGTCATACATCATATTTCGTCAACAACATCATCCGGTTTCTTTTTAACTTGAACGAACGTAGCTTCGACACGCTTATAGAGCTCTTTAATGCCTTCCTCATCATCGTTCATCCAGAGTTCATTGAATTGATGCTGGAACGCAATGGCTTCACGGATATGGTGATGGAAGTATAGCTCCGAGATGTAGTTTAAGATTTTGGTTGTGATATTCGACTTCTCTTCGAAGCTAATCTGCGCATCGAGAATTTCTTGACGAATACTGGACATCTCGTTATCCAGTACAAATGCTGCTTCTGCCGCCTTCTTCAATCGAATACGCATTTCCCCTGGCAGACTTTCACGATATTTGTAATTTAGAGAATGTTCAATCGTCGCCCAGAAGTTCATCGCAAGCGTTCGGATCTGAATCTCTGCTAGCACTCTCTTCTGTCCAAGCGCAGTCTGAACCGGATACTCAATAATCATATGGAAACTACGGTATCCACTCTCTTTGTAATTCGTAATATAATCCTTCTCGTAGATCACGCTTAAATCTTTACGTTCACGAATATATTCTGCGACACGGCGAATATCATCTACGAACTGGCACATAATGCGTATGCCTGCGATATCCTCAATCCCCGTATCGATATTTTCCATAGCTACATTAAGTCGTTTCGCTTTATCGAGAATGCTGGAAATTTTCTTCACACGACCGGTCACGAACTCTATTGGTGCATACTCTTCACGCTTTTTCAATTCTGCACGCATCGTCTTGAATTTGACTTTTAATTCTTCCACGGCTTGTTCATATGGTAGCAAAAACTTTCCCCAATCTCTTCCGTCCATCAGAACGCCTCCTGTACTCAAGTTTCCGCCCAAGTTAACGATGATCCGCACCCACTGCTTCGGAAATATGGGCATATCCGTCTCTTCTTAACAATTCCCTTAATCCTTGATGTAATTCGCGATTAATGCCTGGCCCATTATAAATTAATGCCGTATAAATCTCCACCAAGCTAGCTCCAGCGCGAATTTTATCGTACGCATCTTGACTTGTGAATATGCCACCGGAACCAATGATTGGCAGTTTGCCATCCGTCTGGCTATAAATGCGGTGGATAATCTCCGTTGAACGATCACGAAGCGGCTTGCCGCTTAAGCCCCCAGCTTCCTTCTTATTCGCGTGCTGAAGACCTTCCCTCGATAGGGTCGTATTCGTTGCAATAATACCCGCAACACCGCTCTCCGCGATCGTGGCAATCATATACTCTAGCTCATCATCATTGACGTCTGGAGCAATTTTGACGAGAACCGATTTGGGTTGTCCCGTACTCTTCGCTGCCTGCCGATCCCGCTCTTCCGTCACCGCTTGAAGCAGCTCCTTCAATTCATTGCCATGCTGCAAATTACGCAAATCCGGTGTATTCGGTGAACTAATGTTCACGACAAAGAAGTCCGCTTCCGAATACAAGTCACGGATTAATGATTGATAGTCATCCGCTGCATGTTCATTTGGTGTCACTTTATTCTTGCCAATGTTGACCGCAACAGGGATTCTGCGCGATTTGAGAGATGCGAACCGTTCTTTCATCGCTGCCGCACCTTCATTATTGAAGCCCATTCGGTTGATCAACGCCTCGTCCACTGGGAGACGGAACAACCGCGGTTGGTCGTTGCCCGCCTGTCCCTTCGGGGTTACGGTTCCGACTTCCATAAAGCCAAAACCGATCGAAGAGAACCCTTCTATGGCTGCGCCATTCTTATCAAGCCCTGCTGCAAGCCCAATCGGATTCGGGAAATGAATGCCGAATAAATCAACAGCGAGATCTGCCGTTTCCTGGACACCGTACAAACCACGCATTATCGCTAATGCCCCAGGAACCTTGTCGCCAATCTTTAGACCGCCTATTGTAAAATGATGCGCCTTCTCCGCATCCATCTTGAATAAGTACGGTTTCAATATTTTTTGATAAAGCAAGTTGTCCACTCCGTTCTCATCTATACGTCGTTCCATTTCTCCTACAAATATTTTATCCGTTTCCGCCAAAAAAGGAAAGTCTGTTCGCACTTTAAAAACCATGAAACTCTAGATATTCGGCAGGAAAACGATTACAATAGGTTTATATCTATTACTTTATTGATAAAGAGAGGTTGAACCACAATGTCTACAAAAAGAAAACCCCCGACGATGACGCATAAGCCGAAGGAAGAGGTTAATAAGAAAGCCATCATTTGGACAGGCGCTATTTTCGTTATACTTGTTGTCATTGTAGCTGTTCTGATTCTGATCCAATAAAGCTATTCCTTTATTTAATTCAACCATTTATAGACTTTATGGGGATTCGTCTGATTCTGGCCTTGCTGCGGTCTAACCTTGAAAGGTTGCTGCGGTTCTACAAGATCATCAGGTAGAATCCCCTTTTTAATGACCACTTTCGTACCAAGGGGCACCATATCGAACAATTCCTCGACATCCGCTTGACGCATTCGTATACAACCATGGGATTCATCTTTTCCAATACTCGCCGGCTCATTCGTGCCATGAATGGCATAGAGCGTATCTGATAACGTCATTCCTCGGCTGCCAAATTCACCGTTTGACTTCCCGTTGGGGTTTTTGACCTTTTCGCTGATTTCGAACGATCCTTCCGGCGTCTGATCACCACCAAGTCCGACCTCATAGCTGCGCCAAATCACGCGGCCTGATACGACAGCTAGTCGATGATTCTGTTTGTCGATCACGATCTTATAGGGTTCATCAAACAGCAATTTGGCCGAATTCGTACTCATATTAACAGTAACTGCAGCGGAAGAGTCAGCGATTGATTGTTTATCCTCGGACTCTTGTTTTCTTGATTTGTCTTGCCCTAAAATGGTCTGGCTGTGATTCAAGGGTGTGAATAATGAACGCATATTCGGCGTATTGCCGGCCATCACATTCCTCGGATATGAATCGGTCAGATCCGCAATTTGCGCGGGTTTCTTGCTATAGATTTGCTGATATCCCATGATTCCAGACCGCAGCGATTGAATTTCTTCGATTTGTGTGACCCACTTCGCAATATAGGTCCGCGTAGAACGTGGTATATCCGGTGTGCAATCGCAGACCGCAGGGTCGAATACTTGCACATCATATGTCCGATGACTTGATGAAGTGACAGGATCCTCTTGCTGCTTCACTTCCCCCATCACTTGCGGTTGATGCGACCATAATAGCCACGAACCACGCTGCTTCAGCTCCAGTACGACGGCTCGCTGCCCCGGATTTCCTTGGATCATGTGAGAAGAGATCGCTTGCTGCCATGCAGTACCTGCCTTCTCCTTATCTCCTACGAGGTAGATCATTGGCTGCTCTTGCGGCTTCTGCGGCTTGGTTACCTCTAGAGGGAGTTGAAGGTCTGTAGGCTCCGCACCCGGTGCGCCAGAAATCCCGCATATAAGTAATAGCATGAGCGCAATCATTGACCACCTACGCCTTGCGATACGTTTACGTTGTCGTTCAATAAGCTGTCGCTCCCGCTCGGCTGCTTCTAACAGCCACTTCGCTGGAATTTGTGTATGCTCGAATGCTTCATAGACATCCCCTGCCTGATTGAAGCAATAATTTGCTTTGCCGATCTGCCCTGTCGCCTCATATTCCTTGCCTAACAGATACCATGCCATTCGGTTATCGGGATGGGACTCTACATATCTTTTGAGAAAAAGAATATCTTTCATAATGTCTCCTCCTTCCTATGCAATCCCTACCCAATATATCGGCATTTCACCGCGATCCTTGAACCGTTGTAACGGCATACCACGTGGACCCCAAAAATCTAACACACCAAAAAACCCCAGCCCAAAGGACTGGAGTCTTATGTGTAATGTAGATTCTATGATAATGAATACGGATTAGTTAAATGGTGTGTCCGCGATTTTGATAGAATCAGTTGGGCAACCATCTGCTGCATCTTGAAGATCATCGTAAAGATCCTCTGGAATTTCAGTTGTTCCCATATTGTTGTCCCCATCAAAAATTACTTCTGCAATACCTTCATCGTCATAATCATAAATATCTGGTGCAGTTGCACCACACGCGCCACAGGCGATACAAGTATCTTTTTCAACCCAAGTGAATTTTGCCACGGCCAATTTTCCCTCCTGTTATAGGTCCAATCTTTCATTACCCTCACCAATCAATATAATACAAAAACGAGCTAATTTCAAACAGTTTGTCATTATTTTCTAAGCGAAGCTGCATAATGCGATCATTCTTGTTCCTTATTCTCCTGCCGGCTGAAATCCATCTGTAAAGAAGTACCGCGAATTCGATGATTTCTTATCAAAGCTGATGGGTCATCCGTGAGCATACCAGCGGTCAATATTGCATTCTCGCCAAATTTATCCCTGAGCTTATCCATCGCTACATTCAATTGATCCTTCTTCGGCTGTTTCTCATAATCGAACAAATCCAATTGAATCGCCGTCTCCGATTTGGGGACTAAATTCTGCAGCGCAACACCCAGTAGTCGGACAGGCATATAGGCAGGCCAGTGGCGATCGAACAACGCACAGGCGTCACGATAAATTTCATCCGCTGTGTCTGTTGGAATATCCCGAGTAGACGATCTCGTAATCGTCTTCATATCCGGCGTTCGAATCGTGATCTGGATCGTCTTCGCCATCAATTGTTGTCTGCGCATACGCCGTCCTACCTGATCGGACAAATTCAAGAGCACTCGATGTGCATCGTTTCGGCTGCTCACATCATTTGGCAATGTTGTTGTATGCCCAATGGATTTACTCTGTTCCCGCTCCGGATTCACGGGAGATTCATCAACCCCATTAGCGGCTTGCTTCAGCCATGTCCCAATTACGCCGAATGCATTGAGCAGTTTACGCTCATCCGCCTGTGCTAGCTGACCAATCGTGTAGATTTGATGCTTTTTCAGTTTCTGCGCTGTTTTCTCGCCAATCCCGAATAAACTGTTGCACGGCTCCTCCCAGAGCACCTTAGGCATGTCTCGACGCCGGAGAACGGTAATGCCATTAGGTTTTTTCATATCTGAGGCCATCTTCGCGAGCAGCTTATTCGGACCGATGCCGATAGAACAAGGAAGTGACAACTCATCACGAATTCGACGCTGTATGTCCTCCGCAATCTCTAGCGGCGTACCGAACTGCTTCGATCCGGTAATATCCATATAACACTCGTCGATTGACATCGCTTCGACGAGCGGTGTATATTCATTGGCCAGCTTCATGAACGCATTCGAATATCTTCGATATAAATGAAAGTCTGGCTGAATAATAATTAATGAAGGACAAATCTTCAATGCCTGACGCACTTGCATTCCGGTTCGAATCCCCAGCTTCCGCGCAGCATAGGAGCAAGTGACAATGATCCCTTTGCGCAGCTCTATACTCCCGGCTACGGCCGTTGGATTATCCATATACAAATGTGGCTCTTCGGCCGCATGCACGGAGCAGTAGAAGGCATTCATATCCACGTGCAGAATGACGCGGCCTTTCTCAGGATAAAATTGCTCTGTATTCGATCTCAATGGTTCTCACCCAATTTCTGCAAGCTTCATCCATCTCTTCTCAGCATACCTTGTCATTTCGAAGGGGGTCAAGTTCAAGGAAGTAGAAAAATATTGAATTTTCTATCTACTTTCTACCAATAGCGTATGTTATAATAAGAAATTATACTTCTAGATCGAATTCATTACTTCCTAAAGGAGGCCCTCTCATGTCAACGGCAATTTCAATCTTTGATACGACACTGCGCGATGGGACGCAAGGCGAAGGAATCAGCTTATCCGCTGATGACAAGCTCAAAATCGCGAAAAAACTCGACACCTTTGGTGTTCATTATATTGAAGGCGGTAATCCAGGCAGTAACGGCAAAGACATTGAATTTTTCAAACGAGCAGTGAATTTGAATTTACGAGCGAAGCTCACTGCATTCGGGAGCACTAGACGTAAAGACTCAGATGCCACGCAGGATGCGAACTTGAATCGCATTGTAGAATCTGGCGTGAAAGCGGCAACTTTGGTCGGGAAGTCATGGGATTTCCATGTTCATACCGCATTACAAACGACGCTTGAAGAAAATCTTGCGATGATCTATGATTCCATTGCGTTCCTGAAACGCAACCATCTAGAAGTTATTTTCGATGCGGAGCATTTCTTCGACGGGTACAAGAACAACCCTGAATACGCCGTCGCTGTACTCAAACGCGCCCAGGAAGCTGGAGCGGATTGGGTTGCGATGTGCGACACAAATGGCGGCACCTTACCAAGCGAGGTGTTCGATATTGTCAGCAACATCTCGAATGAACTGACTGCCACACTTAGTATTCACACCCATAATGATTGCGAACTAGCCGTTGCTAACACGTTAGCTGCTGTGCAAGCAGGCGCAAAACAAGTACAAGGCACAATCAATGGCTATGGAGAACGCTGCGGCAATGCCAATCTCTGCTCCATTATTCCAAATTTACAGCTCAAAATGGGCTACAATTGCATCCCGGAAGAGCAGATGAGTCAATTAACAAATGTTTCGCGTTACGTCAGTGAAATCGCAAATGTGCTCATGCCTGTGAACCAAGCCTATGTGGGTAATGCTGCTTTCGCTCACAAAGGCGGTATCCATGTCTCTGCGATCATGCGAGATTCACGTACTTACGAGCACATCGTTCCTGAATCTGTCGGGAACAAGCAGCGCGTACTCGTCTCTGAACTTGCGGGACAGAGCAATATCCTATCGCGGGCGCAAGATCTCGGCATCGAGCTTGACTCCAATAATCCGCTGACGAAAGATGTCATGGGCAAGATCAAGGATTTGGAACACCAAGGCTATTCCTTCGAAGGCGCTGATGCTTCCCTCGAACTGTTGCTTCGCCAAGCGAATGGCGAGATGACCGAGTTATTCACACTCGAATCGTTCAAGATGACCGTTGAGAAGACAGCTGACCGTCCGGTCGTCTCAGAGGCAATTGTGAAGATCCGAATTGATGACGAGAGCATCTACACGGTTGCGGAAGGCAACGGACCTGTGAACGCACTCGATAATGCACTACGTAAAGCGTTGCTTCAGCACTTCCCAACGCTGAAAGATATGCATCTCTCTGACTATAAAGTTCGGGTCATGGATGATCAAGATGCAACTTCCGCGAAAGTACGCGTACTCATTGAATCAACCGACTTTAATAATCGGTGGAATACCGTTGGCGTATCCGGCAATATTATCGAAGCCAGCTGGGAAGCACTTGTCGATAGTATACGCTATGCATTACTTGGCCAGACGAAGGTGGAAGGCGTGCCTGTTCCCGAACCTCAACGCTTTGGTCTTGTGAACCACTAATACCTATCACAATACGAAACCCTCAAACTCATTTAGAGCTTGAGGGTTTATTGTTGTTACACGCTTATTTCCTTAATCTGCAATAATATTCTGAATCTTCTCCTCAAGCGTCTTTGCAGGCACAACGCCAATCGTAATATCACGGATGACCCCATCACGATCAATCAGAATATTCGTCGGGAACGCAATCCCTTTATAGAGCTTAAATTGGTCGCCTTTCGTATCCATTAGGATCGGATTCGTAAGTTGATACTGCTCAACGAATGCCTTGGCATTCTCAAGTGTATCTGTCGAGGTCACGTTCACGGAATACAGGTCCAGCTTCTCCTTATACTGCTCTGAGAAACGCTTTAAATCCGGCGCTTCTTCTTGGCACGGTTCACACCAAGACGCCCAGAAGTTAATCATGGTCACCTTATCACGTTTACCGCCAACCGAATACGTCTTGCCATCCAATGCTTCCAGCTCAAAACCGGGAGCCAGCTTGTTCAGCATTGGTGCAGCTTCCGTCGGTAAGGCGGATGAATTCGAATTCACAGGACGATCTTTTTTGGTTCCATTTTGATTGATTGCAATCGTCACTAACAGCACAATAACAACCAATAGCCATAAGTTCCTTCTCATCGGTGATTTACCCTTCTTATCGATTCATATTTATATGCATTGTGCACATGGTCTTTAACTTCTATTGTACCCTCTTTTTCCTCATATTTTCAAACCTTACCAATCTTTTTTTTGCATGTCACCCCATCAAATCGGCAACAATAATGGCACATGACACCAAAATACCCCACAAAGCGGGGCTTTGGCTTCGGAGTCGATTCATGTCCTTTGTGGGGACCCCGAACACTTATGAAATCTTTAGAAAGGTTGGGAAGAATGGCCACCAAAACAAAGTCCAAGAAGCTTCTTTCCATCTCATTCGAGAGCGAGATTGAATCGAGTTCGAAGAACAATGATTCATCCGAAACAAAACCAGACGCATCCCAGAGCGATAAAGGAAGTGTATGGAAGTATATAGCCCTTGCCAGCATTCCATTGGTTCTAGTGCTCGGCAATTCCATGCTTGTCCCTATTCTGCCACAACTGCAGTCACAGCTTCACATTTCCCAATTCCAGAGCAGTCTGGTGATCTCGATTTTCTCCATCGCTGCGGCTCTTATCATACCGCTCGTTGGTTATTTATCCGATCGGTTCTCACGTAAAGCGATTATGATTCCTGCTTTAATCGTTTACGGCAGTGCGGGCATTCTAGCAGGATTCGCTGCGGCATGGGGCTCCTATTCGTGGCTTATTATCGCACGTGCCATTCAAGGTATTAGCGCGGCTGGTACCGCTCCTATTGCCATGGCCCTCGTCGGTGATCTATTTAAGGATGGTGAAGAGAGCAAAGCACTCGGATTAATCGAGGCCTCCAATGGTGCAGGGAAAGTTGTAAGCCCCATTCTTGGATCGCTTCTCGCTTTAATCGTATGGTATGCAGCCTTCTTCGCATTCCCTATTTTTTGCGGGATATCGCTCGTGATGGTTATTTTTCTCATCAAAGAACCGAAACGAAAAAATGAACCTTTGCCATTGAAACCCTATTTGCATAAAATCGGGGCTATTTTGAAAAAGAAAGGCCGCTGGCTCATTACTTCATTTTTCGTCGGTTCCCTTGCGTTATTCATCCTGTTCGGGATTTTGTTCTACCTGTCTAATATTCTGGAGAAGAAACCTTATAATATCGATGGGGTTGTAAAAGGCCTTGTATTAGCCATTCCACTCCTTGGCTTGGTCACGACTTCGTACATTTCAGGAAGTGTCGTCAAAAAAAGCGGGGTGCTCATTCGTTGGTTCGTCAATATCGGACTCATTGTGATGACGGCTTCCCTTGCCTTAGCCATCTTCTTCAACAAAAATATCTATGTATTTATTGGATTGCTTACACTCAGCAGCATTGGAACGGGGTTGTTATTGCCTTGTCTCAATACGATGATTACAGGGTCGGTTGAGAAGGGTGAACGCGGAATGATTACATCATTATATAACAGCTTACGTTTCCTCGGGGTAGCGTTCGGTCCGCCATTGTTCGGGTGGATGATGGGCATATCACATGCAACGATTTTCATTACCGTATCTGCGTTGTCGCTCATCGGTCTCGGGCTTAGCTTCTTCCTGATCAAACCGGATGCTACGGTCAAATAAACAGTCCAGTCATAGATAATTCGAGGTGTACTTAATCGGCCATAACAGCCTCCGTCTCAGCAGCAAAATAAACCAAGATGCTACAAACACTTCAAGCATCATCGAAGGTACATTTCGTTCCATGTTGTTGGTGGAATCCGTCTTGATCTCAGGCAACTGAGGAATGGTTAGCATATGCAGCTTCATACTGCGCTTGACTGTAATAAACCCGTCTTTCTGCGAGCCTTTGAGGAGTAATTCATTCGAGCCAATCGGCGCACTTGCATTTTCAACGAACGCGATAGGAATAAAAATAGACAACAGCAAAATCATGCTCATCCAACAGGTGAGTGTGATTTTTTTGCTTTTATGCATCATTTTTTGTTCCTCCTCTCCGTTAAAAATGACAACCGATTTACTATTAATCTTCCTATGAAGGATCTTCTACTTTTTTTATTTCGGTCTTCGCTGCATTTTTCTTCTTATAATTGCGATCGAGCTTAAAGATCCGATTCATGAAATTGTAGACATGCTTCGATTCCTTGGTTAATAGTGGACCTAAGATCGCTAAGATTAACACGTACAATGCAGAGAATGGCTGCAATATCGCCAGTAATCCCCCTGCTTTCCCCAGGTTCGCTATGATGATCGAGAATTCCCCGCGTGATACAATCGTGAGTCCAATATTCGATGAGGCCTTGGGTGATAATCCGGCACTGCGACCCGCGAGCATACCTGCAATATAGTTACCAATTAATGTGATGACGACCGCGCCAAGTGATAACCACACCGCTCCACCAAGCGTGAACGGATCAATCGTCAAGCCGAAGCTGA
>Ga0209025_1004597_pt1 | contig 11823 bp, 15 predicted proteins | sample AraplaMF_Col_mLB_FD_184256 | JGI IMG/M metagenome (GOLD analysis project Ga0209025, IMG submission 184256) | Arabidopsis root microbial communities from the University of North Carolina, USA - plate scrape MF_Col_mLB (SPAdes) (version 2) | ecosystem: Host-associated > Plants > Roots > Endosphere... | reverse complement strand
GGCTTGCCCAAACACAACGGGACCCGTTTTGGACGAAAACAGGAGCTTCGTGCTTCTTGTGTACGCCAAGCCGGCCTGAGACTTGCCAAATCAGCGCGGGCGACCGGAGCAATCGACGCAAGCTAGCAAGTACATGATGCTGCCCAAGTTCGACGCCGTGGACGCGTGCAGTTCCGGGTCAATAGGACCAGCCGTCTGCGTTCTGGGTGAACGACTTCGTCATATCCGACAATGTGAATACGACGACGATGCCCCGGGTCCACGAAGTCGCCGATATGGAAGCAGAGCCAGCACCGACAGCGCGATGATCAACGCCCGCGCTGACGTGCCCTCCTCACCCGTGATGTTACGGACGAACGCAACGCGCCGCTTTGCCCTCACCAGTCAACAAGCCTTGCAGGGCGTAGTTCTTAGCCATTGTGGCCGCTCCGTCGGCGCTCAAATTCGACTATCGGATGACCGGCTCGCCGTGGTAGCGGCGCTTTGACGGTTTCGACACGCCAAATCCGACCTCCATCATCAGTCGCGGCGTTTGCTTCGCAAGCGTGCCCATATGGAAGCCGAAGGGGTCCTCGACAAAGCCCGTGCCCGCCTTTCCGGTCATCGTGACCGCATTGTCCTCGCCATAAAAGCCCAATACCTCCTCGGCTGAATGTCCGACGAGCAACGTCAGTTGATGCTTCAGCCGCCGGCGATTGTGGCTGCCTTTGACGTAGATGTGGGGGCCTGCATCCGCGTCGACGTCTGACAGATAAAAGAAGAATTTCAGCATCCGCCAGTCATCGAGATCGAAATGAAACTTGAACGAGGCGCGGCTCAGGTCGGCTTCCGAGGCCGACTTCGTCGGAAAGCTCCACCACGTGCGCGTGGTAATCAGTTTCGCCTCGCCGCCGAGATAATGTCTGGCAATGTCGATGAGCAGCGGATCTTGCTGGACGGCGACTGCGGCTTGGCATTGCAGCACGCGCTCGAAATGATGGCCGCTCAATAACGTGCGCCCGAAACGGCGCTCTGCGTCTTCATGATCGTCTGCCAGAAACTCCAGGCTGCGCTCGAAATTGCCAAAACACGGGGTCTCGTGCGCAAATCTCGCGATTTCCTGATGGATCGCCGGCGGCAGATCGAGGCCGGAAAAGATACCCGTTCTTCTCAGTTCCGCCGCCACATCAGCCGCCTTGATGTCTCACCAAACATCGACGCTGCAGATTGTGCTGGCCGCGGCACCGGCCGGGCGGTCAGCCAGTGTGCCCGGCGAAACGGTATCGTGCGGGCCAAAACGAACATCGGCAACCAGGCGGGATTTTCCCGCAAGTCTGTCAAATAGGTCGGTACGCGCGCTGCCATGCGGCGAAGAGGTCCTGCCGTTCGTGCTATGGATTCGAGGTCTTTCGGCTTAGAGTTCGGCGTATCAAGCATTTGATATCCTTATGCATTCATGGTTGTTACCCACGGCGTTTCTCGTTTCCGTACCCCGGCGTACGGTAAGCTGGTCGGAATTATAATGCAATGCAACATATGCCTTTTTTGTGATGCGGGACTGAGGTTTGCGCTGTCATGGGTGCTGGCCGCAACGAAGCTCGGACACCGTGAAGGGTGCCAGCTCCCAGTGAGCCTTTGGCCCGTTCAGCTAAGGACCAGACCAAGGTCCTCTTCTGAGGCCTCCGGCTTAAGTCCGGTCTCCTCCACCGATCTGAGTTGCGGTAGGACCCTGGTTGTTACAGTCGACTGCGGCCGCCAGATGGTTCCCCGCGAAGCGTTATCGCATATCGCTGTTTAGTGCTTGCTCGTCGGCCATTGTAGGGTCATTCTCAGGACAGTCCGCCAAGATGAGAGGTCGAGCCCGCAGCGCTTGATCTCGGGCTTAGCAGCGCCAATGCGGGCTCGCGTTCGAAGCACTTGACGTGGTGCCTTTTCTTGACGACCGACGCGGCAAGGAGTTGTCCATGTCTACGTGCCATGTCGAGCATCTGTTGCAACCGGGCGACCAGGCGCCCAATTTCGTGCTGGATGCGATCTCGCACCAAGGGAAGATCGCACTTGACGACTTTCGCGGCCGCAGCGCCTTATTGGTCGGCCTGTTTCGGGGCCTGCACTGTCCGTTCTGCCGTCGACACGTTGCGGCAATGGCGCAACTCAATGGGGCCCTGCGCGAGAAGGGCGTCGAATCCCTGGTGGTTGTAAGCACACCGGTTGAACGGGCACGGCTCTACTTCCGCTACCAACCGATACCCAATCTTCTTGCCGCATCCGACCCGGAACGGGCCTCGCATCGCGCCTTCGGCCTGCCCATCCTCGCGTTCACCCACGATGAGACCGACTGGCCACACAAGGTTGGAATGGACGTGGTCATGGCAATGCGGGTCGATCGACCGGGAGAGTTGCCCGAGCCGATGGCCCCGCCCTTGGCAGGTGATCTTCTCAACGAGAAGGACCGGTACGAGATTACACAAGCCGACCGGCAGGTGAGCCTGGCCGGACAAATGCAGCTTATCGGTCACTTTTTGCTCGATCGAGAAGGTGTCGTGCGCTGGAGCTTCACGGAAGTCGAGGACGAGGGGAGAAATGTGTGCCGGGCGCTCAACCCCGAAGAATTGCTGTCGGTCGCGCAGCAAATCGCCGATGAGCAATGACGTACGGGCGTTGTGTGTAGATGCCACAAAGGTCGTGCGCTGCTTTGCGCCAAACCGGGAGGGTGGGCGCGATTGCGCGCTCTTCGGTTTCAGCAAGGCTTTCAAATTCCGCAGCTCGCACTTTGGCGCCATGCGCCCCGTCCAGCTTCCCTGGCCACTCGCCATCCATTACAATCGCTGCCGGATGCAAAGGAGTTCGCCATGAGCGAAGATGCCTTCAACATGTCTATCCGCAAGTTTTTGAAGGAAGTCGGTGTTACCTCACAGCGCAAGATCGAGGAGACGGTGCGTGATGGGAAGATCGACGGCAAAAGGCTGAAAGTCCGCATGACGCTGACGGCAAAGGACACCGGCCTTAACCACGTGGTGGAGGGTGAGATCGAGCTTCCATAGGTCGAGCCCGTCAGCGTCGACCCCGCCTTCAGACGCGCGGCAACACGGTCGTCTTCACCAAGGAGCCCAACCCGGGTCCGGAAGGCTCCGAGGGGGTGCACGCGAGGCGCGCGCGGAGCGTTCCGGTGTCCGAGGGGTTGGGACAGCTGAAATTATGCAGGACCCGGCCGAGTTTAACAGTTGGACCAAAGTCCTTTGCGCACCAGAGCCGAAGTCCCTGATTGATCGGACTTAGGTCCAATGTTCAGGAACAAGGCGAATGACGTATTAGATCCGAGGCGTGAGGCACGGCCTTGCAGATGACGATGCTTAAACCGGAATGGGAATGAGACATGAAAAAACTCGCTATCGCAGCGCTGGCGTTTGCGACTGTGTTGTCAGCGTCGCCGGCATTTTCTCAGATCTACTTTGAGTACGGCGCTGGACCTCGCTACTACGATGACCGGCCAGTGCCACGGTACTATCGTTACCCGCCACGCTACGCGTATGACGACGACGATGACGGCCCGGGATACCGCTATGGCCAGCGGTGCTGGACACAGAGATACTATGGATACCGCTATGGCCACCGGGTGGTGAGATACAGGAACGTTTGCGACTAAGAGCGCGCTTTCAATGACCAGTGCGCTTGCTGCGCTGCGCCGGTCGCGCCGATTGGAAGTCGCTGTGTCGCTTGCGCGAGAAAGCGCTGTGCTCTGACAGATCTGCCAACGGCACTGTTCACACAGGGTAATCAGCGCCACCGCGCATATGACCTGCATCCAATCGGATCATCGGCGCTTCGGAAATCAGGCTCGATCCCGACAATGTATCCGACCCGCCACTGAACTTTCATCCGGCGGTGATCGAACCTCGGGGTTTGCGTAAACCGCCCAGGTTTCATGAGCACCGGAGGCTGGCTTTTCCAGCGTCTGATCCGGTTCAGATCACGACAGGAACGGCGATCAAGCAGGCTCAGCCCTCTGCTGCGGCCATTCTTCGTTGTGCTCCAACTTAGCTGTAAAAGACCAAGGTTGCGATGCCTGCGCGCCGGCGCCCGTGGTAATATGCCTGGCTCCCTGCATCAAGAGGGTGGGCAGAGGATGGAGAGGCGTCTCACCGCGATACTTTCAGCTGACGTTGTCGGCTACAGCCGCCTCATGGGAGTAGACGAGGCGGGCACACTCGAGCGGCTGAAAGCCTGCCGCCGGGAGCTGATCGGACCCACCGTTGAAGAATACCACGGCCGGATCATCAAGCTCATGGGCGATGGCGCGCTCGTCGAATTTCCCAGCGTCGTCGATGCAGTCCAATGTGCTGCGGTGGTCCAGCGGAAAATGTCCGGGCGCGACGATGGCGTTTCCAAGGAGATGCGCATCCGGTTTCGCATCGGGATCAATCTTGGCGACATCATAGTCGAGGGCGACGACATCTACGGCGATGGCGTCAACATAGCCGCCCGTTTGCAGGCAATTGCAGAGCCTGGGGGTGTTTTCATATCCGGCACCGTGTTCGACCAGGTCGCCCACAAGGTTGACGTTGGCTTCGTAGCGCTCGGCGAGAAGCGACTGAAGAACATTGCCGACCCGGTTCGCGTCTATCGCGTTCTGCTTGATCCAGCCAAGATCGGCAAGGTCGTCCTAGCCCCTCGATCAAGGTCGCTTGGTATCATGCTGCTAGCGCTCACAGCGCTGTTGATCGCGACCGCAGGGGCTTTCCTTGCCTGGCAATGGGCTATTGCGAAACGCCCATCCATCGCAGTACTTCCCTTTGCCACCTTGAGCGAAGATCAATCCCAGGATTATTTCGCCGATGGCATTACGGACGATCTGATTACCGATCTCACCAGGCTTTCGAACCTTGACGTCATCTCCCAGAATTCCGTGTTTGCCTACAAAGGCAAGCCGCACGTCCTGGAAGAGATACGACGTGAGCTCGGCGTGCGCTTCGTCGTTGAGGGTAGCGTTCAGCGCAGCGGCGATCTGATCCGCGTCAACGCGCAACTGATCGATACGTCGAGCGGTGTCCATCTTTGGGCCAATCGATTTGACAGGGGCGCGGCAGAGGTGTTTGCCGTAGAGGACGAGATGGGTCGCCAGATCGCCGATGCGCTCGGACTGAAACTGACACGAAGCGAGACCGAGCGCATCGCCCGTCCTCCGACTGCCAATCTCGAAGCATATGACTACTATTTGCGGGCCGAGCAGGCGGCCCGTACCGGGCGCCGCACCCGCATGCTGGAGGCATTGGCGCTCTTTGACAAGGCGGAGGCCCTGGATGGCGGGTTTGCCGAAGCATTCGCCGCCGATGCGCACGCGACGTCCTTTGTCTGGCGCATGACATATGACGACGTACTCCAGAGCGCGCTTGCGCGAAAAAGAGCCTACGACAAGGCAAGTCGTGCCCTTGCCCTCGACCCGGAACTTGCCTCGCCTTACGCGGTCCTTGCCATCATGCAGGCGGTAGACCGACGTTACGAGCAGGCAATCGCCTCGGCACAGAAGGCCGTGCAGCTTGGCCCCGCCAACGCCGAAGCCCATATGGCAGTTGCCTATGTTCAACTGGTCTGGGGCAATCATGCCGCCGCTGCGGCGGCTGTCGAGGCGGCGTTAAGGTACGACCCAAACCCGTCGGCCATCGACCGATACACGGCCGGCATGGTTTACTATCTGCAGCGCGACTATGCAAAGGCGATAGACAGCTTCCAACGCGCGCGCGATGAATCCCAGGGCAATGGCGATTTCGTTGTTCCTCTCGCCATGGCCTATGTCAGCATCGGCCGTATCGAAGACGCCCGTGCGACTGTGGCAGAGGTGGGACGGCTTCGCGCTGGGCGCGAATGCCTGGCGGGGTGGCGGCTCGCCAATGCTCATTTGCGCAATCAGGATTTGGCGTTCACCCTCGAGGCGCTGCGCGAGGCTGGCCTGCCAGAGTGGCCGTTCGGCTTCCACGCAGATGAGCAAGATCGGCTGAAGGCTGCCGAGATCGCGGCTGCCGTCATGGGCAAGGTCCTGCGGGGAAAGACTGAGCCCACCGAAAGTCCTGCGGTCATGCAGGTTCAGATGGATGGCAAGGCGGCATTCCGCTCAGCAACCCAGATGATGACCGAGACGGTTTCCGTCAAAGGCGACCTTCTTTGCGAGCAGAGCGAAAACGCATTTGGCCAGCCCGATTGCGGTCCGGTCTACAGACATGCAACGCCTGGCGACGACACCACCTACGCTTACGTGAACTCGACCAAGGTCTTCTATTTCTCTGCTGCCAGATAGGGGGCGTTCAAAATCAGTGATACTGATCCAGTTCGAGATCGGCGGCGACCTTCGGCCATTTGGCATCGGCTTTCGCCACAGTGTCGGCCGGATTAGCGGCAAACCCCTCGGCGTCCGCCTTGTCATACATCAGATAAAGCTTGCCCTCGACGATCTTGAAGGCCTCGGGGTCGATGTTGACCGTGACAGACCCGTCGCTCACCTCGCCCGTGCAATAGCCGCCGTACTGAGGCGCATATTTGAGCGGTTCGCTCATGAACATCTCGCGGTGCTTCGAATTGGCGAAATGCCAGGGGGTCCCGAGCCATTCATAGGAGTATTTTTCTGAGCCCTTTGTCGCCTTGCCTTCGGTGAAGTAGGCGACAGTGTCGTATCCCATTATGGCAACGCCGCCGAAGTATCCCGTGTTGACTGCGTCGTCGGCCAACGCCGGCGATCCAGCGAAAGCTGACGCCGCGGCTAAAGCGATCGCCGCCCAAAAGCAACCAATGCATCGTGTTGCAATTTCAGAGTGCATCTTCGCCTCCTGTTCAGTCGTGAATTTCCATGCACTTGGCGTAAAATTCCTCCTCGCGGAGCACGCTGAGCGGAGGACACGCGACGCCATGCCGCTTGAATAGCCGGACGATATCTGCGTTGCCTTTCCAGATGGCCCTGGTGATCGGCGTGTAGCCATGAACCTCAGCGTGGCCGATATCGGCTCCCTTGGCCAACAAGAACTCGGCAAGAGCGACCTGGTTTTGTTCGCCCGCAACCATGAGTGGGGTGGCGCCCGCCTTGTTGGACGCATCGTCGAGAATTGCTCCGTGGTCGAGGAGCAGCTTGCTGATGGGGAGGCTGCCCGAATACGCGGCTGCGTGAAGCGCAGTGAAGCCGCCAGAGTTGCGGGCCATGACGTTGGCATGCTTGCCGATCAGCAGTTCAACTATGGCGATCTGATTTGAAAAGGCGGCATTGATAAGTGGCGTTGCCTGGTCTTTCGCGCGGCTGTCGACATCGGCACCCGCGGCAAGATACTGCTTCACGGCCACGGCGTTTCCCGCTGAAATGGCATCGAACAATGGATCGCCCGCGGCAGCCACCGTCGCTGAGAAAAACAACGCTACCGATGCAAGCAGCCAGCGCATAGCTTCACCTCGCAATTTCAATCAACAATAGCACAGCCCCCAGATTTGGGATAGACAGCACTCACTCGTTTCGCCGCGGCGACGCTCGCAAACTGCTTTCCGAGATGGCTCGATCGATCAACCATGGCTGCCCGGTTGCGATGCCGGCTTGCGGTTGATGCCGCGGACGTCCAAAGCCGGCAAGAAAGCATTCCCTGACTGAGATGATGACCGCCAGGGCAGCTCCCCGACAGCCACACCGCTTCAAAAGATTTGTGCCGAGCCGTCATCGATAAGAGCCCCTTGATCGCAAGAGGGTCACCTGCCGCCTGGCGCTTCGGCCGCTTCGCGCTGCCGCAACCGGACACCCTGGTGCGCTTCAGCAAGACGCACCGCTGGCCAACAATTTTCTCGGCTTCGGCCGAGGTGCGGCAATTGGCTGGGCATCCTCTCATCGCGATTTACATTTCAGGAGATCTGCCGGCGCTGCAATTCGCAATCCGGCAAGACATCCTGGAGGAGTTGCCACGCCCGTGAACGGCCAAAAGCACGTTTCCCCAGTCGTCAGTCGACAACGGGCGTCAAAGCCGCAGGTTCGGGCGGAACGGTGATTGCGGACCGCAGCTCACCGTATGCATAAGCGCCGACCACCAACATTGCCAGAATCGCAAACAAGGCCCACCAGATGGCATGATCTCGACCAAATCGATGCGGCGTGGAGCCTGGGTCGAGATCTTGATTGTCGTCGCCGGTCGTCATTTTGAGCTCCACAACATCATAAGAGCCAACCCAATGAGACGCGATTGCCCCGAAGATCAGCTTTCAGTCGATTGGTCGCGCAACGGGAGATCGCCATCTCAGGCTCTTCGCATTTGTTGATGATATCAAGTGCCCTAAGACCATAGTCCGACCGGTATTGGACCTCCGCCCGATGTGCGATCCGCGTTCCCCGTCTAACTTCCGAACCAGCCCAGACGAGCATCGTCGGCCGTGTTGTCGATTGGCTCGATATTTTGATCTGTTTGGAGGAAGCGATGCGTATTTCGACTTTAGCGTCCGTGGCGGCTCTTTCCCTGGCTGTTGCCGCAAGTCCCTTGACGATTGCCGGCGCAGATATCTCCGCCATGGCAAAGAACGACGGAAATGGCGGCGGAAACGGTGGTGGTAACGGCGGCGGAAATGGTGGTGGAAACGGCAGCGACAACCATGGCAGTGCCAACAGCAGCAACAAGTCTCAAGGTGCCGTGAAGGGCAAGTCCAGCGAGGCAGGCAGCAAGTCCCAGTCTACAAAGACGGGTACGGCAGGAACGGTCACCAGGGAAAAGAATGCCTCCGCACAGCTTGCGGGCCTGAACTCCCTGAAGCGGAGCTACAAGGCCTACATGCATACCTCAGACCCGCGAATGACGGCCATTGCCGCTTATGCGGTGGCCTATGCCCAGTATGAGATCGACAATGGAACAGAGCCGTCGGTCAATGATCCGCTTCTCGGCGACGAGGCTTTGGAGGATGCGCTGGCCTCGGCGACGAAGTCCGGCGAGGTGAGCCCCGCTGTTCTTAATCAAGCCAAGGCCATCCTTGGGGTTGGTGATGCCGACGGAAAGATCGATCAGATCCGCCAGTCGCTGGAAAAGTCCACTCCAGAAACGCCTGACGAATAGGGGGCAGGTGATGTGGCCGCTTGCTTGTTAAAGGACATGACCAACATAGGGGCGCATCTTCGCTTTCAGGTCCGGGGAAGCTCTGAATTCTCCGGACGCTATGGCGTCACCGATACTTTGGGGCCGCCCCATTCGAACGGCCTGCTCCTGGACGATCTCACCCGCGAGGAGGCCGACCAGATTGTCTATATTCTCAACCAGCATCGTTTAGGCGAGGTGGGTGCTAAAACCCGCCTGCAATGAATGACGCGCTCCGATCCCATGGTCAGGCTTCTCAGTTGGGCCTTTGGTCCAACTAGCCCGCATTGCAAAACAAGCTAATATTCTCCTGTCCTCTCCCCGAGGATACTACGGAAGCCTGGTGGCTGGGGATCGGACATTAGGCCTTTCCAGGCTTCCGATTGGTTCCCTTTGGCATCGCCCTTTGTGGTGAGGCTTGGGCTGGAATGTCGATCGCGTCAGTCCGCTTGTCCCAGACATTTGCGCGAGGCTCGTTTCGGAGCGCGGTTGGCCTGATCGTTGACCTCGGTCATGCTCATTATGGCAGTCTGATGGCACCCTTTGCGGTCCGAACCGAGGCGCGGCCTGTACACCAGCGTCGGTAACGCAGCGCCGGACGAAACGTCTCCGTTGTCCATTTCGAACGTCGGGAACCTCATCAGGCGCTTACCGATGGACCGCATGCGCACTGCGGATTCGACAAATTGCCGGCATATCGGCCGACATTACCTCGCAGGGCCGGGCGGTCATAAAAATCCGAAGCGCGCGGACAAGAAAAAGGCCGGAACGAACACTCGTGCCCGGCCTTCCTCGGTGCATCTCGACAACAACTGCCAGTACCTCCGTGGTCAGCGTTGGAAATACAGTAGATCCAACTTAACGCGCATCGGACCGGGGTCAAGTTCAGCTTTTGGAGGAGTAATGCCGCCTGGCGGGAACTGATCTTTCCGGCATCAGTTCTTGCAGAAGAAGGAGAACATCGATGTCTCATCAAAATGGCAAAGAAACCACGAAGACTGCAGACGTCAACCCCGCCTTGATCGAAAGGGCCGCGTCGTCTCATCTGCCCTCGTTAACGTTGGAGCAACAACATGTGATCAATGCCTACCGTTTGGGCCAGATGGAGGAATGGTTGTTTCAACAGCACCTTGCCGACGATCCGGTGCTGGCAGCCTATGTTCGCAGGATATGCCGTGGCTTTTGCGATGAACGATGAGCCGCACGTTTGGAGGAAGACGTCCGCTCCACTCCCGCGCGGCTTATGACAATGATCTTGCCACCAGTCAGGGGCCCTTTGCCCATTGGCCTCGCAACGATGACTGGCGTCAGATCGTGATCGGTCCTGGATCGGGGGCCGTCTCGTCCAGGATGTCAGCACTGTCATAGCGTGGCGCTCCCACCTTACGGTCTATAGGCCACATCTTCATCAGTTCGGCAGGATAGGGCTTCATCAGGTCGGCTGGATCCGGTTCCGGCGACAGCCACCGGTCGTAGTCTTCGCGATGCAGGACAAGCGGCATTCTGTCATGGATCGTCGCCATCATGTCGTTTGGCGGACATGTCACGACGGCAAAGGTTCGGATGTCGATGCCCGTTTGTGTGTCTTTCCAGGTTTCCCATAGACCGGCGAGTGCGAAAGGGCTGTCGTCGGCCATGGCGATCGCATAGGGCTGCTTGTTCTTGCCCGTGCCGTAGATGTCCTTCCATTCGAAGAGGCCATTGATCGGCACCAGGCACCGGCGTGATCGGTAGGCAAACTTGAACAATCCGTTGGTGGCAATGCCTTCGCAACGGGCATTGATTGGCGCCGGGCGGCCGCCCGGCTTCATCCAGGCTGGCTGCAGTCCCCAACGGGCAGAGACGAAAAGCGGACCCATGATGTCGGGCTCGCGCACCATGTCGCGGATGATGATCGGATAATAGAGGGAAGGGGCGCCATTAAATCGTGGGAACTGGTTGCTCAGAGCTTCGACGTCGCCGCGTGCGGCGAAAGCAAAGTTCTGCAGCATCTCTTCGAGGGTTGCCTTGATGTAGATGCGTCCGCACACGATTGGTCCCCCATCAGTCTCGCGGCAACGTGCCCAGGAGCAGCCTGTTGCCGGCGTGGTTTCCGCATCCGGAACATGCCAACCTCTTGGCCAACTTGGCAAGGGTAATGCGTTTGCCTACCTGACGGCCAAGCGCCCAGCGATCGATCGGTGCGCGCTTTTGGCATGCCGGGCATGCTGCCGCCAGGACATACATTTCAGGCAGCGACCCAAGCGTTTCACGATCCTGATCGACCGCATAGTCAGCAGCAGGCGCCAGGTCGATGCCCCTGCGGTGACGCATGGTCATTTCCGTTCAAAAGCCGGTTTCCATCCACGCGTCATGCCACGGCTCATTGCGCCCTCGGTCAAGGCAAGTTGGTAACGCAGATGCCTGATGTCCTCAAGCAGCGTGGCAATGGTCGCATTCACGTCATCGTCGTGCCAGGCGAGCGCTGCTTGCACTTCGAAGTCGACGTCTTCCTTGGTCATCGGGAGCATCAGTGCAGATCCAGGCTCAGTTGCTGACCTTTGAGCACAGGCAGTGGCCGACCGATCTCGATCTTGCCAAAAACGCGTTTGCGGCGTTCTGCATCGCGCTCGCGTTCCGCGCGGCTGGCGGCAACGACTGCCAGCGCATTTGCAATGACTTGTTCTGTGTGGGTCATAAGAACCTCCATAGGAATGTTCTTATTTTGTTCTCTTTTTGCCGGGAGGTCAATCCCCACCTCGGCGCTCCTTTTCATGGGGAGCGGCGG